>ERZ772820.234-NODE-234-length-58672-cov-22.963901_pt1 | contig 58672 bp, 52 predicted proteins | sample MGYA00511377_ERZ772820 | MGnify/ENA primary metagenome ERZ772820 (study PRJEB29015, sample SAMEA2737684) | human gut metagenome | biome: human gut; feature: human-associated habitat; material: faeces | place: China | collected 2012 ... | reverse complement strand
CAGGCGATGCCTTCCTGATTAAAATTAAGATTTTAATCAGGAAATAGTATCAGAGTGGCCGCCGAACTTCCGTTTGCGCGTGGTCCCACAAAAGCAGAAATTTCCCCGGGCGAGACCGCCCGGGGAAACTGTCATATTGAGGGATTTCTTTACTTGATTCTGGGCAGGGAGGCCGCAGCCACGGACTGACCCACGCGGCGGGTCTTTTCGTCGGGCAGGGAAACCTCGCACTTCTTCGCAAGCGCGGGGTATTCGTCGGCCAGGATCTCGTTGCACACCCGCAGGATGGTGTCGCCGCCCTTGCCGGACATGACGCGGCCAAGCATCATCATGTGCTCGATGTCGTAGAACTGGGAGTACAGCACCACAGCGTATGCCAGATACGCGCCGATGCTCTCGAAAATGGCCTGCGCTCTGGGGTCGTCCTTCTCCATCAGCGCCTGAACGACCTTCAGCTTCTCCGCGGGAGACAGATTCTCGTCCAGCTCGATGCCTGCGGCGGGCGCCAGCTTGATGACCGCATCCTGAGAGAAATACTTGCACCCTACGCCAATGTCCGTGGACCACTCGTCCTGCATAGCGTTCTCGCACAGGTCAACGGGGGCGAAGGCCAGCTCATTGATCCAGCCGAGGACATTCTTATCCTTGTCCACATAGCCCACGGCCTCGGAGGTGCCCATGGCGATGCCCATGATGTTGCCCACGCCCAGACCCATGGCGCCCGCCAGCGCGGACACGTCGCCGTCGTTGGCAACCACAATGGGAACGTCGCCGATCTCCTTGGCGGCGCGGTCGTAAATGGTCTTGACCTTGTCCCACTCGGAGCGGGGAACTTTGATGAACAGAGACGCGACCATGGGCGCGTTGCCAATGAAGGTGCCTGCGGAGGACACGCCGATGGCGTCCACCCGGGGCATTTTGGAAGCGGCGCTCCTGAACGCGGCTACGATGCCGTCATAATGGTACTGGGGGTCTGTCTGGAGCTTGGGGAACCAGACGACTTCCTCGGAGTAGACGCACTCGCCGTCAATCACGGCAGAGACCTTCCGGTCGGAACCGCCGGCGTCGAAGCCGATGCGGCAGCCGTCCAGATTACCGCCGATGGGTTCGGCGACCTCGTTGGCAGCGGGGCAATCTTCCAGAGGCAGGTCAACGATCTCCAGATCCCGCTCATAGAGCTGGTTGAAGAAGGTAAAGTCAAAGTGACGCTCGCCCTTGGGGTCGTAGGCCTTTTTCAGCCGCTGGGCAAGCTCGCTGCATCCGCAGACGCTCACCCGGAAGCCGCCGATGGACCACAGCAGGAACTTGACATAGCGCTCCACGTAGCGGTAGTCGGCCTCGGCCATTTCCGGCGTGCCATGGATGCAGGTGTGGTGGACGGAAACACGGCCCTTGTCCCGCTCAACGGCGATGGCGATGGGCTTCTTCGCGTCCTTCAGATAGGCGGTGCGCCACACGCCGAAGGGGACAAACTGAGGGTCCAGTTTGGGCGTATGCTTCATGTTGTATTCGATGCCTAGATACTGCATGGAAAATTCCTCCTTATCGTTCAGAAAGCCTGACGGCTTCTTATATCTCATGTATAAGTATAGCATAAATTACCGTCCCGGCTATAGGGATTTCAACATGATTTTTACCAAATCCGCTTTTTTAGGCTGCCAGCTTTCTCTTCGCAGAAAGGAAGGCCGGTGCTGTAAGCACCGGCCTTCCGACATTATTCCTTCGTTTCGTTTTCCTGCGTCTGTGCCGCGTTTTCCGCCGTTTGGGCAGCGACCTGATTCACAAACAGATCAGCCTTGTCGTGGGGGCGGAAGCGCTGCCAGATCAGCACGCTCACCGCCGCCGCGCAGCTGATGCCCGCCAGCAGCTGGCTGACCCGGACGGAACCCCAGTACAGGCTGTCCATCCGCAGTCCCTCGATCAGGCAGCGGCCAAGACCGTACCACGCCACGTACCCAAGGGCGATCTGCCCGTCATACTGCCGCCGTTTGGACAGGAAGTGCAGCAGCACAAAGCCCACGGCGTTCCACACCGACTCGTACAAAAACGTCGGGTGGTAGTATTCCCACGCGCCGGTGACGGTGTTGTACAGCCCCATGCGGAAGAAGCTGTCCGTCGCCGCGCCGAAGGCTTCCCGGTTGACGAAGTTGCCCCACCGGCCAATGGACTGGCCGATGAGAAAGCCCAGCGCTACCATATCCAGCAAAGCTCCGATTTTGATCTTCTTGATGCGGCACAGCAGCAGAATCCCCGCCACTGCGCCCAGAACGCCGCCGTAAATGGCAAGGCCACCGTTCCAGATGTACAGCACGGAAATGGGGTTCTCGGCGTAATCCGCCCAGGAGAAAATGCAGTAATACGCCCGGGCGCAAAGAATAGCAAAGGGCGTGACCCACAGCACACCGTCCAGCAGATCGTCCTGCTTGATACCGAACTGACTGCACCGGCGGCAGGTGTAGATTACCGCCAGCATCAGGCCGATGGCGATAATGAGGCCGTAATAATGGATGGTCAGAGGCCCCAGCGCCAGGGCGCGGCCGGGGTTCACCTCAATGCCGAGGGAAGGGAAAGAAATGGTTGAATAATTGGCAGGGATCATGATTGTGCCTCCTTGTTGACAGGATAGATCACGGATAAACTACACCGTTCCGCCCGGACTGCCCGGCGGAGAAAATCACATATCTCTTCCGCGCTGATGCCGCGGTAAACTTCCGGAAAACGGAAATAGTCAAAGTCCGAAAAATGGTACGCGCACAGGCGGAAGCAGGTGGAATCAAAGCTGTCCAGTCCCCGGATACGACGGCCGAGGGCGCTGCGCTTCATCCGCAGGAATGCCTTTTCCGGCAGTCCCTCCGCCGCGATCTTCTCCGCCTGCGCCAGAATCGCTTCCCGGACGGCGCGGGGGTCGTCGGAATCGCCGGAGCAGAGCAGCATGGCGCAGCCGTCCACGGTCTCGAAGCCGCCGCCGAAGGAGGAATCGATAACGCCTTCCTCGTAAAGCCGCAGGTACAGCTCCGAGGACTCGCCGAACAGCGCTTCGGCGGCCAGATCCGCCACCATTTCCTCCCGGATGGCCGCGTCGCCGTGGGTCAGGGGTTCGCACTTGAACGCCAGATTGAAGGTCGGCATGGCGACCTCCATGGAGCATTCCGTTTCGGCTTTCGGGCAGGTCATTTCCTCCTGCCAAGAACGCAGCTTGACGCCCGTCTCTTTCTTCTCGCTGCCCAGAACCTCACGGGCGGCAGATGCCACCGATTCCGGGTCTACGTCGCCCACGACGCACAGCAGCATATTTCCCGGCGCGTAAAACGCCCGGTGACAGGTATACAGCACCTCCGGGGTGATCTCCCGAATGGTCTCGCTGGTGCCGAGAATGGGCTGGCGGATGGGATAGATGGCATACATGGCCGCCATCAGGTTATCGAACACCACGCTGTCCGGGGCGTCCTCGTTCATGCCGATCTCCTGATCGATGATGCCCCGCTCTTTCTCCACGCTTTCATCCGTGAAATAGGGCGTGGACACGAATTCCAGCAGCAGCCGCAGACATTCGTCAAAGTGGTCTGTGCAGGAAAAATAATAGGCCGTCATGTCGTAGCTGGTAAAGGCGTTGGTGGAAGCGCCCAAAGCGGCAAACTCCGCCGACACGTCCCGGTCTCCCGGCAGGTCGAACATCTTGTGCTCCAAGTAGTGCGCCACACCCGCGGGGGCGTGGTATTCCTTCCCGTCCAGCCGGAAATCCGTATGGATGGAGCCAAAGTCCGTGACAAAATAGGCAAGCTTTTTCGTAAAGCCCTTCCGGGGAACCACCAGAACCGTCAGTCCGTTTTCCAGTGTTTCCCGGTACAGCGTTTCGTCCAGTTCGGGGTACTGCTTCCGCGTCATTGGCTCTCTCCTTTCAGAAAATAGGTGCTGTGAAGCGTCACGGTCCGCGCCGCCGCCACCACATCGGCAAGGCTGACCTTCTCCACCACTTCCATGTAGCGCTCCGGGGTCATGTTCAGGCCGCTTAAGTGCGCGGTGGCGTAGTAGCCCTCAATGGCGCCGGGGGAATCGGAGGTGGCACGAAGGGAGCTGAGCAGGGCTTCTTTTCCGGCGGTCAGCTCTTCCTGCGTAATTTCTCCACGGCGGCAGGCGTCCAGCTGGCGGAGAATTTCGTCCCGCGTCAGCTGCTCCTTGTCAAAGTCGATGCCCGCGCCCACGGTGAGAATGCCCTTTGCGCCGTAATAGGACGAGCCGATGCTGTAGCACAGGGACATCGTCTCCCGGACGTTGAGAAACAGCTTGGAGGTCATGCCCGCGCCGAAGACGGTGTTGAACACCTGCATGGCCGGAAATTCCTTATCCCGGTTGACAATGGGCGTGACAAAGCCCATGCAGAGCTTCCCCTGGGAGACCTCCATCGTCTCCGTCACATCCTGCCCGGGGCAGGGATGGAAGGGCGTCTGGGGCGGAAGCGCGCCTTCCCGGCCGCCCAGCCGGGATACCAGCGGGGAAATATATTCCGCGACCGCCTCCGCCGGGGCGCTGCCTACGTAGAAAATTTCGATTCTGCTTTCCCGGAGGATTTTCCGGTAATGGGTCAGCAGCCCCGCCGGGTCGATGGCCGCCACATCCTCCGGCTCGCCCAGACGGGGCAGGCCGAAGCTGTCGCCGCGGCACATGGTTTTCAGCAGCTTTCCCATGGCGTAGGTGCGCTTGTCGTTCAGCTCGGAATCAATGGTGGAAATGAGATTCTTCTTTTCCCCCTCCACAAAGGCGGGGAGAAAGCCCTCCCCCTCCGTGGGGAAGTCCAGAAGGATTTCCTCCAGAAAGCGGAGCATAGGGGCAAGCACCCGGTCGCCGGGCAGGGCAAACCGGTCGTCCATAAAGCCGCAGTAAAGGCCGGTGGTCTGGTAGTCCCCCACCCGGCGCACCAGCGGGCTGACGGAAGCGCCATACAGCTCGTCCAGGTTTTCCGTAATGGCGCGGAGGTCGGGGCAGCGTTTGGTACCCCGGAGCAGCACGGAGGGGATCAGCACATTTTTTGCGGATTCCTCTTTCGCCATGGGGCGCACCAGCTGAAAGCTGAGGCACCCCTGCTTGAACCGGTCGTCCCGGCAGGAACGCAGGGTCACGCCGGGGAGCAGTGTTTTTGTTTCGATCATGTCAGACTCCTGATGAAAGAAAGTTGCGGTGGAAAAGCGAGGGATTTTCCTGCCCGCGATATTGTAAAGAGTATTATATACCACTTTTCCCAAAATAGGAAGTCAATACACAAAAAATTCAGAGAATATTGGTTGTCATTTTCCTCTGTTTGCGGTAGAATGTAACGTGGACTTGTGTAAATTAGGAGGACTCCGCCATGGCATGGCTGGAATTTACCATTGAAACCACGCCCCAGAGCATCGACTCTGCCGTCACCGCCCTCAGCGCACGGGGATTTTCCGATCTGGTCATCGAAGACCAGTCAGAATTCGAGACGTTTTTAGAGGAAAACCGGGCGTACTGGGATTACATCGACGAGGGGCTGCAAAAAAAGCTGGAAGGGCTTTCCCGCATCAAGCTGTATCTGGAAGACACCGACGATAACGGTCGGAAGCGTCTGGACGCGGCGGTAAAGGAGCTGGGGCTGACCATGACCGCCGCCCCCCTCCCCGAAACCAACTGGGAGGAAAGCTGGAAGGACAATTACCCGCCTCAGGAGATCGGCGAGCGCATTGTGGTGCTGCCCTACTGGCTGGCGGAGGAATCCACCGACCGGCTCAAAGTCATTCTCGACCCCGGCCTGACCTTCGGCACCGGCGCGCACCCCTCCACCCAGATGGTGATGGAGGTCATGGAAAATGTGGTAAAGCCCGGCTTCCACTGCCTCGATCTGGGCAGCGGCAGCGGGATACTGTCCATCGCCGCCCTGCGGCTGGGGGCGGAATCCGCCATTGGCATTGACATTGACCCCAAAGCGGAGGACATCGCCCGGGAGAACGCCGCCTACAACGGTTTCGCCGCCCCGGCCTTCACCGCCCTCACCGGCAACGTGACCGAAGATACCGCGCTGATGGATACATTAGCCGCCAATCGGTATGATCTGGTGCTGGTGAACATCGTGGCGGACGTCATTATCGGCCTTGCGCCGGTGCTGCCCCATTTCCTCAATGAAAGCAGCACCCTGATCTGCTCCGGCATTCTGGACACCCGGCTTTCCGACGTGCTGGATGCCCTGACCGCCGCCGGGCTGACCGTCACCGCCACGAAAGCGAAAGACGACTGGCGCTGTGTCACCGCAATCCGTAAATACATCTAAGGAGCGTATTATGAGTATCCCCTATCGTACCCGGCGGGTGCTGAACCGTCTGGGCATTGTGCTTATGATTTTTCTGCTGGTGGGCGTGATCGCCTGGCTGTGCTGGGTCGTCTGGCTGGAGCGGTACGTCGTGTACACCGCCGACGGCGCGAGTCTGGACTTTGAGCATTCCGCTCAGGACATCATCGGCGAGGTCGCCACACCCCCCGTGGCGCAGCAGAACATTTCCATTTATTATAATGAAGGCAGCGACGCTCTGGATACCGGCAACGAGCTGACCCAGATCAACGGCTACTTCATTTCCAGCAACATGCTGCAAAACGACATCAACGGCGTTCTGGGCAAGCTGGAACGGCTTCCCGCAGGCACGCCCGTGATGATCGACATGAAGGGGCCTTACGGCTCGTTCTTCTATCCCTCTCATCTGGACGGCGCAGTGCATTCCGCCTCCACAGACGTGGACGCCGTCGCGGCGCTGGTGGACACCCTGATGAACAAGAAATTCTACACCATCGCCCGGGTCTGCTCTCTGCGGGACTGGAATTTCGGCAACGAGCACGTCACCTGCGGCCTGTATATGCTTTCCCGGGCGGGTCTGTGGCTGGATCAGGGCTATTTCTGGCTGGACCCCACCAACGCCACCACCCTGACGTGGATCACCTCCGTGGTGCTGGAGCTGAAGGAAATGGGCTTCAACGAGGTCATGCTGGCGGATTTCCGCTTCCCCAACTCCGACCAGTATATTTTCAACGGCGACAAGGAAACAGCGCTTCAGGATGCGGCTTCCAAGCTGATGGGCACCTGCGGCGGCGATAATTTCACCCTGTCCTTCGGCGTGGCCGACCCTGCCTTTAAGCTGCCCGAGGGGCGATGCCGGCTGTATCTGGAAGACGTGGACGCAGCCAACGTCGAGGCCAAGGCAACGCTGGTCGATGTTCCCGACATCAAGGCGCAGCTGGTCTTCATGGCCGCCACCAACGACACCCGGTTTGATAGCTACAGCGTTATCCGTTCCCTGAACGCCGCGGAAATTCTGGAAGCCCAGAAGGCGGAAGCGGCGAGCTGATTTTATATGCAAAACAGCCCCGCCGGTCGGCGGGGCTGTTGACAAAAACGCAAATCTGGGGTATAGTATGGATACAGGGGTGCTGCCAGCAGGACGGCTCCCCCACCTGGTTATAAGAAGTAACCGTGACTTGGGGAAGTTTGGCGGTTACTTCTTATTTATTATCATGCATCTGGAAAACCAGAGAGACAACAGCGACAATGACCATACAGAAAGCAAATAATTCTTCCCATGTAACCATAGCTGCCATGAATTAAGGAGCGATTGCCACCGGCAATCGTTTTATTTTTATTCGCTGCGCGACGCACCGCCCCACTCTTTTACGATCGGGGGCAAAAGAAGCATCACCCCCGACAAAATCGAGGGGAACCGCCTACCGGGGTACTACCGGCAGCACCGGAAACGGCATATCACAAGATTCGACAGATTGCAAGGGCAGCACCGCGCAATTGCGTCTTCGAGTCTCAGCCGTCTTTTTGCCCCACTTCCGCAGTTCCAAAAATGGGAAATACATACAGTATTCCTCCATTTTCGGAACTTTGAATTGGGGCAAAAATTCTGGCTGAGACTTCTTGCCGAATTGTGCGGTGTTGCCCAAGGAAAACTCCGGTCAGAGTTGTGCGAAAGTATCCCACACAGCAAAACTCCCCGGCGGCGCAGATACTGCGCCGCCGGGGTCTCTCTTTTACTTTTTCACCAAATCGGCCAGCGTCACGCTGTCTAAGTACCCGCTGATGCGTTTGTCCAGCTCGCTCCAGACCGGCAGCGTCGGGCAGCTCGCCGCCCGGGGACAGGGCTTCGCGCCGCACTCTAAGCAGGCTACCGGCGCAAGGGATCCTTCCGTCAGCCGCAGGATCTCGCCCAGCGTGTATTCTCCCGGCTCCCGGCTCAGGCGGTAGCCGCCGCCCTTGCCCTGAATGCCGTCCACGATGTGGTTCTTCGTCAGCACGGGCAGGATCTTCTCCATGTACTTCAGGGAAATTTCCTGCCGGGCGGCTACGTCCTTCATGGGGACGAAGCCCTCCGACCGATGCTCCGCCAGATCCGCCAGTACCCGCAGGGCATAGCGGCCACGGGTCGAAATCATCATGGCGTCAATCCGCGAACAGCGGCGTGGACAGATACCGGTCGCCGGTATCCGGCAGGAGGACGACAATGGTCTTGCCCTCGTTTTCCGGCCGCTTGGCCAGCTCAATGGCCGCCCATGCCGCCGCGCCGGAGGAAATGCCTACCAGCACGCCCTCCGCCTTGCCGATCTGCTTGCCTACAGCAAAGGCGTCCTCGTTGGCCACAGGGATGATCTCGTCGTAAACGCCGGTGTCCAGCACCTTGGGAACAAAGCCCGCGCCGATGCCCTGAATCTTATGAGCGCCCGCCGTACCCTTGGACAGCACGGGAGAGGTCGCAGGCTCCACGGCCACCACCTTGACCTCCGGCTTCTTGGACTTGAGGTACTCACCCACGCCGGTGATGGTGCCGCCGGTGCCCACGCCCGCCACGAAGATGTCCACCTTGCCATCGGTGTCGGCGTAGATTTCGGGGCCGGTGGTCTCAAAATGCGCCTTGGGGTTGGCCGGGTTGACAAACTGGCCGGGGATGAAGCTGCCCGGAATCGAGGCCGCCAGCTCGTCGGCCTTGGCAATGGCGCCCTTCATGCCCTTGGCGCCCTCGGACAGCACCAGCTCCGCGCCGTATGCCTTCATCAGCTGGCGGCGCTCCACGCTCATGGTGTCCGGCATAACGATGATGATACGGTAGCCCCGGGCAGCCGCCACGGCGGCAAGGCCGATGCCCGTATTGCCGGAGGTCGGCTCGATGATGACGGAGCCGGGCTTCAGCAGACCCTTTTCCTCGGCGTCGTCGATCATGGCCTTGGCCACCCGATCCTTCACGGAACCGGCGGGGTTAAAATACTCCAGCTTTGCCAGCACCTTCGCCTTCAGGCCAAGGGCTTTTTCAATGTGGGTCAGCTCCAGCAAGGGCGTTTTGCCAATGAGCTGGTCGGCAGAAGTGTAAATGTTTGCCATGATTATTCCTCCTTCACGGCGTCAAAGCCGCGCTGCAGATCCGCAAGAATGTCGTCAATGTGCTCCGTGCCGATGGACAGGCGGATGGTGTTGGGCTTGATGCCCTGATCCAGCAGCTCCTCCTCGGTCAGCTGGCTGTGGGTCGTGGTGGCCGGGTGAATGACCAGACTCTTGACGTCCGCAACATTGGCCAGCAGGGAGAAAATTTTCAGATTGTCGATGAACTTGTGAGCTTCCTTCACGCCGCCCTTGATCTCAAAGGTGAAGATGGATGCGCCGCCATTGGGGAAATACTTCTCATACAGTGCGTGATCCGGGTGGTTCGGCAGGGAGGGATGGTTCACGTGCTCCACTTGAGGATGGTTCGCAAGGAATTCAACCACCTTCCTGGTGTTCTCGGCGTGGCGCTCCAGACGCAGGGACAGCGTCTCAACGCCCTGCAGCAGCAGGAAGGCCGCGAAGGGAGAGATGGTCGCGCCGGTGTCCCGCAGCAGCACCGCGCGGATATAGGTCACAAACGCGGCGGGGCCGGCGGCGGCTACGAAGGAAACGCCGTGATAGCTGGGGTTCGGCTCGGCGATGGCGGGGTACTTCCCGGAAGCCGCCCAATCAAACTTGCCGGAGTCCACGATGATGCCGCCAAGGGTGGTTCCGTGGCCGCCGAGGAACTTGGTTGCGGAGTGGACGACGATGTCCGCACCGTGCTCGATGGGGCGGATGAGGTAGGGCGTGCCGAAGGTGTTGTCCACCACCAGCGGAATGCCGTACTTGTGCGCCAGCTCGGCCAGCGCGTCGATGTCGGGGATGTCACTGTTGGGGTTGCCCAGCGTCTCAATGTAGATGGCGCGGGTCTCGGGGCGGATGGCGCTCTCCACTTCCGCAAGATCGTGGATGTTCACGAAATCGGCGGTAATGCCGAAGCCGGGCAGGGTGTGGGCGAGCAGGTTGTAGCTGCCGCCGTAGATGGTCTTCTGGGCGACAAAGTGGCCGCCGTTCTGACCCAGGGCTTCCAGCACGTAGGTGATGGCAGCAGCGCCGGAGGCCAGCGCCAATGCCGCCACGCCGCCTTCCAGAGCAGCCACCCGTTTTTCCAGCACGTCCTGCGTGGAGTTGGTGAGACGGCCGTAAATGTTACCGGCGTCCGTCAGCCCGAAGCGGGCGGCGGCGTGGGCGCAGTCATGGAACACGTAAGAGGTGGTGGCGTAAATGGGAACGGCCCGGGCATCGGTAGCGGGGTCGGCCTGCTCCTGACCGACGTGGAGCTGCAAAGTTTCAAATTTATAGTCAGACATAATGATTATTTCCTTTCTTCAGTCAAATATTATCTTTGGTGTTTGGAACATCGGGGATACATTCGGCCAAAGCGGAAATTCGCCCTTACGAGGGTCTCAAAGTGATTTTTCATGGGATTTCCTCCCTTCAAAACTTACCTGTTCGGTAGGTATTTGCATCATACCACGAATTTCCTACCAAGTCAATCGGTTTTTTATCAAATTTTTCCTACTTGTCCGGTAGGAAAACCGGCAATATGACCAAGGCGGAAAAAAGTCCGTCCTGCCAGGTTTTTTTCTTTGACAAATTCCGATTGCATGGTAGAATGTAGGCGAAAACTCCCCAATAAAAACAGACAGGAGTGTCCCCCATGGAGATTTCCTACACCATTTTCGACCTGCTTTTCTATCTGCTGCTCTACGCCTTCCTCGGCTGGTGCGTCGAAGTCTTTTGCGCCGCCGTGAAAAACGGGCGGTTTGTGAACCGTGGTTTTTTGAACCTGCCCCTGAATATGCCCTGCGGCATTGCCGCCGCGCTGCTGCTGCCGGTGCTGGGCACCATGAACCACAAGACCATCTTGCAATATATCATGACGCTGGTGATCTATATTCTGGTCCGGTGCGTGACCGACCAGTTTGTCCGGGGCGTCAGCCGGGGAACCTTTGCCACCGCGCCGAAGGGAAGGCCGTTTTTCCTCAACGCGGCCGCCGCGGCGGTCGTCATGCTGCTGGTGTATCTGGTGGTGCATCCCGGCATGATGGGACTTTTGTACCTGATGCCAAAGTGGCTGGAACGGACGCTGGTCATCGCAGGGATCGTCCTGATTCTGGCGGACTTCATCGGCGTGATGCGCGCCCTGCGCACCAGCAGCGCCACCCGGCTGAATAAGGCCGGGCAGGAGACCACCCAGCGCATGGCCGACCGGATCAGCAATACCATCTGGCGGCGTCTGCAAAAAGCCTACCCCGGCCTTGCGGCGGCGGACGTTCCGGGGCCGGAACGGTATGTCTTTGCCCGGGGCATCTGCTTTGACAAGCTGGTGTGGGTATTCCTCGTAACCTCTTTCTTAGGGGCGCTGATCGAAATGGTCTTCTGCCGGGTCACGTCGGGGCGGTGGATGAGCCGTTCCGGCGTGCTGTACGGGAGCTTCAGCTTCGTGTGGGGTCTTGGCGCGGTGGTGCTGACCATCACCTTGCAGCGGATCGCGGACAAGCCCGACCGGCGGATCTTTCTCGCGGGCTTCGTCATCGGCGGCGCTTATGAGTACCTTTGCAGCGTGTTCACCGAGCTGGTATTCGGCACGGTGTTCTGGGACTACAGCAAAATGCCCCTGAACATCGGCGGCCGCACCAACGTGCTGTACTGCATTTTCTGGGGACTGCTGGCTGTGGCATGGATCAAGGTGCTGTATCCGCCCATGAGCAAGGGCATTGAAAAGATTTCGCCGCTGCTGGGGAAGGTGGTTACATGGGTCATCATCTTTTTCCTGGCCTGCGACGGTCTGCTCACTGGCGCCGCCATGCTGCGCTACACCGACCGTCAGAACAACCCGGAACCCAAAAATGTGGCCGAAGCGTTTCTGGACGACACCTATGACGACGACTGGATGGAACACCACTGGCCGAACATGGTGGTCACAAAGGACGTGGAATAGCGAAAGCTGCTTCCGGAAAATAGCGAATGGAGCGTATCGATGCAGATACGCTCCATTTTTCGTACCGGGGTACACCCCCTTGGCTCTCCCTCCGGGAGAGCTGTCACCGCAGGTGACTGAGAGGGCACCGCGCCCTGGTTTCCCCTCTCCGTCCTCGCTTCGCTCGGCCACCTCTCCCAAGGGGAGAGGCAAGGGAGTTCTTTGTCAATCCACAGCCTTCCGGGCGGCGGACTCGGTGTATGTCCAGCTCCGGAAATCCGAAATGCTGCAATAGCTGTTTTCCAGAATGTCCATCGCGGTGGAGGCAATTTCGGGGTCGCGGTCATGGGTCAGCCCTTTAATGTAGGGCAGTGCGCCATCCCCAAGGCTGCTCATGTGCCCCATGTCGATGGTCTCCAGCTGCCCCGACTGGTAAGCGCGGACATTGTACCGGGCGACCTGCGTGTCCACGTCCGCCCAGAAGGTGACGCACCCCAGAATCAGCGCGCAGATCACCGCCCCCTTCATGTAGGGGAATCGGGGCTTGAACAGCCACACGGACACGAGGATCGTGGTGACCCCCAGCCAGAGCATGAAAACTTCCGTCAGCACCCGCTTTCTCGTCAGGCCGTAGCCGCCAATGTAAAGCAGCATTTTCCCGCTGGCCGCGGCGATGAGGAACAGCGCCGCCAGCCCGAGGAACAGGCACAGCCCTCTGGTCAGCGCCGGGGCACCGGCCTTCTTTTCCACCAGTCCCATGGCAAGGCACATCAGCCCCAGATTGATAAAGCTCAGCCACGACATCTCGAAAAATCCCCGGCGGGCGTATTCCGCCAGCGTGTATCCATCGGGCAGAATTCCCGCGAAGCCGCCGCCGAAGTACGCCAGCTGGCTCAGCAGATACACGGCGTAGATCAGGCACACCGTTCCCAGCAGAATGTTCACGGTAATGGCGCTGAAACCGTGGAAAGGCTTCGCTTCTTTCCCGTTTTTCTCCCCGTATTTCAGTCCCACGCCCCGGGAATACAGTATCCACCCGGCAAACACGCCGAAGAACAGGGAAATCACCGGCTCCGACCAGTCGGTGTCGGGGAGCATATCCATCAGCCCCTCAAACGCCGCGTCGGCACGCATCAGCAGCACGATCAGCACCGCCGCCACCGGCAGGGCGATCAGTACGCCGAGGATCGCTGCGCCGCCCCGTTTTCCCGCCGTACCGGCGTTTTTCCGGGCGTCGTTCAGCCCCCGGACGGCGGCGCTCATACTGCCCACGCCCAGCGTGAACAGCGCCCGGGGAGCGTCCAGCGCCGACGCGATGCCGCCGGGTTCCCGGCGGCTCTGCCCGGCCATCCGGCAGAAGCTGAGGTTCACGGCAAACAGCGCCATCAGGAGCATCCCCGCCTTCACGTCGCTGTCCGACGACCGGGCAAACCCGGCGAAGATCACCGCCGCCAGAATCAGCAGCGCCGCCTCATACTTCCCCGGCCGGAAGCCGCAGCGAAGCAGATACCAAAGGCTGCACCCCGTCAGAGCCACCGCCCCCAGGGCAAATCCCAGACAAAAACCGCCGTAAAGAATGCTGTTCCACGTAAACGTGCCGAAAAGCAGCACCAAAAGTCCAAAAATCAGTTCCCGTTTTCCCGCAGGATACCGGGACAGCGTCCGTTCTTCCATAAATATCTCCTTTCTCAGCGTTTCCATGGGTCGTCGTCCTGCACGAACTCGAACAGGTCGCCCGGCTGGCATTGCAGCTCCCGGCAGATGGCATCCATGGTGCTCATACGCACGGCCTTGGCCTTGCCGGTTTTCAGAATGGACAGGTTGGCGGGCGTCATGCCCACCCGGTTCGCCAGCTCAAGGGAAGTCATCTTCCGCTTTGCCAGCATCATATCCAGATTCACAATAATCGCCATACGCCGCCTCACACCGTCAGATCGTTTTCTTCCCGGATTTCCACCGCAGCGGCCATGACGTTCTTCACCACGCTCACCGCCAGCGCCAGAAACGCCATGATCGTGGTCATGAAGATCAGGGGCGGGTAAAAGAACGCGGCGGGCAAACAGATGCCGCTCACCGCCGCGCAGCACCAGCGGATGCGCCGCAGGAACCGGACGTTCTGTGTGACGAACACGTCCTGCGCAAGAATATTCCGCACCAGCCGCTCCATGCAGGAAAGGGCGTACAGCACCGCAGGGACGCAGCAGTAAAACCCGATCATGATCGCCGCCGCGCCATACCGCCCCAGCGGCCGCAAAGTCTGATACCACCGCAGCAGTCCCGGCATGGCGAATAGCAGCAGGCAGATGATAATGAACAATCCCCGGCTGCACCAAAGCGTAAATTTCGCAGAAAGCTGTGAATTCATAAAAGCACCTCCGTTTGCATGGAGTGTACCATAGAAATTATCGAATGTCAATAATTATTTTCCTGTTTACGAGAACCGCATTTTCCCGCCGCCCGAAAACTTGTTACAGAACTTCATACGAGCTTAACATTTTCCCACTTTAATCGTTAATATTTTACCGGTATAATAAGGCCATAAAGATCAAGACAACACCGGCCCCGCCGCAAGGCACATGGGGCAGTATATAAATTTGCTACCAACCTTCATCTTTTTCATTTTTTCCTCTCCTCTTTTCTTGTTGCAAAATCCGCGGTGATGAGCCGCGGATTTTGCATTTCTTTTTAATCAAAACTTAAGCTGTCCGCACCGTTTTCCGTTGCAAACACGGATATATTATGGTATAATAGGGGAAATTCACATTAGGGTGATGGAATGTTTGCCAAATATCTTCTGATTTTCTTCGTGTCCATGGTGCCGCTGGTGGAGCTGCGGGGCAGTATCGTTATGGCCGTGGGCATGGATCTGGACTACTGGACGTCCCTGGCAGTGTGCGTCGTGGGCAATATGCTGCCGGTGCCGCTGATCTATTTCTTCGCCCGGAAGGTGCTGCACTGGGGCGCGGATAAAAAATATATCGGGAAGTTCTTTTCCTACTGCCTGGAAAAGGGCGAAGCCGCCGGTCACAGGCTGATGAAAAAGGCCGGTCGGGGCGGGCTGTTCGTGGCACTGATGCTGTTCGTCGGCATTCCCATTCCCGGCACCGGCGCGTGGACGGGAACCCTCGCGGCCAGTTTTCTGGACATGGGCATCAAAACCACGGCGCTGTCCGTTTCTCTGGGCGTCATTATCGCGGGAATCATCATGGGAGCCGCCAGCATGGCAGGCGTCCATGTCTTCGGATTATAAGGAGGAAACATAAATGTCCGATTGTCTGTTCTGCAAAATCATTGCGGGGGATATCCCCTCCACCAAGGTCTACGAGGATGATTTGGTCTTCGCCTTCCGGGACATCAACCCCCAGGCGCCGACCCACATTCTGGTGATCCCCAAGACGCACATTTCCGGCTGCAACGGCGTCACGGAGGAAAACAGCGCCGTCGTCGCCCACATTTTTGAGGTCATCCCCAGAATCGCGGCGGCGGAGGGGCTGACGGGGGGCTACCGGGTAGTCAGCAACTGCGGCCCCGATGCGGGTCAGACCGTGCCGCACCTGCATTTCCACATCCTCGGCGGCAAAACGCTGGCGCTGGATATGGCGTGACATCTTAGGGCCTATCTGAAAACCGGCATCCTTCGGGTGCCGGTTTTTCGCGCTTGACATCTTACATTTTTTTGCTATACTATGCTCAGATCGCAAAACAAATAAGGTAGCACCGCGCAATTGTGCGGTGTTGCCTAAAGTCTTCGGGGGGCCGGAAGTACCGGCTGAGAGTGGGCGTGTGCGCCCTGACCCGTGAACCTGATACGGCTAATACCGTCGGAGGGAAAGATGCATATATGGGATACCAGAAGTATCGCGTTGCACCTGGACGGTTTGCAATGCGATACTTATTTTTTTTGGAGGTTCCCAAAATGAAAACCAAAAGACTGACGGAAAGCGCCATGCTTCTGGCGCTGGCCATTGTGCTGGAGCTGATCTCCAAGGCCATCATCCCCGAAATGCCCTTCGGCGGTCAGGTGACCCTGGTGGCCATGCTCCCGGTGGTGCTGATCTCCTACCGCTACGGCGTGAAGTGGGGCTTCGTTTCCGGCTTCTGCTACGCGCTGCTGGAAATGGCACTGGGCGCGAAGACCGTGAGCGCCGCCTTTCAGCCCGGCTATTTCGGCGACGACACCATGATCTTCAAGGCCATCCTCATGTGCCTGCTGGACTATCTGCTCGCCTACACCATGATGGGTCTGGGCGGCATTTTCCGGGATAAGATCAAGAACCCCGGCACCAGCCTGATGTGCGGCTCCCTTGTGGCGCTGGGCGCGCGGTATCTGTCTCACATTCTGTCCGGATACCTGCTGTTCTCCGGCTGGGCGGATTGGTTCTTCACGCAGGACGGCTTCCCCGCATGGGGCGCGAAGCTGGTGGAGAGCCTCAGCCCCGTCGCGCTGGGCTGGGTCTATTCCATTGTGTACAACGGCTTCTACATGGTTCCCGAGCTGATCCTCACCGCCATCGCGGCGCAGCTGATCGCCAGAATTCCGAAGATCGTGGTCAAGGTTGACTGAGAATTTTCCGCAACGTATAGTAACATCGCCCCGGGCTGAAGCCCGGGGCGTTTGTTTTTATGCCTTTGCGATCATTTCATTTTCCATCTGCCAGGCACGGTAGAGGATTTCCGCAGCTGCTTCCCGGGTCAGGGGGACGTCGGCTTCCAGGCTGAAGCCGTTTTGGGCAGCGGCTGTCAGAGCGTCCTGCGCCCATGCGGAGGTTTCCGATTCCTCCGCCGACGTTTCCGCGGCTTCCTCCGGAGTGTCCGCCGTCAGCGCCAGAGCGTTTTTCAGCATGACGCCCGCCTCCGCGCCAGTGATGATCTTGTCAGCGCCGAAGGTTTGCTGATCGGGCAGCCCCGCCGTCAGGCCGGAACGCACTGCGGCGGCAAGATAGGGCTGGAGCCACTGGGGGATTTCGTCGGTGAACCCCGCGCCGGTCAGCTCCTCGTCTACGGGGATGTTCAGCGTCCTGACCAGCATGGTGACGAATTCGCCCCGGCTCACCGTCCGTTCCGGGCCGAAGCAGGGATTCCCCGCCACGTTTTCCCCGGAGAAAATCCCGGTGTTCTTCATCCACTCCGCGGAGAACCGGCAGTCCCTGCCCACCGTGTCGGTGTACTGGGTCGCGTCGGCGGGCTTGAGGATGGTGATGGTGACGGTTGCTTCCCGGGAGGTCTTCCCGGAAGCGTCCGTCGCCGTGAAGGTGAAGGAATCGATGCCTACCTTATTCTTCTTGGGCGTGTAGGTGAAGCTTCCGTCCGGCTGGAGGGTCACGATGCCCCGCTTGGGCTGGCGGACAACGGTGTAGATTACGTTCTCCCCCTCCGGGTCGGCGACCTTCAATTTGCCGTCGGCGGCGAGATTTTTGTAGGTTTCCAGCGCAGAGTCCTCCGCCACGGGGGGCTTGTTTTCCTTGCCCCGGATGCCGATGGTCATGGCGGCGGACGCCTCCACGCCGTCGGGATAGATGGGCAGGTAGCCCACCTCGGCGGATTCATCCAATTCGGTCAGGCGGGGAGAAAAGGTCATCTGCGCCGCCTGTTCGGCGGTGAGAACGTCGCCGGGAACGAGAACGCGGCTGCCCAGCATCACGCTGCCTACCTTTTTATCCGGCAGACTGGTGATGCAGATGCCCGCAATGGGGGTCTCCCCGGAAAAGTCCTCCGCCGAGAAGCAGTAAACGCTGTCGCAGTCCACCTCGGCGGCGGCCGCGCCGCAGGACAGCCCCGCGATGCAGCATACCGCCAGCAGCAGAGCCAATAATCGATTTCGGAACATGGCAATACCTCCAAAAAATGATTTCCGGTGGTATTGTTTGCCAATGTTGGAAAAATTATTCCTACAAATTTTTTCGTGGGGTGTACCCCCGCGTACCCTCTCCGTCCTCGCTGCGCTCGGCCACCTCTCCCAAAAGGAGAGGCAAGAGAGATGCGCGCCATTTTTCCTGCCGTGGTACACCCCCTTGGCTCCCCCTTTGGGAGAGCTGTCACCGAAGGTGACTGAGAGGGTTTTGCACCGCCCCCATTCCACCGGGTTTATAAAAAATTCAAAATTAGGTGCAGACAATCGGCAGCTTTTGTGTTATACTATTAAAATCTATAAGTATGCGTTATGCTTTTCGCTGTCTGAAGGAGGCGTTTCCTTTGAAATATTGGTTCGGCTACCTCACCGCCGCCATCTTCGGCGCCATCACATGGGTGCTGATGCGGTTCGGTGAACGGTTTTCTACTCTGGTGGATATGGTGTACCCCTACGTCATCCGCACCTCGGAGTCCATTCTTGCCCAGTGGGCAAGCGGCGTGGATTTTCCCGTCTGGCAGCTGCTGGCCGTGGCGCTGGGCGCGCTGATCCTTGCCAGCATTGTGCTGATGATCGTGCTGAAATGGAACCCCATTCAGTGGGGCGGCTGGGTGCTCGCGTTTTTTGCCGGTATTTACATGCTCCACACCATGCTCTGGGGTCTGAATTACTACTCCGGCCCCCTGTCCGACGACATGCGGCTGGACGTGGGCAGCTACAATCTGGAGGAGCTGACCGAAGCCACCGAATATTACCGGGACAAGGCCAACGCCCTCGCCTTACAGGTCAACCGGGACGGAAGCGGCAACGTGGCCTTCGCGGACTTTGATGCGCTGGCGGGCAAGGCCGGCGAGGGCTTCCAGACGCTGACCTACGACTACTTCTATCCCATTTTCGCCGGTTCCACCCTTCCGGTGAAGAAGCTGGGCTGGGCGGATATGTATTCCTCCATGGGCATCACCGGCGTCACCTTCGGCCTGACCGGCGAAGCCTGCGTCAATCCCCAGATCCCCGGCGTGTCCCTGCCCTTTACCATGTGCCACGAAATGGCCCACCGCATGTGCATCGCCCCGGAGCGGGACGCCAATTTTGCCGCGTTCCTCGCCGCCTCCGTCCATTCCGACCCGGAATTCCAGTACAGCGCCTACTTTATGGCCTTCCGCTACTGCTACAGCGCCCTGAGCAGCGTCAATAACCAGTCCGCCGCGGCGGCTGCCGCACGGGTGAGCGCCGAAGTCAACGACAATCTGAAATTCGACATGGCTGCCTACAACAGCTTCTTCAATTCCCGGAAAAGCACCGCCGCCACGAACATCGCCGACGCCGCCAACGACACCTATCTCAAGGTCAGCGGCGACGAAAGCGGCGTCGCTTCCTACGGCGAGGTCTGCGACCTGCTGGTGAACTGGCACATCCAGACCGTGGTGCTGCCCTCCATCACCGTGGAGGAATCCCCCTTCGACCCCTACGACGAAACGCAGGTGGACCTGAGCGGCATCGTCAACGCAAGGTGACGGCCATGATGAGACAGACTTTGGATGCAGGTCTGCCCGAGCTGGGACTTGACCTGCCGGAAAGCGCGCGCCAGACCCTCTGCGATTTTGGCGCGGCTGTTATCAAGCAGAACGAGGTCATGAACCTCACCGCCATCACCCAGCCGGATCAAGTGGCAAAGCTCCATTTGCTTGACAGCCTGACGGTGCTCACCGCCGCCGATCTGCGGGGAAAGCGGATCATCGACGTGGGCTGCGGCGCGGGATTTCCCGGCGTGCCGCTGGCCATCGCCTGCCCGGAGGCGCAGGTGACGTTGCTGGACAGTCTGGGCAAGCGCATGAAATGGCTGGAGGAAATCCTCCCCCAGCTGGGCGTCCGTGCCCAGTGCGTCACCGCCCGGGCGGAGGAAGCGGCGGCGGAACGGCGGGAAAGCTACGATTACGCCGTTTCCCGTGCAGTCGCCCGGCTGAACATCCTGCTGGAGCTGACCGCCCCCTATGTGAAGGTCGGCGGCGCGGTGCTGGCCATGAAAGGCTCCGCCGCAAGGGAAGAGCTGGCCGAGTGTACATCCGCAATCAAAAAGCTGGGGCTGAAATTGGAATCGGTGAAGGAATTTTCCATCGACGGGGCGTCCCACGCGGTCATCGTCCTGCGGAAGATCGCCCCCACGCCGAAGCAGTACCCCCGCCGCTACGCAAAGATCAAGCAGTCTCCACTTTAAGGCACTTTGGAAAGTGAGGTTTTTATGGACGCAGCTCTCAGTCTCGCTCTGGGATATTTTGTCGGTTCGCTCAGCCCGTCCTCTCTGGTGGGCAGGGTGAAGAAGACCGACGTGCGCAAATCCGGCACCGGAAACCTTGGCGCCACCAACACCATGCTGGTTCTCGGCTGGGGCGCGGGCATTTTCGTCATGCTTTTGAAGTCCTTCCTCTCCGGCAGGCTGGCGCAGTATCTGTTCCCCGGGCTCAGCACCGCGGGGATGCTGGCCTGCATCGGTGCCATGATCGGCCACTGCTTCCCGGTGTTCCACCGCTTCCGGGGCGGCAAGGGGCTGGCGACCTTCGGCGGGCTGGTCATCTACTGCGGGTTAAAGTACGTGCCCATCGTGCTGTGCGCCGGATGGGCGGTCATGTGGGTCTTCGACTGCACCGTGATGTTCCCCATAACGGTGGGCATCGCCCTGCCCCTGCTGATGTACCTTTTCGGCGAAGCACCGGCGAAAATTATCACCGCCGTCTGCGCCGGAGCGGTGCTGGACGTGATGCACATCGGCAACATGAAAAAGGCTCTCGCCGGGGACGAGATCATGCACGTCCGGGACTATTTCAGGGAGAAACTGCACAAAGAACACTGAAAAGTTTTCGCCCGAAAAAGTGAAAGTTTTCCTTTACTTTTGGGCAAACTTGTGATATACTCGAAAAGCTGGTTATGACCAGACACAATTTTTGCGCCCGTTGCTCAGTTGTGGGACAACGCCCATGCGGCACTTCACCGGCCCCTACTTAGCTCCCGGGCTACCGATTTGAAAGGTGGAAAAATCATGATTCAGAAGGAAAAGAAGACCCAGGTCATCCTGGAAAACGCGACCCACGAGGGCGACACCGGTTCTCCCGAGGTTCAGATCGCCATCCTGACTGCCCGTATCAACGAGCTGACCGAGCATCTGCGCGTCCACAAGCACGACAACCACTCCCGCCGTGGTCTGCTGATGATGGTCGGTAAGCGCCGCAGTCTGCTGGACTATCTGGCCAAGAAGGACATCAACCGCTACCGTGCTGTGATCGCCAAGCTGGGTATCCGTAAGTAAGAGATTAAGGGGGCGACTGTTGTCGCCCCTTTTCTTCGTGTCTTCTAGGGAAACTCTGAATAAATCGTCTGCGACTGTGAGCGGATCTTTTCCGCCCACTCTTCGGTATCGAAAACGGGAAATACACAAAGTATTCCTCCGTTTCCGATACCTCGATTGGTCGAAAAATCTCTCGCTCACAGTTCTTGCCGATTTATTCAGAGCTTCCCTAACCGTAAATCACGGGAGATGCTTTAGCAGTTGAATGTGCCGCCGGAATCCGGCCGCAGATTCAAGTGCTAAACCTCCCGTACAAATAAAATAACTAGGAGGTAAACCAATGATCACCCGCAAACAGTATCCCAACCATCACGTTTTCGAGACGGAAATCGGCGGCCGTGCCTTTACCGTGGAAACCGGTAAGGTCGCAGAGCTGGCCGACGCCGAGTGCATCTGCCGCTACGGCGACACCGTCGTGCTCACCACCGTCACCTGCAACCCCATCCCCAAGGCCGGAATCGACTACTTCCCCCTGACCATCGAGTTCGAGGAGCGTATGTATTCCGTGGGCCGCATCCCCGGCTCCTTCAACCGCCGGGAGGGCAAGCCCTCTGAGCGGGGCATTCTGAACAGCCGCATCATCGACCGTCCCATGCGTCCCCTCTTTGACGAGGAGCTGCGCAACGACACCGTCGTGACCTGCACCGTTCTTGCCAACGACTACGATAACCCTGTGGAGATCGTGGCGTCTCTGGGCGCTTCCATCGCCATTGCCTGCTCCGACGTTCCCTGGAACGGCCCCGTGGCCACCACCAACGTCGCCCATCTGAACGGTAAGTATATCATCAACCCCTCCTCCGACGAGCGGGATGCTGCCGACTGCTTCGTGTGCATCTCTTCCACATTTGAGAAGGTGGTCATGATCGAGACCGAGGCCAAGGAAGCCCCTGAAAACATCGTCTACGAGTGCATCCGGGTCGCCCATGAGGCCAACATGGAGATTGTCAAGTTCATCAACTCTATCGTGGCCGAGATCGGCAAGCCCAAGTTCACCTTCGAGAAGGCCGCCGTCAACCACGAGCTGTTGGACGATCTGATGGCCTACGGCCTGGATAAGATCGAGTACGCTCTGGACACCCCCGACAAGAACGTCCGGGAGGAGCGCCTGACCGCCGCCCGTCTGGACTTCCAGGAGAAGTTCGGCGAGAAGTACGAGGACTTCGACACCCATATCGAGGTCTGCCTGTACAAGATGCAGAAGAAGGTCGTCAAGAAGTGGCTGCTTCAGGGCAAGCGTGTGGACGGCCGCGACATGGACGAAATCCGTCCTCTGGACGCCGAAGTCGGCGTTCTGCCCAGAGTCCACGGCTCCGGCCTGTTCTCCCGCGGTCAGACCCAGGTGCTTTCCATCTGCACCCTGAACACCCTGTCCGCCGCTCAGAAGATCGACACCATTTACCCCGAGGATACCAAGCGGTATATCCATCACTATAACTTCCCCGCCTACTCCACCGGCGAAGCCCGTGCCGCCCGTTCCACCTCCCGCCGGGAGATCGGCCACGGCGCGCTGGCCGAGAAGGCGCTGCTGCCCGTGATCCCCAGCGTTGAGGAGTTCCCCTACGCCATCCGTGTGGTGTCCGAGGTTCTGTCCTCCAACGGCTCCACCTCTCAGGCTTCTATCTGCGGCTCTACGCTTGCTCTTATGGACGCCGGCGTGCCCATCAAGCGCCCTGTGGCCGGTATTTCCTGCGGCCTGATCTCCGATCAGGAGACCGGCGAGTGGAGAACCTTCACCGACATTCAGGGTGTTGAGGACTTCCACGGCGAAATGGACTTCAAGGTTGCCGGTACCACCGAGGGCATCACCGCCATCCAGATGGACCTGAAGAACAGGGGCCTGACCATGGAGATCATCGCCGACGCTCTGGAGCGCTGCCGCAAGGCGCGTCTGGAGATTCTGTCCGAAGTCATGCTGAAGGCCATCCCCGCGCCCCGTCCCGAGGTCAGCGAGTACGCCCCGAAGATGCTGTCCCTGAAGATCCCTGTGGACAAGATCCGCGAGGTCATCGGTTCCGGCGGCAAGACCATCCAGAAGATCTGCGCCGACACCGGTGCCAAGGTGGACATCGACGACGACGGCAGCGTGTTCATTTCCGCCGTTGACTCCGCCGCCGCCTACGCCGCCAAGAAGATGGTGGACGATATCTGCTTCGTTCCCGAGGTCGGCAAGCTGTACTACGGCAAGGTCGTGCGCATCCTGCCCATCGGCGCGTTTGTGGAGATCGCCCCCGGCCATGACGGCATGGTCCACATCTCCAAGCTGGAAAACCATCGCGTGGAGAAGGTAGAAGACGTGCTGAACCTGGGCGATATGACTTGGGTAAAGTTCATGGGCTTCGACGAAAAGGGCCGCGCCAACTTCAGCCGCAAGGACGCTCTGAAGGAAATGGCAAACCAGTAAGGTTCAATGACAAATCCCCGCTTTCGTTGCCGAAAGCGGGGAATTTTTGCTATGCAAAAGCATAGCAAAACAAGAAATGTGCCATTTCCTCGCCCCTGCGGGGCAACCGGAAATGATGCGCAAAAACTTCATGCACTAACATCTGCACATTTTCGTGGTGCAGTGCTCATGCATGAAGTTTTATGCAGAAAATCCGGCTGGGGCGCGGGGCAGTGTATCCCGCCTGTAAATCATACTATTTCTCGATAAAATGGTTAACACCATTTTATCCTGCGAATCCTTCGCAGGCCGCCGGTGGCGGCGAGAAATGTATGGACTTACGTTTTTTGCGGCTACGCCGCTGGCTGCTGAAACAGCAGCCGAATAAAACGGTTTTTAACCGTTTTATTGAAAACTGGTATCAAACCGACAAATCGGAATTTGTTTTATAGAGGTCTTTGCAAATACACCATATCTACAAGGTGTACACCACACTCATATATCGGGTGATCATAATGATCCGTAAAGAAATTTGGCACGGTATGCGAGCGTACAAAGCCACATTTTTCATAAAAGGGTATCGTCAACGGGCTGTCGCCGGTTCCCACTTGCAGTATCGAAAATTGTCTGCGGTATTTTTCAACAAGAAATTCAATCAGCGCTTTGGCATAGCCTTTTCGCTGAAATAGGGGAACTGTAGCGATATTCTTAATTTCAAGTATTCCATTCCCTTCGTCCGTTACGACACACTCGCACTTTATTCCGTCATCATCAAGAACATACATTTTACCATTATAGAGATAACGGTCAACCATATCTTCCTGCTCATCCGCCAACAGGAGCAAATCAAGATATTGTTTTTTGTTTTCTGTAACTTCTACAATTCTCATCAATCACACCTGCAAATTCCGATTTGTTTATCCGGTTTCCAGTATATCATACTATTTCTCGATAAAATGGTTAACACCATTTTATCCTGCGAATTCTTCGCAGGCCGCCGGTGGCGGCGAGAAATGTATGGACTTACGTTTTTTTCGGCTACGCCGCTGGCTGCTGAAACATCAGCCAAATAAAACGGTTTTTAACCGTTTTATTGAAAACTGGTATCAAACCGGCAAACCGGAAGTTATCGAAGCGCATCCCCTAACTGAAACAAGCCGCTACGAATACTTTCTCCCGCCCCATCAATAGCAACTGCTATAATGATTGCGGCAACTATAATTGCCACTGCAATAATAATTTTGCCTATTAAGTGTTGATACTCTTTCATTTTTTATTCCTCCATAAATTCCGATTTGTTTATCCGGTTTCCAGTATATCACATGTCAACCCCGATATCAAGAGACCGTCCTTACAGGCTCAAAAACTCCCACGTGCCGCAGCACATGGGAGTTTCCATAACACATATTCTTGTGGCACGGAACGTTTCCGCGATTACTTCTTCTTTTCCTCCACCGGCGGGTTGATGCGGGCTTCGATACGATCCAGCGCGTAGACCATGCTTTCTTTCGCCGACTGGCTCACCTTGTCCAGATAATTTTCCTCCCATGCTTCCACCGTCTTGTCGATGCGCACTACGCGGCGGTAGCCGTCGGCGCTTTCCGCCTCGCTGACCGTGTAAATTGGGGTGTAGCTGTAATTCGTCACCTTGGTGGTGCCGGTACTGGAATCCTTGGTGATCTCCAAATCCAGAATGATGGAGTAATTGGTGCCGCCCCGGGAGGCATCTCCGAAGAAGTCCCCCAGAGAATAGGCCACCAGCGTGCCTGCCAGCTCATCGTACTCGATGGCCTGCACCGTATGGGGGTGGGTGCCCAGAATAACGTCCACACCCTGCTTTTTCATCAGGTTGACAATGCTCTTCTGGGTGTCGCTGATGTCGTCGTTGTATTCGCTGCCCCAGTGGAGCAGGGCGATGGTGATGTCCGGCTTTTCCGCTTCAACCGCCTTCAGAATGTTGGTGATGCGGGTACGGTCGATCTTGTCGTAGGTGCTGGCGTAGTCCTCATAGAGGATGTTCACCAGATTGTCGTTTCCGGCGGGAAGTCCCCGGCCGCCCAGACCTTTGGTAAAGGCCACAAATGCAACCTTGACGCCCTGAGCTTCCGTGATGGTGTAGCCCTTGGACTGCTGGAACTCGGACTCCGAAGCGAACGCACCCACCGGCTCCAAGCCCGCCGCCCGGATGCTTTGCAGGGTGGAAGTCAGGCCAATCAGGCCGTTGTTGATGGTGCAGGAATTGGCCATCTGGATCAGGTCAACGCCCGCGTTGCGCAGACCCTCCAGCAGTTCCCGGGGGGCGGAGGTGGTGTCGCTGCCGTACGGCTCGCCGCAGATGTTGCCCTCCAGGTTCAGCACGGTCAAATCCGCGTCGGACAGGGTGGACGCCACGTCCATGAAGGCGCGGGTGTAATTGTAACCGCCCACGGCTACACCGGCGTTGATTACAGTGTTGGTCACGTTCAGGTCACCCGCCGCCTTGATGTGGATGGTGGTTTTGGTGCTTTTCTGGGCGCGGGTGGCCGGTTCTGTCGCCTGGGTGGGCTTCTGGGTGGGACGGGTCTCCGCCGCCACTGTCGTCTGGGAGCTGTCGGAACGGCTGGTGAGGAACACAATCCCCGCCGTACACAGCACCAGCACCACCGCCGCCAGAATCAGCGTGATACGAAGCCGCTTAGCCTCGGCCTGCTGCTTTCTGCGCTGGGCTTCCCGCTTTTCACGGCGCATATTCATTTCATCGTCGTGCAGCGGCATGGCGTCGTCCTCCCAATTCTGAATGATGCTTTATTATACTGCATTTCCTCGGATAAAACAAGGGGTTATTCCCCAAAGTAGGCTCTCGTTTCCCCAGCGTTGCGGTGAATTTCCGCTTTCAGGTCATCCAGAGAGGGAAATTTCCGCTCCGGGCGGAGAAAACGGTAGAATTCCAGCGTGATTTCCCGGCCATACAGGTCGCCGTCGTAGTCCAGAATCCACGGCTCCACCGTGACGCTGCGCCCCTCCACCGTGGGTCGGACGCCAATGTTGGTCACGGCGCAGTAACGTCTGCCCCCCACCACAGCGCGGCAGGCGTAGACGCCGAATTTCGGCTCTGCCAGCCCCTCCGGCAGGCGCAGGTTCGCGGTGGGGATGCCCAGCCGGCGTCCCAACTGGTGTCCGTGAACCACGGAACCGCTGAGAATATGGGGGTGCCCCAGAAATTTCACGGCAGTCTCCATGTCCCCCGTCTCGATCTGGCGGCGAATGTAGGTGCTGGACACCCGGATGCCGTCGATCATCTGGTCGTTCACCACGGCGCTGACAAGCCCGTTCGCCCGGCAGAAATCTTCCAGAGCGTCCGCGTTTCCCTCGCCCCGATAGCCGAAACGGAAGTCCTCGCCGCAGACGAACCCGGCAGCAGCATAGTCCCGTATCAGCATGTTGAGAAAATCCCGCCACGGCATGGTGTGCATCTGCTCGTCAAAGGGCAGCGTCACGACCTGCTCCATGGAAAAGCGTTCCCGAAGGAGTTTCTCCCGGTCGTAGGGCGTATTGATGAGGGGTGGGGTGTTCCCCAGCACCAGCGTATCCGGATGGGCGGCAAAGGTCACGACCCCGGCACGGTAGTTTTCTTCCCGCGCTAAGGTTTTGCACCGGTCAAGCAGCGCGGCGTGGCCTACGTGTACCCCGTCGAAGAATCCAAGGGCATAAATCGTCTTGTTCATTGGTTCACCTGACAGGAACGGAGGCTTGCGGCAAAGGCCGGGGCTTTCCGTTCCGTTCTTTTATTGTACGTCAAAAAAGCTCTTTATGGTTGACATAACGCTGTCTTCCACCTTCGCCAGCATGAGAAATTCTCCCGACCGGCTGTAAGCGCGGTAGGTTCCGCCGGGAAGACTGACGGAAAAGGCGTTGCCGTTCCGGCACCGCTTTTCCTGATTGACGGTGAGCTTCACCGCGGGATAGCCCCGGAACATGGTGTCCACGTCCCGCAGATAGGTTTCCGGCTCCGCCGCTTCCAGCAGCTGCTGTAAGGGGACGGCCTCGGCGATGGTGTATTCCCCGGCCTGCGTCCGGCGCAGCGCCTGCATACATCCGCCGCAGCCCAGGGCTTCGCCGATGTCTGCGCACAAGGTGCGGATATACGTGCCCTTGGAGCAGCGCACCCGCAGACGGAGGGTATCCCCCTCCCGGGACAGCAGCGTCAGCTCGTGGATGGTGACGGGGCGGGGCTGACGCTCCACCTGCCTGCCCTTCCGGGCGAGGTCACACAGCTTCTGGCCGTTGACCTTCAGCGCGGAATACATGGGCGGGATCTGCATGATCTCCCCCCGGAAGCGCTCCAGCGTCCCATCCAGCTGCTCCTGTGTCACGCTGACCTCCCGGCGGGTAAGCACCGTACCGGTGGTATCCTCGGTGTCGGTGGCGACGCCCAGAAGCAGCTCCGTTTCGTAGGTTTTTTCGGCGTGTTCAAAAAACTCCACGCCCCGGGTGGCGCGCCCCACAAACACGGGCAGCACACCGGTAGCCATGGGGTCCAGCGTACCGCCGTGGCCGATGCGCCGGGTGCCGAAGACCCGCCGTAGCCGCGCCGTCACGTCCTGACTCGTCCACCCGGCGGGCTTGTCGATAATCACAATTCCGTTCATTTCAGTTCACTTCTAACATGACCGCTTCCACGGCCTTGACGGCCTCATCGAGAGGCAGCTTCATGGACGCGCCCGCCGCGCCCTTGTGGCCGCCGCCGCCGAAACGGACGGTGACCGCCGTGGCGTCGCAGCCGGGGACTGCCCGGACGGACAGCTTTGTCTCCCCGTCCACCGTCTCCCGGAGTGTCGCCGCCATGCGCACGCCCGCCACCGTGCGGGGGAAATTGGAGATGTTGTCCATATCGTCCTCGTTGACGCCGATCTCCTCCTCCACGGCACGGGGGATAGCGCAGATGGCCATTTCGCCGCCACGCAGCAGCTCCAGATGCTCCACGATCCACGCCTGCATTTTCAGACGTTCCAGCGTGTTCGTCTCAAACAGCTCCTGATTCAGCTCGTAGATCCGCGCCCCTGCCCGGGTACACAGCGCCGCCACGGAAAAGGTATGCGCCGTGGTATTGGAAAAGCGGAAGCAGCCGGTGTCGGTGGAAACGCCCACATACACCGCCTCCGCCAGCGCCCGGTCGGCCTTGACGCCCATCAGCTCCAGCACGTCCCACACCACCTCGGCGCAGGAGGCGCTGTCCCCGTCCACCAGCTCCTGCTCCGTGAAAGAGGTCGCGGAGCTGTGATGGTCGATGCGCAGGGCAATCTTCCCCAGCAGCGGCCGGAAATCCGCAGGCAGCATCTCGGGAGACGCCACGTCCACCGAGACGATGGTGTCGCCTTCCTCCACCCATGGCTTGGTCAGCCCCTCGTGGAGCCAGGCAAACCGGGGGGTCACTTCTTTGTTTTCCAGCACATGGGCGGTCTTGCCCAGCTGCCGCAGCCCCCGGCACAAAGCGGCAGAGCTGCCGACGGTATCCCCGTCCGGGCGGCGGTGGGACAGAATGGCAAAATGGTCGTGTTCCAGAAGAAAACGCGCCGCATCAGCTCTCGTCAGAATCTTCATCGTGTTTGACCTCCAGGGAGTTGATCAGCTTCAGCATTCTCGCGCCGTAGGTGATGGAATCGTCCTCAGACCAGACGATCTCCGGGCTGTAGCGCAGCTGGAGGTTGTGTCCCAGCTGACGGCGCAGGTATCCGGCGGCGGATTTCAGCCCCGCCATGGCGTCCTTCACCCGCTCCTCCTGCAAAAAGCTGACATATACCTTGGTATAGCGCAGATCCGGGGTGGTTTCCACCCGGGTAATGGAGATCATCGTGTCCTGCACTCTGGGGTCCTTCACGGTACGAAGCAGGGCGGACAGCTCCTTCTGGATCTCCTCATTGATCCGATTGATTCGGTTGGATGACATTGGGTACTCCTTTCAGCAGCACATCGGGGGTTTCCCCTCTGTGCAATAACAGTTTTCGCCGCGCCGCGTTATGTGCGGTGCGGCGAATAACTTAGCGTTTCACTTCCTGCATGACAAAGCACTCGAAGATGTCGCCTTCCTTGATGTCGTTGTACTTCACGACGCTCATGCCGCACTCGTAACCGGCGGTGACTTCCTTGACCGCGTCCTTGAAGCGCTGCAGGGAGCCGATCTCGCCTTCGTGGATGACGATGTTGTCCCGCAGAACGCGCACCTGGGAATCCCGGGTGACCTTGCCGTCCTTGACCATACAGCCGGCGATGGTGCCGATGGCGCTGACCTTGTAGGTCATGCGCACTTCCGCGTGGCCGATGACAACTTCCTCGAACTTGGGCGCGAGCATACCCTTCATGGCGGCCTCGATCTCGTCGATGGCGTCGTAGATCACGCGGTAGAACCGCATATCCACATTGGCGCGGTGGGCGCTGGCAGCAGCGGCGGCGTCGGGACGGACATTGAAGCCCACCACAATGGCGCCTGCGGTGGAGGCAAGCAGAATGTCGCTTTCGTTGATAGCGCCGACGCCCGCGTGGATGACACGGACGCGGACTTCCTCGTTGGAGATCTTCTCCAGAGAGGATTTCAGCGCTTCGGCGGAGCCCTGCACGTCGGCCTTGACGATCAGCGGCAGCTCCTTCATTTCGCCCTCCTGCATCTTGGCGAACAGATTGTCCAGCGTGACCTTCTGGTTCATCTTGGCAAGGGCGTCCTTCTGCGCCTGACGGCGCTGCTCCACCAGCTCACGGGCCATGCGCTCGTCGGTGACGGCGTTGAACTCGTCGCCCGGCGTGGGCACGTCGGCAAGGCCGGTGATCTCCACAGGCACGGAGGGGCCGGCGGTCTTGACGGTGCGTCCTTTGTCGTTGGTCATAACACGGACACGGCCGACGGCGGTACCGGCGATGACGATGTCGCCCTGCTTCAGCGTGCCGTTCTGCACCAGCAGCGTCGCCACGGGGCCGCGGGACTTATCCAGCCGCGCTTCGATCACCACGCCCTTGGCGCGGCGGTTGGGGTTGGCCTTCAGTTCCAGCACCTCGGCGGTGAGGATGACCATTTCCAGCAGATTGTCCAGACCCTGACCGGTCTTGGCGGAGATGGGGCAGATGACGGTCTCGCCGCCCCACTCCTCGGGGATCAGGTCGTACTTGGTCAGCTGCTCCTTGATCTTGTCGGGGTTGGCGGTGGGCTTATCCATCTTATTGATGGCGACGATAATGGGAACGTCCGCAGCCTTAGCGTGGTTGATGGACTCGATGGTCTGGGGCATGATGCCGTCGTCGGCGGCAACCACCAGAATGGCGATGTCCGTGGACTTCGCGCCGCGGGCACGCATGGAGGTAAAGGCCGCGTGGCCGGGGGTATCCAAAAACGTGACCATATTCCCGTTCACGTCCACAGTGTAAGCGCCGATGTGCTGGGTGATGCCGCCAGCTTCTCCCGCAGTGACGGAGGTCTTGCGGATGGCGTCCAGCAGGGAGGTCTTGCCGTGGTCAACGTGACCCATGACCACCACGACGGGAGCGCGGGTCTCCAGCTCTTCGGCGGTATCCACATGGTCGTCGATGATCTGCTCCTCGATGGTGACGGTGACTTCCTTCTCCACCTTGCAGCCCATCTCGGTGGCCACGAACTCGGCGGTGTCAAAATCGATGGTCTGGTTGATGGCGGCCATGACGCCGTTCTTCATCAGGCACTTGATGACCTCTCCGGCGGTCTTCTTCATCCGGGAAGCCAGCTCGCCCACGGTGATCTCCTCGGGGATCTTCACCGTCAGAGGCGCCTTCCGGGCGACCTCCATCTGCAGGCGGCGCATTTTCTCCTGCTCCTCGTTCCGGGACTTGCTGCCGCGGAACTTGCCGGACTGCTGCTTATTGCCCTGCTGACCCTTCTTGCCGCCGATGCGCTGCTTGCCGCCCTGATAATTTTGCACCTTCTCGGAGACCAGATTGTCCACGTCGGCAAAGCGTCCGGCGTTGACCTGCACGGCGGAGGTGTCCACCACCCGGCGCTCCCGCTTCCGTTCAGGCTCCTTGGGCTTGTCTGCCTTGGCAGGCTGCGCGCTGGGCGCGGCGGGCTGCTGGGGACGGTTCTGATTCTGGGACTGAGGCTTCGCCTGCTGGGGCTTCGCGGCCTGCTGGGCTTCCTGCTTGGGAGCCTCGGCCTTGGGGGCTTCGGGCTTGGGCGGCTCTGCCTTGGGCGCGGGCTTCACGGCAAACACCTGCTCCAGCGACGCGATCTGGTGGGTCTGGGTCATGCTGTCAAACACCAGATTCAGTTCCTCATCGGTGAGCACCTGCGTATTGGACTTGGGCTTCTGAAAATACTTGGAGATGATGTCCGCGATCACCTTCGGCGCAACGCCGAAGTCTGCCGCGACCTCCTTCAAACGATACTTCACTAAACTCATACGATAAAACGCACCTCCAAAATATGACAAGCGGAAAGCGGAACGCAGGGGATATGCGCTTCTGCGCTCTGCTTACTACTCAAAACTACTGCTTCTTTTTCCCTTTTCGCACATTTTTTACATGGGCTTTCGCTTCGGCCTGATGCTTCTTTACCTTTTCAGCCTTGGCGGAAAGCACTTCCAGAGCTTCCCGGTTTTTCTCCGGTTCGCCAAGCGCCGTCAGCAGGGTCAGCGCCAGCCGGACATCCGTCACGGCGGCGATGGCAAGGCTGGTCCGGCCGATGGCGAAGCCCATTTCCTCTTTGGTGGATTTCAGGCGGACGCACTGCTGGTCGGTTCCGGCGGCGAAGGATTTCGCCCGACGCCATGTATGGTCGGAAGCGTCGGCGGCTACCAGAATCAGGTACGCCTTTCCCGCCCGGGCAATGGCGCCCACCGGCTCCTCGCCCAGCTCCGCCATGCCGCCCTTGCGGGCTATGGACAGATACTGCAGCGCCTTATCCATTCTCCATCTCCTTTTCCAGCCGCTGGTAGACCTCCTCCGGGATGGTCACTTCCAGACTGCGATCCAGCGCTTTGGAGCGGATGGCCTTTTTCAGGCACTCGGGATTGGGACAGATGTACGCGCCCCGGCCGTTTTTCTTGCCGCCGAAGTCCAGACTGACCTCGCCCTCGGGGCTGCGGACGACCCGGATCAGCTCCCGCTTGGCCTTCCGTTCCCGGCAGCCCATACACTGCCGCTGGGGAATTTTCTTCTGCATCGAACTGCCTCCTTATCGCCCTGAATTTTTATGCTTCCTCCGTCTCCTCGGCAGGTTCTGCCTGAGAGGCGGGCTTGATGTCGATCTTGTAGCCGGTCAGGCGGGCGGCCAGACGGGCGTTTTGACCCTCCTTGCCGATGGCCAGAGACAGCTGGTCGTCGGGGACGATCACCCGGCAGGCTTTCTGGCCGGGGATCAGGCTGACGTCAATGACATCCGCGGGGCTGAGGGCAGCCCGGACGTACTGGCAGGGGTCTTCGCTCCACACCACGATGTCGATCTTCTCGCCGCCCAGTTCCTTCACGACGGCACCCACACGTCCGCCGTGAGGGCCGACGCAGGCGCCCACGGGGTCGATGCCCTCCATGGCGGCGCGAACTGCCATCTTGGAACGGGAACCGGCTTCCCGGGCGATGTTGCGGATCTCCACCTGACCGTCGGCGATCTCCGGGGTCTCCAGCTCGAACAGGCGGCGCACCAGATTGGGATGGGTGCGGGAGACGTGGATCAGCGGGCCGCGGCCCATCTTGTGAACCTCCAGCACGTACACCCGGATCATGTCGCCCTCGTGGTGGGTTTCGCCGGGGATCTGCTCGCCGGCCTGAAGCACGGCGTCGGAGGTATCGTTCCCCTGGCCGATGCGCAGGAACATATCGCCGGTGGTGGGGTCGATGCGCAGCACAGTGCCGGTCATCAGCTCCTGCGCCTTGTTGGAATAGCTTTCGTAAGCCACGCCCCGCTCGGCTTCCCGGATGCCCTGAATGACCACCTGCTTGGCGGTCTGGGCGGCGATGCGGCCGAATTTCTGGATGTCCACGGGGATGTTCACCGGGTCGCCCACCTGAACGTCGGGGTTATAGTTCCGGGCGGCGTCGATGGGGATCTCCAGTGCGGTATCCTCCACTTCCTCCACGGCGGTCTTGACGATGTGCATGGAAAGTCCGTGCTCGCTCAGATCGACCACCACATTGTCCGCCGGGACGTCCCGGCGATCCTCCCGGTCTTTGCGGTAGGCGTTGGTCAGCGCCTGCTTCAGACGCTCCACCATATAATCCACAGGGATGCCCTTGAGCTTTTCCAGCTCCCGCAGGGACGCGAAAATCTCCGCGCCGATGTCCACCTTTGGGGCTTCCGCCTGCTTTTTGGCTGTCTTTCTTGCCATTTTATTCTGTCCTCCTATCAGAATTCCACACGAAGCCGCACCAGCGCGACCTCGGATTTTTCAAATGTTACGGTTTCCTTCCCCGCCTCCACGGTCAGCCTGCCGTCCTCGTAAGCGCGCAGGACGCAGGGAATTTCCTTCATGCCGTTTCTGGGGCGGTAGAGCTTGACGGTGATGGGGCTGCCCAGATATTTCTGGAAATCAGAAGGGCGCTTCAGCACCCGTTCCAGTCCGGCGGAGCAAACCTCAAAATGGTAGGAGCCGGGGATCGGGTCCTTTTCGTCCAGAATGGGGTCAACGGCGCGGGAGATGGCCTCGCAGTCGTTGATGTCCACGCCGCCGTCCTTGTCAATATACAGCCGCAGGAAATATTCGCTGCCCTCCCGGACGTATTCCACGTCCCAAAGCTCGCAGCCGTGTTCTTTTACGATGGGCTCGGCGAAGGCCGCCACTTGTTCGGTAACTTTCATGGATACACCCTTTCCCTGAGTCTGTCCGAAAGGTGGCTTTCACCTGCTCTCAGACACGACCTTAATCAGCAAGAAAGAGAGGCGCTCGCGCCTCTCTTTCCTACCTTCTACCTGTTTACGTTAGGATTATATCACTGTTTTTCCTGTTTGGCAAGAGGGTTTTCACAAATTCCGGGACTTTTTTTCAACATTTTGCCCAATCAGCGGTGGAAAACGCCCTTGAAGGAAAGCGCTTCGGATGATACAATACTCAAAAATAATTTTCCAGAATACGCAACCTTTTCCGCTTCTCATACGTTCTATTGGCAGAAGTACTTCTAACGAACAAGGGGCTACATATGAAACTGTCAGCTGAGGATGCCTTTCGCTTATACGGCGACCGTGTTTTCTCTGCGGCGTTCAGCGTCACAGGGAATCAGGCGGACGCCGACGGCGCGGTGCAGGATACATATCTGCGGTACTGTTCCTATGACAAGGAATTTGCCGATGAGGATCATCTCCGCGCCTGGCTTCTGCGGGTCGCCATCAACCGCGCCAGAGATCAGAAGCGTTCTTTCTGGGAAAAGCACCGGGTCTCCTGGGAGGACTATATGGAAACGCTGTCCTTTGAAGCGCCGGAGGATAAGTCCCTCTTTGAGGCGGTCATGTCCCTGCCCGCCAAGTACCGGACGGTAATCCACCTGTTTTACTACGAGGACTACAGCGTCGCCCGGATCGCGGAGATCCTCCACTCGCGGGAAGGCACCGTCAAAAGCCAGCTGAACCGGGGACGGCAGCTCCTGAAAACCAAACTGATGGAGGCGTGGAACGATGACGAATAAGGAAAAGTACCGGCGTGCCTTCGGCGTGCTTCATGCCTCCGAGGACATTTTGACGGAGGTAAAACGTATGGAAACGAAAAAGCATTTTTCCCCGCGGAAAGCGGTGCTGCTGTGCGCCGCGGTGATTGCGGTATTTGCCATGGCGGGCGTCTGCTACGCGGAAGACGTGGGCGGCATTCAGCGAACCATCCAGCTCTGGTGCTACGGCGACCAGACCGACGCCGTTCTGGAAATTCAGGACGGTCATTACGAGCTGACCTACGAAGCTGCCGACGGGGTACACAGCGAAGAGGGCGGCGGCGTGGCCATCGACGCCTTTGGCCGGGAGCGCCCTCTGACGGAGGAAGAGCTTCTGGAAGACCTTCAGAACAGAATCGATGTGACCTACCGGGAGGACGGAACGGTGTGGGTCTACTACAAAGATCAGAGCATGGAAATCACCGATCTCTTTGACGAAAACGGCGTGTGCTTCGTCCAGCTGAAGGACGGCAAGAAGACCGTCTATCTGACCGTCGAGTACGATAACGGTTTCAGCTGGAGCACAGAATGCTACCTCCAGCCCACCCAGCGCCATTCCTGACTGCAAAAATTCCTCTGTTGCCACCGCAGCAGAGGAATTTTTTACTCCCGTTCCTTCACCAGCATGGGGGTGAACATGGGCTTGCCGAAGCGGGTGACGAACCGCTGGCATTTTACCAGAAACGCGTAGTACACGTTGTACCCGCAGCCCAGCATCGTCTCCGCGTTGGCCATGCCCTTGGCGAGGATCACGTCCGCGCCGGACAGCGCCGCAGCGGCCTCCTCGCTGAGCATGTCCAGCTGGGTGCCCGCCACCCGGTTGCCGTTGTCGATCACCGGGAAGGGAATTCCCACGGCGGCGGCGTCCTCCCGGGTCGCGTCGTTCTGGGCAATGGCGCCCCGGACGCAGAAAGTGACGGAAATATCCGGATACGCCGCCGCGATGGCCTCGGCCAGCACCCGGTCAAAGCCGATCTCTCCGGCGTTGTCCGTCAGATACACCAGCTTCCCGCCCCGGCGTAAGTCCCGGCAAAAGTAAGCGTACACCTGATCATCCAGCTCCATTTCCAGCGCCTTGTCCAGCATTTCCTCCAGCTTTTCAAAGCTGACCTGCCCCTGCAAGGCGGAAAAGTCCAGATAATTCCCCAGAATGGCGAATTGCAGCCCCGCAAGAACCGGGTCCCTGGATTCCGTCACCCTTTTCCGGATCATGGGGAGCCGCTCCAGCACGAAGTGGTTGGAATCCAGCTTTTCCTGACGGAAGCGGTCGTAGTCAAGGCCGTACATTTTGTGAAGCAGGTCGGCGATCTGCGGCCCGAACCAGGGGGAGGACACCCCCTCCGGCGCAGCAATGCACAGCTTCATGATCTCTTTGGCAAAGGCCATTGCCTGCTCCTCCGTCCCCAGCGTCTGGGCAAGGGCGATGTTCCGCCGCAGAAGGCATTGCAGGCAGTAAGTGTCGATGGAAATACTCATGGAACCTCCGTAACGTTTACAGCTTCAGCAAATCCGTAAAGCTGTCGATTTTCCCGGCGTACCCCGCCGGGGTGCCGAAGCCGTAGCTTGCCCAGAGGAAGGGGACGCCCGCTTCCACCGTGGCCTCGTAATCCCCCTGGGTGTCGCCGATGTAGGCGCAGGAGGTGATGTTGTATTTCTCCATCAGTGTGCGGATGGTCTTTCCCTTGCTGGTGCCGGTGTCGCCGAAGCACAGATGGCCGGTGATGCAGCCGGTCAGCCCCAGCTTGGAAATGCACAGCTCCGGATAGCCCTGCTGACTGTTGCTGACGATGAACAGGCGGTGCGTCTTCGCCAACTCTTCCATCGTCTCCCGGACGCCGGGGTAGCCGATATGGCAGGGGTTTTCGTGGAGGTGGCGGTTTTCCGTCTCCATGCACCGCGCCATCAGGGCGTAGCGCTCTTTTTCCGGAAAGTCGGCAAACAGAACGTCGGCGATTTCCGTCATCACCCGGCCGAACAGGGGTTTCAGGGTCTCCGCCGTGATGCAGTACCGGGAAAGCCCTTCCTTTTCCAACTGGATGTTGTACCCCTCCGCCACCAGCGCACGGGAATCCCAGAGGGTGCCGTCAATGTCAAAAATCAGGCTCTCGTAATTCATGTTTCCTCCAGATGCCGCTGGATGCGGCCGATGATCATGTCCAGCGCCACCAGATTTTTTCCGCCCTCGGGGACGACGATGTTGGCGTACTTCTTACTCGGCTCCACGTACCGCTCGTGCATGGGCTTGACCGTGTCCTGATACTGTTTGAGAACGCTTTCCAGGGTTCTTCCCCGCTTGTTCACGTCCCGCTTGATGCGGCGGCACAGGCGGATGTCCGCGTCGGTGTCCACGAAAATCCGGATGTCCATGAGGTTGCGCAGCTCCTCGTTCTCGAAGATCAGAATGCCCTCCACGATGATGACCTTTTTCGGCACGATGTGAATGGTCTGCTCCGACCGGTTATGGATGGTGAAGTCGTACACCGGGCATTCGATGGCGTGTCCCCGGCGCAGCTCTTCCAGATGGTAGACCATCAGGCTGGTGTCGAAGGCGGCAGGCTCGTCGTAATTGAGCTGACTGCGCTCCTCGTAGGTCATGTCGTCGTGGCGCTTATAGTAATTGTCGTGGCTGATGACCGTGACCATGCCCTCAAAGCGGGAGATCAGATTGTTCATCAGGGTGGTTTTGCCGCTGCCCGTGCCGCCCGCAATGCCGATGACCAGAATGTTGTCGTCCATAATCTTTTCCTCCATATCTATTTCTCATCCAACAGCTTCCGGGACAATTCGAGAATTGACTCGTCCGGGAGACTGTTGGTGAGGATGACCTCGCCTGTTCCGTTTTCCAGAAGCCCCGCTTCCGCCAGCCGGCGGCGGGTCTCCCGGGCGGTGCCGTCACCCCCGTCCAACAGGGCGACGCCGCTTCCCAGCACACGAGAAATGGCCTTCGCCGCGAAGGGATAATGGGTACACCCCAGCACCACCTCGTCCAGCTTCCCCTGATAGGGGGCGAACAGCTCCCGCAGAAGGGATTCCGCTTCCGGGGAATCCGCCTGTCCCCGCTCCACCAGCTCCACCAGCCCCGGCGCGGGGATTTTATAGATCCGGCAGCTCTGGTCGTAGCGGTGCATCAGCGCTTCAAACTTTTCCTCCCGCAGGGTCATGGGTGTGGCCATCACGCCGATGCCGCCGCCGTGATACCGGTCGTAGGCCAGCTTGAGGGCAGGCTCGATGCCGATGACGATGGTATCCGGATAGGCTTCCCGCAGGTCGTGAATGGCGGCGGAGGTCGCGGTGTTGCAGGCTACCACCAGTGCCTTGACCCCCCGGGCCATCAGATGCCGCGCTGCGGCGAAGGTGAGGGCTTCCACCTCGTCCTTGGTTTTTGTGCCGTAGGGGGCGTTGGCGGAGTCGCCGAAATAGAGATACCTTTCCCCGGGCATGAGGCGCCGCAGGTGCCGCAGCACGCTGATGCCGCCCACGCCGGAGTCAAAGACGGCAATGTAATCCTGTTTGGTGTTCATGATTTCACCTGGTCATCTTCCGGGGCGGGCGCGTGGCCGCCTCACATTTTCTATATAGTATCAAATTTCCGCCGTTCTTTCAATGGCTCGTTGCTTTTTTCGTGGATTTTTTGGAAGCGAATGCTCCCCCGGCTGCTGATGCAGCCGGGGGAAGAAAACACTATTTTGTAACGGGAATGCTGACCCGCTTGCTTTCCAGCAAAAGCTCATCGGTGTCATGATCCAGGACGCCCAGCACCAGCTCCAGGGAGGTGATGTCCCGAACCCGCTCCACGCCCGCGTCATACAGCCACATTTCGCACTTGCCCCAGGCGTCCGGCGCAAGCTCGTCGAACAGGAACAGATCAGCGGATTCGCCGTTCACATAGGTTTCCATCGTGTAGAGCCAGATATTCCGCTCGGAATGATTCTCTACCCGGAACCGGAAGACGCCGTCCTCGCAAAGCTCACCCTCGCTGCCCGTGTAGGTAAGGGTGATGCCCGCCTCCTCCAGAACCGTCGTGCCGCCGCTCTCCACCGACCGGACATTGTTCTTGTCTGTGCGCAGGGTAATGGGGGGCGTAGAATCCAGCGGATTGTAGTCGCTGGCATCCGTCACTTCCAAGCAGAACGAGAGTTCGCCGATCGTTTCAATATTTCCGCTTTCAAGGTCGGTATCGTTGACCCAGATCGAGGTCATTTCCTCCCGCCCCGCTTCCAGCAGGATGAAAAAGAGACGATCCTCCGTCATGTAGCCGTTGACGCAGTCCATGCTGCTCATGAGCATAACGTCCTTGTCCGAACCGTTGCGAACGTAGACGGGAATCTCCTCCGTGTATGTGTCCCCGTCCCGCCAGTCGGCCACGGCCAGGATGCCGTCCTTGTCGTACAGGACGGTCTGATGGTGGAAATCCTCCGGGCGTGTGATCGGCTCCGTCTCCCAAGTGTCCTCGTCGTCGCTCCACAGGGAGGACATGCCGCTCACTTTTTCGGTAATGAACTCCGTCAGCACGTACTGCGCCACCATGAACGCGGTTACGATCAGAATCGGCCACAGCCACTTGGAGCTGGTCTTTTTCCGCCGGCCGGAATACTGCCTGCATTCTTTTTGCCGGGTGGGGACGCTCCGGCGGACGGGTCTGTCCTCCGGGTGCTCAATGACCAGCGGTTCCCCCTCGTGGGTATGCATCCCGTGGGCGATTTCTTCGGTAAACGGCTCGTAGTAGCATTCCCGGCAACGCTTGCCGTCATAGGGCGCGCCGCAGCAGGGGCATCTTTTCATTTGGGTTCACACTTCCGCACCATCCGGTGCCGCCTTCCTTTTGGTTTCCAATTTTAATTGTAACATAGGGGTCAACCCTCCGCAACAGCATGGACACGGGATTTTTTGCCGCTTCACGGGAAACCTCCCTCTTTATGGCAAAACCGTTGCATTCTTCCGTCCGAAACGGTATAATGTCAAAAAACACTCGGGAGGAATTTTTATGGATTTGAACATCGGCCGTATGCCCCACGGGCCGCGGAACTCCATCGCGGACGTGTCAGGCGTCCGCGTCGGCCACTGCACCGTGGACGATGAACGGCACAAAACCGGCGTGACGGTGATCCTGCCCTGCGAGGACGACATTTTCCGCAATAAAATGCCCGCGGCTTACCACGTTCTCAACGGCTTTGGAAAAACCACCGGGCTGATGCAGATCGGGGAGCTTGGGACGCTGGAAACCCCCATCGCCCTGACGAACACCCTGAATGTGGGACTGGTTCACGACGCCATGGTGGAATACATGTGCCGCCAGGGGGAGCGCCGGGGATATCCGGTTTATTCCGTGAACCCCGTGGTGTGCGAGTGCAACGACGCGTCCCTGAATGACATCCGTCACCGGGCGGTGGGACAGGCGGAGGTCTTCGCCGCCATTGATGCCGCGTCGGCGGACTTTGCCCAAGGGGACGTGGGCGCGGGGAAGGGCATGACCTGCCACGACCTGAAGGGCGGCATCGGTTCCTCTTCCCGGCTTGTGGAGATCGGCGGGGAGACCTTCACCGTGGGCGTGCTGGTTCTGACGAACCACGGGTGTCTGCGGGATTTGACCGTCGGCGGGGAAAACATCGGCAGGGAGATCGAGCGGCGCATCCGGGAGGACGCCCCGGACGAGGGCAGCTGCATCATGATCGTCGGCACCGACCTGCCCGTCACCTCCCGCCAGCTGGGGCGGATCATCCGCCGGTGCAGCGTGGGGCTTGCCCGGCTGGGCAGCTACATCGGCCACGGCAGCGGTGAGGTTATGGTGGGCTTTTCCACCGCCAACCGCATTCCGGCACAGGGTGACTGCCTGAACTTCCGCTGCATCCACGAAAGCCACATAGACGACGCCTTCCGTGCGGTCGCGGAGGCCACCGAGGAAGCGGTGCTGCGCTCCATGCTGGAAGCCCACCCGGTAACGGGCTATACCGGCAAGGTGCGCCGGAGCCTGAACGAATTCTGGCAGCCCTGAACAGCGAAAAATCCCTGCGGAATGAAATGGGCGGGGCGCATCAGACAGTTAACAGGCACAGCAGAATAATTGAACTGCCCCCCCTTGCCTCTCCCTTTGGGAGAGGTGGCCGAGCGCAGCGAGGACGGAGAGGGGAAACCGAGCTGCAATACCCTCTCATACTAAAAGCTATCAGGAATAAAAAACGAGCAATGAGGACATCCCCAGCCTTTGTCATCGCCAATTTTCTTGCTGACCAATTGCACGTTGCAATAAGGGCATTTTCTCGCCAATAGCGGTAGGCTATTGCTGATGGAAACTCGTTCCTCTTTGGGAATGGAAAAATCCGCTATTGTTGAAATCCGCTTTCGACCAGAACATAGAAGATTCTTTCCGCGACTATAAGAAATACAATACACGCAACGCATGCAATCATCTCGAACATTTGCATAATTTGTCCAGTTAAGGTCCTGGAGGGGACATCTATCAACATAATATGTTCCACCTCCGTGCCGTTTTAAAGGCAATTCATCCGAGGCATCTTTTTCAAAATGTCGATACCATTTGTCAGATACAGCATTATATTTCCACGATTTTCGATCGCTGGCCTTGAGCAGAATATCCGACAATTCTTCAACGGAAATATCTCTTTTTATTTTGCTTAAATCGATTTCAATGGTGGATATATTCTTCTCCTTCAACTTTTTCAGCTTTTCATCGTCAATGGGATGGGTAACATAGATTTCTATAAAGAAATATTTATCACCAGAATATACTACAATATCCGGTATAATGCTGTCAAAACGTTTTTCCAGTTTGACGTCGTCAATGGAAATCTCTCTTCCCTTGCTTATCAGTTCTTTCGGCTTGCTGGACTGCGGAAATTCGACGTAGACGGGAGGAATGACCATTTTCTTTGCGCGCGAAAGAATGTCTTTTGCTGCCAAATGTAAGGAAGACTCATATCCATATTCGCAGTCCTCATTTGAACGGTGCGCAAAGTGATGCATACGCTTCTGCCCTTTGCGCGCTATAAGCTCGTCACCGCACGCAGGACAAACACACCCGCATTTCTTTCCGCTTGGTACATCATCAATACTTACGATATTGCCATCTTTTAATGCATATATCAATTTCGAGTGTGTTGTCACTGTACTATCATTCCTTCCTAAAAAATATATCTTGTTATGTTAAAGCGTCAGCCCTTCACCCCCGCAAGGGCGAGGAACTTCTTATCGGACTGAATGGCGTGGGTCACGAACTTCCCGTCCCGGAACAGTGCGTAGGTGGTCACCGGGGCGGGGAGATTCTGCGCGGTTTCTTTGCCTGCGATCCGGACGGTTTTCAAGGGAATGCCGTGCTCTGCGGCGGCCTCCGCCACCCGGGGCACCCAGTAATAGGTGAACGGACACTGATCCGTATAGTAGAGAACGAAGCCGTCCTCCTTGATTCCCGGATGTCTGGCGCATTCCTTGAACGTTGGCTTTTCCGCCGACGGCGTCAGCGGCAGATACATAAGGGTGATCCCGCAGTCCGAGGTGTCCGCGACGGTAAAGCCCTTGTAGGCCAGATACTTGGGGTTGGAAAGAAACTCCCGCTTCCTGCCCTCCGCAGAAAGGATGCATATTCCCTGCCGCCCCTGCGCTTTGGCGTCCCGGATGCACTCGCCCAGCAGGTCGGAGGAATACCCATGCCCCTTCATGGACCCGGCGACCCACAGGCAGTTGATGTAAAGATACCCCGGCGCGTCGATGGGAACCCACGCGTTTTCAGCCGGAATGTATTCGATGAAGCACTTGCCCCGTTCTTCGCTGCGGTAAAAAACCAGCCCCTCCGCAAACCGCTCCTTGAGCCACGCCTTTTTCGCGACGCTCTGCTTCCCCGACATGGCGCAGCAGATGTGCTCGGAGTCAATGTTTTCGCTTGTGATTCGGATGTATTGCATATGGTTTCTCCTTTTTGCAAATTTGCCCATAACCGGCATTTCCCGACAGCCTCACGGCTGTCGGGAAAGTGGTGGGTGAATTTACTTTTCCGGATTCAGGGCGACCTGATAGTCGAAGCTGCCCATGTGGAGAACTGCGCCGTTCTTTACGCGGCTCCAGGTGTCCGGTTTCAGATTGGTGCCGTTGAGGACAGTGCCGTTGGTCGAACCCATGTCCTGAATGTACAGGTAGCTGCCGTCCCATTCCACAGTGCAGTGTTTGCCGGAAAGCTGGTAGTCTTCCGCATTGAGAATGATGTCGGCGCGGTCGTCACGACCCAGAACCTGAGGCGTATGGGGTGCAAGGGTGAAGCTGGTGGAAACATCCTGATGGGACGCGACGGTCATCTGGACAGTCACGCCGCCGCTGGGGGTCACGGGCTTGGTGGCGACCCACGACTCGTCCGGAACGGGGGTCGTCGTAGGAATATCAAAATCACCGGTGGAGGGGATGGATGCCATGACGGGGTTGTTATCGATGACGGGGTTGTTATTGATGGTCGGAAGATCCCTATCCCGAAGCCACTGCTCCTGCTTCTTCCGGCTGTTGTTCACCGCGACCACGACGATCACCACGATCACGGCTACCAGTGCGACCGCGCAGCAGATGACCAGAATGAGATTTCCACGGATCCAGTCCATGACGGAGGTCTGCGTTTCCGGCTCCTCGATTACTTCGGTGGGGTCGGTAACGCCGGTGGGAGCGGCCGGGATGGCGGCGGGAACCGTGGTCAGGTCAACGGCGACGGAATCTTCCCACCGGGTATCGCCCAGCTCGTAGGCGGCGCGAACCGTGGCGTTGTTGCTGTTGGAGGTCACGAAGGCAAGGTCGATTTTGATGACGGAGCCGTCCTGAATGGTTTCCCAGACCTGCTGAGCCGCGGCAGCAGCGGAGATCTTTTCCTCGGCGGGAACCAGACCGATGCCGCCTCTGGAAACCTCCGCCATTTTCAGCATGTTGTCGGCGTTTGTCAGAGAATAGGCAGAGGTGGAGCTGCCGGTGATACCGATGGCGTAGACCGGGATGGAGGTGGCGCTGACCACGTCGATGGCCCGCTGCTGGGTGGTGCCGCCGTCGGCGAGAATGCCGTCGGAGAGGATCAGCAGGCACCGGTTCGTGCAGTAGCTGGTCTTCTTTTCCAGACTGCCCATGGCTTCCACAATGGCGCTGTACATATCCGCTCTGACGCCGTCGCGCTTAAGAGTGTCGATGGCGGCGGTGCGGGCGTCCATGGTGTCGAGGACGGCGCCCTCAACGACTTTGCTGCCCACGGTGGTGATGACCATGGAGTCACCCTCGCCCATGCGGCTGCTGATGATGTCCAGAATGTCCGTCTGCTGCTCGATCTGCTCCTTGGACATATGGGTGGAGATGTCCACCAGACAGTATACCGTGGTGGGCAGCTTTTCCTGACGCACGGTGGTCAGGACGGGGTCGGAGATCTGCTGGGAATCGATGGAAACCGTCAGGCTTCCGTTTTCGGGAAGGACGGTGCCGTAGACGAGAAGGTCATTCTGGTGCTCCTCCGTCACGATCTCGTGAAAGGTCAGAAACGAATTCAGTTCAGCGGCCTGCGCGCTGACTGCGGGGCAGAGCAGAAACAGAAGCAGGCAGACGCATCCTAAGAATGCGGTTATTCTTTTCATTTTGACTACTCCTTTATCCAAATTGCGATGGCGGTGTTGTTGTCCACATCCGTGCTTTTCCGCATCATGGCGCGGCAGCGGAGCAGATATACCCATTCCTCCGCCGTGGCGGCCTTGTGAAGATCGAGCATGATCTCGTCCTCCAGCAGCCGCTCCCACAGACCGTCGGAGCACAGCAGAAACGCATGGTCTCCGGGGGAAAGCGTGATGGGCGCATGAAGCTGGGGCTTGATCTCGTCGTCGCCGATGACCCGGAACAGCTTGCTTCTGCCCTCGAAGGACGGAATTTCCGACCGGGAATGCAGCTCGCCCATTTTGATGGAAAGCTGGGCGAGGCTGTGATCCTCCGTGTAGTCCGCGAGGACGCCGTTGTGGAAGTGGTACAGCCGGCTGTCGCCGATGTGTGCCCATACCGCCTGATTTTTGTAAAGATACAGCGCGACCGCCGTGGTCTTCATCTGGTTCGCGTTGGCGCGGGTGGCGAGGATGTTCCGGTTCGCCTCGTTCATCCATGCGAGAATCGTCTCGCCGGAGGGCAGCGCCTCATCCGCCTGCCACTGGGAAAGCGCCTTGACGCCGATGGAGGACGCGGCCTTTCCGCCGCCGTGGCCTCCCAGACCGTCGCAGATGACGGCGCAGTACTGATCCGGTCCCGGACTGAAATAGGCGCAGGAATCTTCGTTTTCAGACCGGCTGCCGATATTTGTATACCAATACCCTTCAATTACCATAGCTGTTTACCTGTTGTTTCTGGGCTGATCGGGCGGGTCGTAGCCCAGAACGATCAGCGTGTAGTTGTCCTGATACGGCAGGGCAGCGCCCATGATTCGCTGGCCGATGTGGGACGCGGCCAGCTGGACGCTGCCGCAATCGCGCAGGATGGCCGCCATTTCGGCGTCGCTTACAGTGCCGTAGACGCCGTCGCTCATCAGCAGCACCCGGTCACCGGGGAGCAGGGGGATGGGCGTGCGGTTGTAGTCCACGTGGCGCAGCTCGCCCATGCCGATGAAGCTGGTGAGCTTCCGTCCGTTGGGGTCGCGCAGGGCTTCCGCCATGGAGCGCTTGCCCTCCAGAATGTCGGGCATCCAGTCCTGCAGCAGATCGTGGTCACGGGAAAGCTGGCTGAGCTGACCGTCCCGGTACAGATAGACCCGGCTGTCGCCCACGGAGATCCACCGCAGCGCATTGCCCGTAATCAGGGCGGACACCACCGTGGAGCCGCTGGTGTAAAGCCCCTTGGGGCCGAGCATCTGATTGACGGCGCGGTTGATACCGGCCACCATACCCGGCAGCGCGGTGGGAACCTGATTCGCCTGAAGGGTGGAGCCGAAGGTCAGCGCCTCCATGACGATCTTCTGGCTGACCCGTTCTCCGCCGGAGAGGCCGCCCATGCCGTCGGCCAGAACCGCCAGAATGCCCGTATTGCGGAGCACGGCCGTCTGACCGAAGCTGTCCTGCTGGTAATCCCGCCTGCCGATGTCGTGGATCTTTCCGAGGGAGATACCGGGGATGGGACAGACCGTTTCCTCCACGGTTTCCTTGGTGATGGGAACGGGATGTACCTCCGCGGGTGTGGGAGGCTCCATGGGCTGTTCGCCCGAGCACTCATGGTCGCGGACGTTCTTGCGCAGCATTGCCAGCAGCAGGATATCCACGCATGCGCCCGCCGCGAAAACGAAGCAGGCGATCTGCATGACAAGACGGAAACCGGGGGTGGATTTGCGAGGGGAGGTGGGTTCGCTCAAAACCGTCGGTATGGTGTCTTCAGAAGCCGATGGGGCGGTTTCTTCAGAAGCCGGTTGGGTGAATGTATGGGGATTAATGTAGATGCCGGAGTGAGGGGTTTCTTCTGTGGCGGTGCTGGATGGAGGGAATGCATCGCCGGGGTCAAAATTCTCACTGGCGGGTCTTATGGTAGCCTCGGTAGTTGCTGGGGGTTCCTCGATATTTGCCGCGGGTTTCTCAGTAGTCGCCGGGGGTACCTCGGTAGCTGCTGGGATGTTCTCGGTAGTTGCTGGGGGGGCTTCGGTAGTTGCCGGGGCCTCATCAGTGGGAGCGGTTGCTTTGTCCGATCCGTCTTTTTTGGCAGGCGCTGCCTCTGCCCCGTCGGCCTCCATGGGAACACTCGTTGCCTCTGTAGTCTCAACAGCGGCAGGCGCAGTTGTTTCCGTGCCTACGGTCGTTTCTTCGGTTGCGCCCGTCGCCGTAGCCGAGACGGGATTAACCCCGGTCGGCAGCGGGGAGCCACCGGGCACATCTTCTCCCGGGTCGTATACGAAGCCCAGATAGCCCGTGCCGATGGACGCGAGGATCAGCACCACCGCCATTACGGCCAGCAGAGACTGCCTGCGCTTTATCATTGCTGCTTTATTTCTTTTCATTCCAATCAAACCGATCTCCGCAAAGCGGCACAAATAACAGCTTCGTCGTACCAATCGTCAGAACGTCGTAGGCTTCGATTTTCTCTACGCTGAGAGCGGGCTTCCCATTTACCCGCACGATATTGCGGCCGGAACAGGGGCCAAAGTAAAAGGTGCGATCCTCGTTGTCGTAGGCGATGATGGCGGAATTCTCCGCGCTGATGTGGGAATCCTCGGGAATGGAAATGTCCATCTTGGCGCTGCGGCCAATGTAGTTGTTCTGGCTGTGAATGCGGTAGTCAGTGCCCTTCGTGGCGCCCTCGATGCACACCAGCCAGCCCACCACGGGGTCAAAGGTGGTGGCATTTTCTTCACTTAGGAAGGTTGGAGGGGTAAGAGGCATCGTCTTCGGGAAGGCACCCATGCCGCCGTTGTCATTGGACTGGGTATCCTGTAAGCCCGCGCTCACGGTGGGCTGATAGGACTGCACCTTGCCGCCGTTCGGGTCAACAGGCAGGGTCGGGGAGGGGGTGTTGCCGTCGTCAAAGTAGCTGGTGCCTATGATCCCATCCGGAAGGACGTTATTTCCAATGGGATTTTTGTTTCTCGCGGCCTCGGCGGCGCACATCGGGCAGGTAGCGTTTTCTTCCGAGTCATAAAAGTGACCTTTGCTGCAGCGAACGATTTCCATAATAATGAACCTCCTGTATGTAAATGGTGTTGATATTGTTTGTTAACAGACGGTGATACGGTTTTCGGAAGTACCGACGCAGAAACTGCTGCCGTGCTTCAGGGCGACCTTTGTCCCGGCGGGGACGCGCTTGCCGTGGATGAAGGTGCCGTTGCGGGAGCCTTCGTCTACGAGGATCAGGAACTCGCCGCTATTCTCCAGCGTGCAGTGCCTGCGGCTGACGGCGGCGGCGCTCTCCGGGAGACGGATCTGGCAGCTGGGGTCGCGGCCGACGGCGACCTTGCCTGCCGGTACGGGAATAATTCTGCCATCCGGCAGCTGCACCCGGAAGGAGGGCGTATATACGCCAGCGGGGACGGTGCTGACGGGGCCAACGCCGGGGTTAACCTCCTTGGAGGACTTCTCGGTGCTCTTGCGGTTGCGCAGGAGGAAGTAGATGGCCACGGCCACTGCCGCCACGGCGACCGCCGCCGCCGCTATGGTGACGACGGAGATCGAACTTCCGGCGCTCATGTAGGGGATGCCCATCTGATCCAGCACCTGCGTGACGTAATCACTGTAGATGGCGCAGGAGTAGGAATCCACGATGCCGTAGGTGTTCAGGCCGATCACGTTGCCGTTTTCGTCAATCAGGGGGCCGCCGGAGTTGCCGCCGGAGATGACGGCGTCGTGAAGAAGAACTTTGGTGTTTCCCGCGGCGGACATGACCATATGTCTGGCAACCGTGCCCCTGGTTGCGGTGATGTCATTGCCGTCCGCGTTAGCGCTCAGATCGTCTACGACGGCGGGGCAGCCGAGGGCGACTACGGTCTCGCCCTGCTTGACGCTTTCGCTGGAGCGGATGGGCAGGGGCTTGCACTCCGTGACCGGACGTGCGGCTCTCAGAATGGCGTAGTCGGGATAACCGCTTTCGGCGATGCGCACGATGCTGCATGCCACGGAGGTCGCTTCGCTGGGGAGACCGGTGACATCGCTGATGGTGAAGTTATCCAGCATGATCCAGATCCGGACATGGTCGGAATCAAAGGCGTAATTGAGTTCCGGCATATAGACGCTTGCCACGTGCCAGTTGGTGACGAAGTATTCAGGGGCGCTTCCCTTCGTTCCTACGGCAAAGCCGGAGCCGACGACGGCATTTTCCACGTTGCCATAGGAGTCGAAGCCGACGGCGAGGAGCTTGACAACGCCCTCTTTCGCCTGACTGATGACGGTGGGAAGATCGGTCCTGGCGCTGGCGGGGATCGCCAGCATGGCGGCCAGACAGATCAGCACCATTACCATGGCGGCCAATCGTTTACATACATATTTCATAACTGCTCTCTCCTTTTTATACCATCCCGCGGAAACCCCGGGAGATTAAATACGACCTGCTCTGCGAAAAAGTATACCATCCTTTGGAAATATTGTCCATTCCCTATTTCCGGACTTGCGGGAATTTTGCTTCGCTCTCTTGGATGATTTCAGTATAGCAGGTTTTCCGGATTTGTGGTTGCGCGACGTGCAACAATTTGAAAAATTTTGCCGGGAACAAAAAACGACAAGCATGGGGCGAACGCGGCAATTTGTCAGCGGTTTTTGTATTCCCAAAGAATCTTACTGTCCGAGCATTGGAGGTCTGTTAGTTTGTTGCAGCCGGAGAAGATCAAATCCGTTTTCGTTCCACGGGAAGCCTTAAACCCACTGATATCCAGACTGGTCAGGCTGCTGCAGCCGAAGAACATGTCGAACATAGTCGTCACATTGGAAGTGTCAAAGCTACTAAGATTTAGGCTGGTCAGACCGCTGCAATTATTAAACATAAAGGACATCTGCGTCACATTGGAAGTATCAAATCCGCCGACGTCCAAACTGGTCAGGCTGCTGCAACCGAAGAACATGTAAGCCATGTTCGTTACCTTGGAAGTATTGAAACAGGACAGATCCAGATTGGTCAGGCTACGGCAGCTGGAAAACATATAGGACATGTTCGTCACATTGGATGTATCAAAACTATCCCCAAAATTGATTGCTTTCAGGTTGATAAACCGCCTAAACATATTGGAGGCATTCGGATTCGGAGCAATCTTCCCGTTGGAGGCTACATACAGATTGTTGCCGCTCATCCAAGCAAGAATGCTTCCGTCTCCCGCGTCTGACATGTCCCATGCGTCACTGGGTGCGCTCTTGAGACTGCTCAGGAAAGAAACGTAGTACACATCTTCACGGAGATATCGTTCCTGTCCCCAGAAGTACGAAGCACTGTTATATGGTGTCGGCGCCATTACGTGGACATTGGCGGTTGCGGATGCTTTTTTCGCGCTGCCGATGAAAATGCACAGGAGCAAGACGACCACCGCCGTGACAAGTATCAGCCATTTGGGAAGCGGCCGCTTTTGCTGGGACGGTTGGGGAGATGCGGGGGGCTGGTATGCCGGTTTCACTGCCGCCGGCGCAGGTCTCGGCGCTGCCGGTTGGGGAGGTGCCGAAGGCGTGGGTGTCGGATACGTCGGTTTCGGCGCTGCCGGGGCGGCCTGTACCGCTGCCGGTCTGGGAGGGGCCTTCACCGTTTCGACCGGCTGGGGCGGCGTCGGCACTGCCCGGGGCGGCTCCGCCTGCCCGCCCTGCGGGCGGACGGCCATTTGCAGCAGCGCGGTCATGTTCTTGGGGCGGTTTTCCGCCCGGATGCTCATGCAGTACGCCAGAACGTCAAACTGCGCCTGCGTCAGCAGCGGCTGGCAGATCAGGGTGTCATCCACGATCCTGTCCACAGCCGTGGGCGGCAGAATGCCGGTGCAGCAGTAATAGATCGTGGCGGCCATGGCGTAAACGTCTGTCCACGGGCCGATGCTGGCGTTGCGCTGATACTGCTCGATGGGGCTGAAGCCCTGTTTGGCCACCATCTGGGAGGACTGGACGTTGCCGTCCCGTCCCTGAATGTCCAAGTCCTTGGCCGCGCCAAGGTCAAGCAAAATCAGCCTGCCGTCCGGCCGCACCATGATATTGTCCGGGCTGATGTCCCGATGGATAATGCCATGCTCGTGAACTTCTGCCAGCGCCTGAATGATGGGCGTCAGCAGGGACAGGCAGGTGTCGAAGGGCATCGGCCCCTCCCGCTGCAGCTTTTTCAGCAGCGTCTCGCCCTCGATGAAGTCCATGACAATGTAAGCCGTTTCATTCTGGATGAAAACGGACTTCACTCCCACAACGCCGGGAATGCCGCCCAGCTTCGCCATTTTCCGGGCTTCTTTCAGGAAGCTGTCGAAGCCCTTCTGGGTGCCGGTCTTTCCCATCATGGCGGTGCTCCACACCACCATGGAGCGGTTTTCCCGGCTGACCATGCCGGTGCTCATGGGGAAATATTCTTTGATCGCGACCTTCTGTTCCAGCAAAAGGTCAAAGCCTATGTAGGTGATGCCGAAGCCGCCCTGCCCCAGCATTTCGCCCACCAGATACTTTCCGTCCAGAATCGTGCCGGGCTTCAACGCGAAGGACTCCGTGTTCACGCTGCCGTAAGGGCGGCCGCACTCCGGGCAGAACTTCTGCTCTGCCGCCAGCTCATGCATACATCTCATGCATCTGCGTACTTCCATAATTCAATCCTCTCTTTTGGGGAACGTTCGGGTTCCCGCCGATTTCGCGTACTGTTCTGCATATCAATCCGCAAGCCAAGCATCCGTCACGGACAGACCCATCGACCATGAATACCCGCCGATCACCGTCGGCGTTACGATGATCGCGTCAAATGTCAGCGGCGTATCGAATGTAATCGTCTCGGAGGCAGCGCCGTCACCGGCGGGCAGGGAGATCTTGGCGATTTTCTGGAACTGCCCGTTCACTCTTCCCCACACCTGCCATTCTTTGCACTTTGTTCCCGCGTTCATGGATACTTCCATATTGACGGTCATTTCCCTGCATCGTACCAGCGGGGTGTAAAAAACCAGCGCGTGGACATTCAGACTGAAGTTCCCGTCTTTCAGATTTGTGCTTTCCCAGTAACCATCCACATTTTCGATATAGTTCTTGGGCTGTGTAGGCTTCGTAGTGGGTTCGGGTTTTGGTTCCGTGGCCTTGGGCACGGTTGCTTTGGGCGTGGTTGCCTTGGGCGTGGTTGCCGCAGGCGCGGGCTGCAAGACCGGTTCTGTGGCGGCCGCTTTCATGGAGACGTTCTGCCTGGGCGCTTTTCCCGTGACGCTTGCGATGCAGACGACGATTCCCAGCACCGCGACGACACCGGCCACGGCGGGTATCAGCCATGCGGGGAGCGGCTTTTTCTGCGGCGTCTTCGGCGGCGCATTTTTGACCGGCGGCTTCACATCTGCCGGTCTGGGAGGGACTGGCGGCAGCTGCTGCGCTTTGGCCGGTTCTGCCTGCGGGGCTGGCTTGACCGGCTCGGCCTTCCCGCCTTTTTGCAGGCGGGTGACCATTTGCAGCAAGGCGGCCATGTCCTGCGGGCGCTTCTGCGGCAGAATGCTCATACCGGCGGCCAGAACATCAAACTGCTCCTTCGTCAGCCGCGGTTTGCAGGTCAGGGTGTCTTCCACGATCCGGTCAACAGAGGTGGGCGGCAGTGTGCCGGTGCAGCAGTAGTAGATCGTAGCGGCCATAGAGTAAACGTCCGTCCACGGGCCGACGCTGGCGTTCTTCCGGTACTGCTCGATGGGGCTGAAGCCCTGTTTGGCGACCATCTGGGTGGTCTGAATCGAGCCGTCCTTTCCCTGAATATCCAAATCCTTTGCCGCGCCCAGGTCCAGAAGGACGGGCTTGCCGTCCGGCTGCACCATGATATTGTCCGGGCTGATGTCCCGGTGAATGATACCGTGCTTGTGGACTTCTGCCAGCGACTGCATGATGGGCGTCATGAGCCGGATGCAGCTGTCAAAGTCCATGGGGCCGTTCTTCTGCATTTTCTGCTGCAGCGTCTCGCCCTCGATAAAGTCCATGACGATGTAGGCGGTCTCATTCTGTGTGAAGACCGATTTCACCCCGACGACGTTGGGAATTCCGCCCAGCTTTGCCATTTTCCGGGCTTCCTTCAAAAAGCTGTCGAAGCCCCGCTGGGTGCCGGTTTTCCCAACCATGGCGCTGCTCCACACCACGGTGGAGCGGTTTTCCCGGCTGACCATGCCGGTGCATGTGGGGAAATATTCCTTGATGGCGACCTTTTGCTGCAGCAGCAGATCAAGTCCGATATAGGTAATGCCGAAGCCGCCCTGCCCCAGCATTTCGCCCATCAGATACTTTCCGTTCAGGATCGTACCGGGCTTCAGCGCGAAAGGCTCCGCGTGCACGCTGCCGTAAGCGCGCCCGCATTCCGGACAGTAGGCGATCCCTCCCGACAGGTCGTGCATACATTTCATACATCTGCGTACTTCCATAGTCCATTCCTCTTTCTTTCGGGGGAACTCGTGGGGTTCCCGCCGTTTTTTGGAACCATTACAGTAAAATAATATCACCGCTTGATACTATTGTCTACTGATTATTTGGCAAATTTAGTATATCAGATTTCCAGAATTTGCGGTCGCACGCCATGCGACAATTTTGAAAAAATTCGCCCGGCTCTGAAAGGCAGAGCCGGGCGGGGGTGGGTCAGCGGTTGCGGAATTCGTTGAGAATCTTGCTGTCTGAGCATATGATATTGGGCAGATTGTCGCAGCCATAAAACATGCTGTACATTCCTGCCACAGCAGAGGCGTCAAAGCGGCTGAGATTCAGGCTGGTCAAGCTGCTGCACCAACTGAACATCCAATTCATGTACGTCACGTTGGAGGTGTCAAAACTGCTGAGATCCAAGCTGGTCAGGCTGTTGCATTTTTCAAACATGAAGTCCATGCGCGTTACACTGGATGTATCGAAGTTGGTTAAATTCAAACTGACCAGACTCTTGCATTCGTAGAACATAGATTCCATAGTTGTTACATTGGAAGTACCGAAGCTGGTTAAATCCAAACTGATCAGACTGCGACAGCCGTCAAACATACTGGACATATCTGTCACATTGGAAGTATCAAAGCTGGTTAAATCCAGGTGGGTCAGGCTGCCGCAGCTGCTGAACACGCCGTACATGTCCGTCACAGCGGAAGTCTCAAAGCAGGACAGATCCAGACCAGTGAGACTGCTGCAGCCATCAAACATGCCGCTCATCTGCGTTACGCTGGAGGTGACAAAGCAGTTCCCAAAATTGATTGTCTTCAGGTTTACAAATTTGTGGAACAGCCAGGAAGCGTTGGAATTCGGCGCAATCGCCCCGTCAGCAGCTACATACAGATTGCCGTTATCCATCCATGCCAGCACGCTTCCGTCCCCAGCTTCTGACACGTCCCAGGCACTACTGGGGACATTTTGCAGAGAGCTTTGGAAGGTCAGAGTTTTTACGTCTTTGCGCATATACCGCTCCTGACCCCAGAAGAAGGCGTCCTCATCAAAGGCAAAGTCCGCAACCGCCATAGTATGGACTTCCATAGGGACAGTGGGAACCGGTTCCGTGGCAACGGTCTGCGCGGCCGGTGCTTTCACGGAGGAAGCGGGGGTGGACTTTTTCCCGCCGCTGCCGACGGAAATGACGAGGGCTATCACCGCTACAGCCGCCGCAATGCCGGGGATCAGCCATTTGGGAAGCGGACGGCCGGGGTCGGGCTTCGGCGGCTGGAGGTTCCGGGTTTCCGGCCGGACCGGCTCGGTTTTCGGGACGTCCCTGACGGGCGGCGTTTTTCCTGCCGGGTGGGTGACGATCTGAAGCAGAGCGTCCATATTCTGGGGGCGCTTCTGGGGCAGGACGCTCATGCAGAAGGCCAGAACGTCGAATTCCTCCTTCGTCAGCCGCGGACGGCAGGTCAGGGTGTCCTCTATCATGCGGTCGGTGGCGGAGGGGGGCAGGACGCCGGTACAGCAATAGTAGATCGTGGCGGCCATGGCGTAAACGTCCGTCCATGGGCCGATCTTCCCCGCCTGACCGTACTGCTCCACGGGGCTGAACCCGTGCTTGGCGACCATCTGGGAGGACTGCACATTGCCGTCCTTTCCCTGAATGTCCAAGTCTTTTGCCGCGCCCAAGTCCAGCAGGATAAGCTTGCCGTCACTCTGCACCATGATGTTGTCCGGGCTGATGTCCCGGTGAATGATGCCGTGCTTATGGACTTCCGCCAGAGCCTGCATGATGGGCGTCATCAGGCTGATGCAGGTGCCGTAATCCATGGGGCCTTCCCGCTGCAATTTTTTCAGCAGTGTTTCGCCCTCGATGAAGTCCATGACGATGTAGGCTGTCTCATTCTGGATGAAAACGGACTTGACCCCGACGACACCGGGAATACCGCCCAGCTTTGCCATTTTCCGGGCTTCCTTCAGGAAGCTGTCGAAGCCCTTTTCCATGCCGGATTTCTGCATGACGGCGCTGCTCCACACAACGGTGGTGCTGTTTTCCCGGCTGACCATGCCGGTGCTCATGGGGTAATATTCCTTGATGGCGACCTTCTGTTCCAGCAGTAGGTCAAAGCCGATATAAGTGATGCCGAAGCCGCCCTGCCCCAGCATTTCGCCCACCAGATACTTCCCGTCCAGAATCGTTCCGGGTTTCAGGGCAAAGGGCTCCGTTTCCACGCTGCCGTAGGGGCGGCCGCACTCCGAGCAGAAGGTCTCTCCCGCCGCCAGCGCGTGCATACATTTCATACATCTGCGAATTTCCATATCATGTACCACTCTTTTCTACAGACGGATTCAGGACAGCGCACCGTTTACATAGGTGCCTTCCTGATACAGCGAGTTATTGGGCGTGAACAGCCTGCCATACCCATTTCGGAATTCGTTGCGGATCTCGCCCACATAATGGTAGGACTTGGCGGTGATTCCCAGACCAAATCCCTGCCAGGAGCCGTTTAATGTGAGACCGTAATAGGTATGGTCGTGCTTCTTCTGCGCCGACACCATGCGCCAGCTGTCGCCCTCCACAGTGGGCTGACTTGCCGGTACAGGTGTGCGGTAAACGTAAATCCCGTAGCCGTCGACGATTCCGCCTGCAAATTCGCCGTAAAAGGTTCCGCAGTTTTCCAGCTGCAATGAGCCGAAGCCGCAGGGCTGTCCGCCGCAGATCATGCCGGTATAATACGTGGTGCTTCCCTCCCGGGACGGATACAGCGAATCGACATGATCCGCTTCCCACAGCCACGAGCCGCTCTGCTTTACGCCGCTGCGATATGTATAGGTGCCTTTCCCCGCGGGGAAACCGCTTTGGAAAGTTCCCCGATAGCTGCCGCCGTACTCATAGCTCAGATTGCCATACCCACAGGGAATCCCTTGAAGCAGCATTCCGGTATATTGACCGGCAGAACTGCCGCGCCAGCTTCCCGCATCATAGGTGACCGCCGTCTCTCCATAGGTCCACGCCCCCTCCACCGGGGCAAGCCCCGCGTCGTCGGCAAAGGTAAATACGCCCGTTTCCGGGTAGCCGTTTCGGAAGGTGCCGGTAAACGTCCCCTCCGCCCAGCTCAGCGTACCCTCTCCGTCGGGTACGCCTGATGAGGCTGTACCGACATAATTACCATCAAGATAGGGAAAGCTTTCCACCGGGACGGTCGTTTCCGGAGTGGGAGGAATGAATGTAAATGCGGCGGTTGGTTCGGTCTGAACGGCCGCCGGTTTTACGGGCTCCTGAATGGAAGGCGAGGTGCTCTGACTTTTTCCGCCGCTGCCGATGGCAACGGCAAGTCCAAGTACTACGGCGAAAGCTGCGGCCGCCGCCGCGATGCCGGGGATCAGCCATTTGGGAAGCGGACGGCCGGGGGCGGGCTTCAGCGGCTGGAGGTTCCGGGTTTCCGGCCGGACCGGCTCGGTTTTCGGGACGTCCCTGACGGGCGGCGTTTTTCCTGCCGGGTGGGTGACGATCTGAAGCAGAGCGTCCATATTCTGGGGGCGCTTCTGGGGCAGGACGCTCATGCAGAAGGCCAGAACGTCGAATTCCTCCTTCGTCAGCCGCGGACGGCAGGTCAGGGTGTCCTCTATCATGCGGTCGGTGGCGGAGGGGGGCAGGACGCCGGTACAGCAATAGTAGATCGTGGCGGCCATGGCGTAAACGTCCGTCCATGGGCCGATCTTCCCCGCCTGACCGTACTGCTCCACGGGGCTGAACCCGTGCTTGGCGACCATCTGGGAGGACTGCACATTGCCGTCCTTTCCCTGAATGTCCAAGTCTTTTGCCGCGCCCAAGTCCAGCAGGATAAGCTTGCCGTCACTCTGCACCATGATGTTGTCCGGGCTGATGTCCCGGTGAATGATGCCGTGCTTATGGACTTCGGACAGTGCCTGCATGATGGGGGTCATCAGGCTGACGCAGGTGCCATAATCCATGGGGCCTTCCCGCTGCAATTTTTTCAGCAAAGTTTCGCCCTCGATAAAGTCCATGACGATATAGGCTGTCTCATTCTGGATGAAGACCGAATTCACGCCCACCACACTGGGAATGCTCCGCAGTTTCGCCATTTTCCGTGCTTCTTTTAAGAAGCTGTCGAAGCCCTTTTCCACGCCGGATTTCTGCATGACGGCATCGCTCCACACAACGGTAGAGCGGCCTTCCCGGCTGACCATGCCGGTGCTCATGGGGAAGTACTCTTTAATGGCGATCTTCTGCTCCAGCAGCAGATCAAAGCCGATGTAGGTAATGCCGAAGCCGCCCTGCCCCAGCATTTCGCCCACGAGATACTTCCCGTCCAGGATCGTTCCGGGTTTCAGAGCGAAAGACTCCGCCTTCACGCTGCCGTAAGGGCGGCCGCATTCCGGGCAGACGGTCTCCCCTGCCGCCAGCGCGTGCATACATTTCATACATCTGCGAATTTCCATATCCCGGTCCTCTTTCCTGTCTGACGTTCGTTATTTCTTGCTGAATAAGTCGGAAAAGCCGTTTTTTTCCAGATGGTTGTTGATGTCTATAATGTCCAGCTCCCGCAGAATGCCGTCGATGATAACGATGTCCCGCGGGCTGGAACCGCTCAGGGAAGCGAGGTCTCCGATTTTCAGCAGCTTCTGGGTCTCGGACAGGTTCATGCCCAGAACGCGGGAAAGCCGCAGGAGCACATTTCGCTGAGGGCTGACCTCGGCGTTCAGGATCCGGTAAAGGGAGGACTTGTTCAGTCCCGCAAGCCCCGCGATGGTCTCGACGGAACGGGGCGTTTTACGCAGAAACTGGAAAAGGTAGTCGCCAAGGGCGGGGCCGTTGGCTTCGTGAAGGAGCTGCGTGACGGATGCTCCGCCTTTCAGACGGGAAACGGCAATTTCGGTGGGACCTGACTGCTGCATAAAATGACTCCTCCCTGTGCCATAAAGGGATATGTTCTGCCCATATTCGGCCAAAGATGGCTTTTTATTACGATTCTATTAAGAAGTATATCACAGCCTATTCCGGAATGCAATCGGTGAATTGCCCCGCAGACAAAAAACCGTGCCGGAGGGTCACTCCGGCACGGTCGGAAACGATATACGATTAGCCGAACACGGACAGCAGGAAGCCGGCCGCGATGGCAGAGCCGATAACGCCGGCCACGTTGGGGCCCATGGCGTGCATCAGCAGGAAGTTGGAGG
>ERZ772820.222-NODE-222-length-60625-cov-9.002741_pt1 | contig 60625 bp, 59 predicted proteins | sample MGYA00511377_ERZ772820 | MGnify/ENA primary metagenome ERZ772820 (study PRJEB29015, sample SAMEA2737684) | human gut metagenome | biome: human gut; feature: human-associated habitat; material: faeces | place: China | collected 2012 ... | reverse complement strand
GGAATCGATACTACGATGCCTCTGTTGTTGCCGGAGATTCGGAGTTCCAACAACTCGCAGAGGCAGCCAAAAAAGCGGAGGCATACATCAGCCTTGGATTTTCCGAGCGAGACGCTGTTAGCGGAACGCTCTACAACAGCAATGTCATTTTTGAACCGAATGGGTCATATAAGATACACAGAAAATTGAAGCCGACAGGCTCTGAGCGTGTTGTATGGGGAGATGCGAATAAGGATTATTTCCCTGTTACTGAAACACCGTGGGGACCAATCGGCAGCATGATCTGTTGGGAAAGCTATATGCCGCTTGCTCGGGTAGCGCTCTATCAAAAGGGAATCACCATTTATATTTCGCCAAACACCAATGACAATCCGGAATGGCAAGCCACTATTCAGCACATTGCAATCGAGGGAAAATGCTTCTTTGTAAATGCTGATATGATCATCAGACGCAGTTCGTATCCTTCTGACTTGTGTGAGCGCAATATCGTATCGGAACTTCCGGAATTTGTGTGCAGAGGCGGAAGCTGCATCATTGATCCGTATGGTCATTATTTGACAAAGCCGGTTTGGGATGAAGAAACCATCATCTATGCAGAGCTCGATATGAGCCTGCCTGCCGCCTGTAAGATGGAGCATGATGCGATTGGACATTATGCACGTCCGGATATCCTTGAACTGAAAGTCAACGAAAAATAATAGTCTGTTGCCTCATTAACTTCCAGTTTGCCGAGCCAAATAAAAAAGCCCCCTTTTGGGGCCTGTAACAGCAAAAAAAGATGAGCCTTGACTACCAAACGAAGCAGTCAAGGCTCATCCTTGGTTCTTGGTATCTAACATCAATTTAACCTCGCTTTCTTGAGTTGAGAGGGGGTTAGCTGTTCATTGGACTCACCCTTTCTGTATCTATAAGATAGCATAAGAAAGCGAAGAAATCAATGCAAGAAACAAACAACTTTTCTTTCAGAAATATGTCCATTGCAATGAAATATGGTGCAGACACGCAAGATTGGGTTGACGCCTCTGCATAATTGCTGTATCATAGGGTTGTTGAGGGCTTTCACAGCGTATGTGAAAGCCCTCAATCATTTGTGTAGTATACGGGACGACCGACCACAACAAAGCCTTCCTTTCCGGTAATAACCACGTTGTTGTAGCTGCTCGCACAATGCACGATCTGAATGCTGCCGTCCTTGTCCCAGCCTGCCACAATGCCGACGTGTTCATCATCCGGATAAAAGGCGAGGTCGCCGATCTGTGCGTCCTCCCAGCGGACTGGCGTACAGTAGCTATGCTGCATAGCTGCACCCCCGCCGTGGCCGATAACATAGCTGCCGTTGGTCGCGTTGTAAAAGGCCCAGTCTACCATGCCGGAACAGTCTAAACCGTATGGTCGGTAAGTGCCGGTGGTGGAGCTGCCGTCCGCTGTGACCTTGGCAAGTTGCCCCCAGCGGTCGTCCCAGCCGAACACAAGGCTTTTGCCGCCCCAGAAGTAGTTGACCTTTCCGGCGAGCGACAACGCCCGTTCCACCACGGCGCGGCGTTCTTTGGATAGATTTCTTGGCAGGGCGCGTCGCAGCATGACGGCGTCGTATTGCAGGCTGTCGAGGTCATGGAGCAGTGCATCAAGGAGCGCAGGATCATCCAGCAGCTCGGCAAGAGCCTTTTTCTGATACGCTGTGAAGCGATAGGCTGTACTCATTTCTTCCGCTGATTTTGCTGCGACGGCAAGGTGCAAAATGTGTTCTGTCCAGTCCTCACCATTCTCACCGCCGTCATGGTGGATCGTATCGACCTCGGACGTGATCTCGGTCATATCCCAAAAGACGACCCTGAGCCTGTCTACACGGTCAGCATCCATTGTGGCAACATCTACTCCGTTTTCTGCGCCTGCGGTCCTCACGGCAAAAACCGCTATGACCTCCCGCCAGTCGGGGAGGACGCCGGTCAGGTCAATGCTGTCGTAATTGCCGTCTTGCAGCTCCGTCAAAGCAGAGCAAACCTCTTTGCTGACCTCTGCAACAGCAGCATTGAGCGGGATCGTATCGGGAGACGGCTCGTTGGCGAAGAGAATGCCGAACGGCGATGCCATAAGCGCCGCAACGAGGACGATCCCGCCAAAGAGCACGAAAGCAGTCACGGCACCGCCCGCTGTGAGAAAGCGCAGGGTCAATGCCTTTGTACCTGCTATCGACACAGCCGCACCGCGCCGCAGCCAGTCAAGAATTTTCGTGCCGGTGCGTTGAATAGATATTGTTGTGTGCTCCTGCCGTTTGCGCTGCATGGCAAGACGGCGGCCACGCTCGGACGCTGCTGCTTGTCGGCTGCTTTGCGATGATGCGGGCTTGGCTGATGCGCGAGCGGATCTTGACCTCGCACGATATTCTGCCCTTTGTCCATTTCCCGTAGAAACAAGTCCGCTGCCGCTGTACTCTGCCTGTATTTTTTTGCTCATCTCCTCCTTTGCCTGCTGCCGCCATGCGTCGGCAGGCTTTTTTGCGCTCCACGGCACCGTTTCGTCCGGTGCCGTGGTCGCTTGATTCGATGGATGGATAGATGGGTTATTATCAGAGAACTCTTGTTCGTTTCCGATTTGATTTTTCTTTCCGTGCAATAGAAGAGTGGTTGCTCCGCTGGCGAGCCGCGTTGCGCCCTCTTGCGTTAAAAGTTCGGCGCTCTGTTCGGCCTGCTCTGCGGCACGGCTCTCCGCGGTCTGCTCTTGCCGTTTCTTTCCGACCAGCTCTTTCTTGAATTTGGCGGTAAGCCGGTGCTGTGATGCACGGTGCTTTTTTGTACGCCTGTTTTTCTTTTTTTCCAGCTCACGCCCGTAATCCCGCTTGTGTATATCTGACATGACAGGTCTCCTTTTTGAGTGTGAAAATGCGTCTCACGGTGAGATTTATTTCTTTGAAGCCTATTCCCGCAGCGCGGCGGCGATGCCCGCCATGATGTAATCGGCACATGGCAGCGCGACCGAATTGCCGAGCGCCCGATAACGGTGCATCGACGGGATCAGCTCACCGTTTTCACCGTACTTTGTCCAGTTGTCCGGCAGACCCATGAGCCGTTCGCTCTCAATTTCTGTTGGGAAACGGATGCAGCCGCCCGCCGGATCATCCGCGTACCAGAAGGCAAAGGGCGTGACGCCACTGGCTAATAGAGTGGGAAAAGGGTCTGCTGCCCGTCCAAAGCTGCCGCGGAACTGCGTGTGCTGCCCATGCTTGGCTGCTCCCCGCATCCGGTAGAGTTGAAAGGGCTGGAGGATGGGTACACGCCCCCCTGCTTCAATAACAGAGCCTCGATCTCTTTCGGCGGCGGGCAGCCCGCCCGCTGTGCAAGGGCGAGGAAGTGTGAGCATTGCGCGGGGCTTAAACAGTATTTGGTGAGCACGCCGCCCTCCAAAATCGGCCACGAGGAAAATTCGCTGCCGCCGCGCCAATCGTCCGGGGCCTGCCCAATAGCGGGCATCCATAAGCCGCCAGGCGAGATCAGGACATCGCCCTCGCACCATTCCGGCGCCTGCCCAGTTTCCAGAAGTAGGCATTGAAATCTCGGTGTCCTCGAACGCTCCGAGCACGGCTCTAAAATCCATCCCGTCATTTGATGTAAACGCTCCCATGACGTTTTCCTAAAGACAGATAACTGGAAACTTACCTCCACTTGCATCCCTCATTTCCTGTATGATCCGAATTGCCTGAAAAAACAGGCTTGACTTCTCCCCGGCAAGTCCTGTGCGCGTGCCGCAGAGTGAAAGATTTTGACACGGGGAGCCAAAGGTCAGTACATGGGCGGCGGGTATCTTCCCACCGTTCAGCTTTGTAATATCGCCTAAATGCAGCATATTGGGAAAATGCCGTCTGGTGATGGAGATAGGATATTTCTCGATCTCGCTCGCCCAAACCGGCAAAATGCCGTTGCGCTCGGCGGCATAGGGGAATACTCCGATCCCGTCAAAAAGGCTTCCTAACGTAAGCAAAAATCAGCCTCCTCTCGTCGAAAAAATGTGTCCCACCGTGGGACACATTTCGTCATATTTCTATTCATGATTCAAAACTTTTCATTCGGCGTCGTTGTCATCAGGCGGTACAGCTCCGTGTCCTTGGGGATCGTATTGACGAACGGAACGAGCGCGCCGCCCATCCGCAAAAGGCCATGACCGGCTTCCACATTGGTCACATAGCCCATCTGCGTATCCGACAGACGCAGCAGCTTCCCCAGCTCCGCGCGGTCTGTCGCCGCCTGATTGAAAAGCAGCAGAAATTCGCTGTTTGCCAGCATGAGCCGCGCCGTCTCCGATTTCAGGCACTCCTCCACATTCTGCGTCGCGGCGGTCAGCGGCGCACCGTATTTGCGCCAGCGCTTCCACGCGCGGTACAGCACATCGGCAGAGTATTTGTACTTGAAATAGAGATAGCACTCGTCAATAAATACCCATGTGAATTTACCGCGCTTGCGGTTGGCGGCGACGCGATTCTGGATCGCCTCCAGCGTCACAACAAGCGCCGTGGGACGCAGCTGCTCACCCATCTCATAGAGGTCAAGGGCGATAATGCGGCTGTCCATATTGACGTTGCCGGCGTGCGCAAATACATTCAGACTGCCCTCTGTGATCAGCTCAGCCGCCAGCGCGATCTCCCGCGCTTCGGGATCAACCTGCCGCATGACTTCATTGCGCCAGTCCGTCAGGAGCGGTGCAGGCTGCTTGCCGCGGCTTTTAAGATAGGGACGGTAAACATTGGCTGTGCAGCGGTCAATGATGGACTTATGCGAGCCCGTGAGTGTTCCTGCACCCATCTGCTGTTCTAAAATGCTGGTGATGACTTCTGCCTTGACCGCGATGGGATTCTCGTCGGTGTCGTAGCCCTCGCCCAGCTCCAGCGGATTGATGTGATGCGGGCTGCTCGGGGAAATTTCGATGATCTCACCGCCCAGCGCACGGACAAGATCGCCATACTCCCGCTCGGCGTCGATGATGATAATATCGTCGTGGGTCGAGAGCGCGATGCTGGCAACGGTATTCTTCATGCCGACCGATTTGCCGCTGCCCGATACGCCGAGATAAAAAGCGTGGGGCGAGATCAGCCGCTTGCGGTTGCAAATGAGCAGGTTTTTGCTGACGGCGTTGACGCCATAGCAGATACCGCCTGCATCCTGTATCTCCTGTGCGCGAAACGGCATAAGGACCGCCGTACTCTCCGTCGTCAGCGTCCGCAGCGCCTTGATCCGGCGCAGGCCGTAAGGCAGGACGGTATTCAGGCCATCCTCCTGCTGATAGTAGAGTGTGGCAAAATGGCAGGAGTGCTCCCGTCCAATCGTGCGCAGCGTCTCCGTGTCGGCGTTGAGCTGTTCAAGCGTATCGGCAATATGAACGAGCGTCACGACGGCGAACATCATGCGCTGGTCGCGCACGGTGAGATCGTCCAAATACTCCTTGGCCTCTGCGCGCAGCTGCTCCAACTCATAGGGGACAGACGCGGAAAAGTTGTTTTTATCGTTTTGCCGCTGTTGCCAGCGCGTAATGTCCGTCTCGATGCCGAGGATACGGCTCTGTACCTCGCGTACCGCCTCGTCCGTGGGGATCGGCAGAATGTCGATGGAGAGGACAAGGCTGCGCGAAATGGCGGAGAGGTCCGCGATCATATCGTCGCGGAGATAGCTGCCGAAATCCTTGAGGAACAGGACGCGGCCGAACTTGTCCCCCATCTCAAAATAGCTGTCGCGGAAACGCAGCCCATCCGGGCAGATCAGGTCGCGGAAATCCATGCCGCGCCGGAGTACAGACGCCTGTTCATACGAAAATAACTCCTCCTCGCCGGGGCGAAAGAAGTCATGCAGCAGCCGTAGGCGCTCCTGCATGGAGATCTCCCACGCGCCCGAGTCCAGCCGACCAAAGCTCTGTGTGAGGTTTGCATCCACGCGCCGGAAGTAGGCGCGGCTCTCCTCGATCTTGCGCTGCGGGATGGAGATGGTAACATACTTTTCCTGCACAAGATTATTCCCTGCGCCGACCTGATCCGTAAGTATCCTGTTATACTCTGTGCGGTAACGGTCCAGCGCGTCGCCGTGCGGCTTCATCAGCACCGTGCGCTCAAAATCCGCGTGGTTCATGCGGCGGTTGAAAATGGTGATCTTCGCCGCGGCGTCGGTCGGCAGGGCGTTCAATACACTTTGATAGGAGCGAAAAATGCTCTCCCGATCCTCGTCCGACGCGGCAGCATAGTTGACATCGGCAAAACGCCACGACTTGCTGTGCCGTGTGCCGACCTGCCACACACCGCCCTCGTAGATGTGGTGAATGGGGATCGACTGCTGCACGCTGCGCGGAATGGAAAACTTGACTTTCTCGCTGCGCTCGGCAGCGGCAAGCGTTTTAATCAAAATCGTCACGCTCCTTTCGACCCAATGCGGTATAGTAGAAATTCTCCGAGACAAAGCCGCGTCCGCGGGCACAGAGAATTTGTGACTTGACAAAGGCGCACACAAATTCTCCAAAGGTCATGCCGTTGTAGTGAAAAAAGCCTGCGACAGCAATAGGGGCTGCCGCAAGGATACATACCCAGCCGGCCATCTCCTTGCCGACAACAGGCGTCAGGGCAAGGTAGACAATGACAGCGACCATGACCGCGCCGAGTGAACAGATAAATTGGCGCAGCGACAGGCCAAAGAAGATGCTTTCCCTGTGGCTGCGTATCTCTTTTGGTATCTTGACTTCCATGGTGATAATCCTCCGATTTTTTGACAGGTTTTTGCAGGCATGAGATAATAATAGTAGAAAAAATTGCAAGGAGGCTTGACAGCTATGACGATCCCACAGCAGCTTTTGACTGCGTTCCTGATCCTCGTTTCACTCCCGCTCGTGCTGAAGCTCTTATGGAAAGTACGGCTTCTGCCATTTGTGCTTGGCCTTTCGCTCCCCTATCTCATGGGGCAGCAATGGGCCGCAGAGCACAAAGCGGTATACCTCGTGCTCCTGATCGGCGGCGCGTTGTTCGCGCTGGCGGTCTGGACGTACCGCATCGTGGATGCGGTACGCACGGAGCGATGGTACCGAAAGCGCCTTTTGGAACGGGCAACGCCGCTATATCGTGAAGAAGAGAGGGACGGTTGACCGCCCCTCTCTTCTTTGTCGTCACAGCCTCAAAGGGATATATCGCTTTGTACTTCGTTCCCCCATACATCCCATCCGGTTGAGGACTGGCGGGCAAACAGCTCCACACGCGGCACATCGCCCATGAGAGCTTCGATGCGCCGCCGCACCTCGTCCGGCTTTTTGCTGTGCTCTTCCACATGGGAAATGACGATTTGGTGGATGTTCTTTGCCTGCCGTTTTGGACTGCCTTTTGTGGCAAGCAGACATATTTCCGCATTGGCTCTTGTCCAATGCCCCATGCCCCAGAAAAGCGAGTTGGACATGCGATTGAGCTTGACCCATACGAAAGCAACGGTCTTAAAGTCAAAGCCCCATGCTCGCATGACATTCCACGCTTCAAAGAGCAGAGGAAATGTGATCCATAAAAAGAGCGCGCAATCCTTTGCGGCCAACTCATCCACTGGTAAGGCTGCAATATCTTCTATGCTCATGGTAGGATAATGCTTGTCTGCTGCGCCGCCGCCCGACCATACCTTATAGCGCCACGGTGGATCAGCATATATGACATTGTATTTTTTCACAGCCCCAGCATCTCCTTCACGATCCGGTCCGCGCCCTTGACAAGCCCTGTAAGGATCAACATATTGAATACGAGCTGCCCAACATATTGCCACACCATTGTTACGGCCGGAAGTGTTGTATCTGCCGCCGGTGTGCTGCTGGAGAGGAAGGCGGAGTAGATCAGGCAGGAAAGCACGATCACCGCGCCCTCCATGCACACGCCGGTATAGGACTTCAAAAATGCCTTGCCCGCGGCGCTCGTTCCCTCGCCGGCAAAGGCAGCCAGCGGGATCGGCGCAAGGGCCGTATAAAGATAGAGCCGGAAAAAGCGCCCATAGACAGTCAGGATCAAAATAAAGGACAAAACGGTAATAATCAGACTTCCCAATACGGAAACAAGCCACAGTGGGATGGATTGCAAAATCGTCACATCCTCTATCGCCGTTACGATCTCGCCCGGCAGTGCAGACACCTCCGATACCGCGCCGCCCATACCGCCCACGACCGTACCAATGATGCCGCCGCAGATGTTGAATACAGCCAGCATCAGCTCCATACCATGTCCTACGGCGACCTTTGCACACAGGAAGCGCACAAAATGCCGCAGGGCAAATTCGGGCCGCTGCATCTCACGGAACGACGCGGCAGATTGAAAGATGCCCATCGCAAAGAACAGCACGAGCAGTCCGTACCCGACACCTTGCAGCGCGGTATTGATCTGGACGATCAGCGCCCAGATGTCGCCGCCCTTGAAGCCCTCCGGCGAGGTCGTCAGCAGCGTCCAAATCTCGGCAAGTCTGCCGTTCCAGCCATCCAGCGCATTTTCCAGTGTTCGTATGATCCAGTTATCGCTGATAGAAAATCACCTCCATGCTTCGACAGGAAATGCGTCCCACGGTGGGACGCATTTCCTGCGTTTTCTTTTATCGCTCTTTTACTGTTTTGCAGGGTTGTCCGAAAAGCAAGCCCGCCTCACGGTCAAAGTCCGTATGCCGCGCCATAGAAAGCGCCTGCCGCTTTGAATAACCGGAATACAGACGGTGGTGGAGCTGGTCATTCGGCGTCTGCACATAGATCATGTAGCCGCGCGTGACCGTCTCACAGCTCAGAATACGGTTTTTCTTTCTCATACCACACCGATCGCCGACAGAATTTCCTTGGCAAAGGCGATCAGCAGCCCGCCGAGCAGGCAGAGAAAGCCCTGCGAGCGCTGGCTGGCATCGTGGCTCTGCACGCTCATACCGACCTGCACAATGCCCCAGCCAAGAATGATGACGCCGACGGCCTTAATGCAGGAAAAGATAAAATCGGACAGATTATTGACAATGGTGAGAGGATCGTCTGCGGCCAGCGCAGGGACGGTGCAAAGGGTAAGGCAAAGAATCAGCGCCGCGAAAAAGCGCCGCTTTCTTTTGAGATTCATTTCCTTTTTCATAGGGATTCCTCCAATTCTAAAACTTCAATTTCATTCAGGGTCTCAAAGGCAAAGGGCAGATCGTCCACGGCGTAGATGCAGGCTGCATGATGAACGTATGGTGCGGCGCCGCCATATTCCGTCTCGTGGATGTTCGGGTGGCGCATCAGCTCGTACTTCTCGTCAATGACCGGCTTTTCGCCGCGCACAAGGAGAATGGCGAGCCGGTTATCCAGCATCCGCACCTCGTCCGGCGTCATCAGCTCGCGGCCTATGAGCTGCGTACTCTTGCTGTATGAGCCGCTGCGTCCCTTGCTCTGGCTGACGCTCTGCACCTGGATCGTCTCTTTCCCCAGCAGCTCCGATACATACTTGTGCGTGCTCTGTTCGTTCCCACCCAAATAGAGAAAGGCATCCGCGTTACCGATGATGCCCTCCCAGCTATCCTTGAATAAGGCTTTGAGCTGAGAAATATTTTGCAAAATAATGGTCGCCATGAGGTTGCGACTCCGCATAGTCGCCTGCAAGCGTTCATAGCCGTCCGGCAGCGCAACATTGGCAAACTCATCGAACAGCAAGCGGACTGGGACCGGCAATCGTCCGCCATGCACCTTGTCCGCGCGGTAATAAAGCTCCTGAAACGCCTGCGTGTAGAGCATACCGACGAGAAAGTTGAGCGAGGTATCGTTGCTGTCGGGAATGACGCAGAAGATCGCCTGTTTACGCTCGCCGAGCTGTCCCAGCTCCAGTGTGTCGTGGCTGGTGATGCGCTGGACCTCCGGCAAGGTAAAGGCAGAGAGTCGAACGGCGGCGCTCACGAGGATGCTCATAGCCGTCTTGCCGGGAGCCTCCTTAAAAATGGAATACTGCCTCACAGCGATATGATTCGGATCTTCCTCCCGCAGCGCCTCGAAAAGCAGGTCGAGCGGCGATTGGTACTCCTCATCGTCGTCATGCACGTCAGCGTAGTCGAGCATGGTGAGCACCATATCCATCGTCTGTTCCTCTTTCGGTGCCTCGTGCAGAAGATAGAGCATGAGCGCGCAGTCCAGCGCCGTTTCGCTTTTCTCCCAAAACGGATCGGACTGTGTAGCATTCTTCGGCGTGGTGTTCTTGATGAAGTTATCCACCAGCCGGAACACGTCCGCGTCCTTTCGGATGTAGTGGAACGGATTATAGGCATCGGAGTGCGCAGGATCAATGAGGTCAAAGACGCGGACAATGTAGCCGTGCTTCAGGAGCAGCGGCGCGGTGGCACGCAAAATTTCCCCCTTTGGATCTGTGGCTATGTAGGACGTGTTGGCAAGCATGATATTCGGTGCAATGACACCGCGGCTCTTGCCCGCACCGCTGCCGCCGACCACGATCTGCAACAAATTCCGCTGATGCACGCGCCCATCCAGTCCCATTTGGACGTGCTTGGTGAGGATCACATTGTTATCGGGATGCTTGCGGTCGCGGTATTTGCGGTCGAGGACGCCTGCGCTGCCCCATTTTGCGCCGCCGTGTTCCTCGCCGGGGCGCTTGTGTTCCTGTTCCCCGTAGTAGAGTGCGATAGCAGCGGCATAGAGCAGCAGCGCACAGGCGATGAATTTCAGCGTGTGGGGCATCCAGCCAATGGAAAAGGGGCGCTCCAGCACTTGACTGAAACGCCCCGTCCATTGAAAGAGGTTCATGCCGTCCTCGTAGGCATAAGCAGCTATCGCCGCCAGCCATACCACCGCAGCGGACAGCGCTGCCCACATCGGGGCAGCGCTGCGAAAGTCAGTCTGTTTCGGTTTGATGATGGTCGCCTCCTCTGAAAATGTCGAAATGCGTCCCATGGTGGGACGCATTTCGATGCTTCGGATATTAGTACCCTGTCTTGGGCAGCGTCATCGTGTTCTTGGCGTACACTGTGGTGAGCCAGCGGGACACCGCCTGAATCCATTGCCCGTTGTAAAGGCCGCCGATGTCCACGCTGTTCACAAGGCTCGTGCCGTTGGACAGGCCGCCACAGACCGTTCCATAGAGCGCGGGCGTTTCCACCTGTGCAAAGCCTGCCGGAACAGTGCCGAACACGAACATGATCTCGCTCACGCGCTCATTGGCGGCAAGGCCGAGCACGGCAGGACGCATATCCAGCACATAGTTTTTCGTGGTGGAAAGGTTATCTGCCAATGTGCGATACGTTCCAACACCGTTGACCTTATAAACGATCTTATAGTTCTGTGCCTGATTGTAGGTACCGGTGACGAGCCTGTTCACCGTGGTCTGTGCAGGCAGTGTGTCGCGCCAGTAGAAAGAATCAAGCGCCACGTTGGAGTTATTGCCGATCTGCAAGAACATGTAACGGATTGGCTGATTCGGCATGACCTCGGACGGGCCGGTTTTCTTGATGGATACGCCGGTGTCCACGCTGGCATTTGTCACCTCAAACGTAACGATCTGCCCCTCGTGCTCAAGATAGGCGGTCATTGCGGTCGGGCTGGCAGAGTAGAATGCCGGAGCACGCACCTCGCGGATGGTATAGCGCGAGAGCGGGAGCAGCTTGGAGGAGGCTCTGCCGTTGCGGTCTGTCCGAATGGTGTCTACCACATTACCGGCTTTGTCGTAAACCTCGAATACCGCCCCCTCCAGCAGTGAACCGGCAGGCAGGCCGTTGGTGGGATTGTAGTCGGCAGACTTCTTGACAATCTGGATTTGACCGCGTATCGGCGTGTTGGTCCATTCAATTTCTGTCGTGGAGCCGTAGCGGAGATAGATCGTTTTCAGCTCAGGGTCGAGCACATAACCGTCCGCCGCTTTGATCTCACGGAGATAGTAGCGGCCATCAGCCAGTCCGTCGTCGGCGTAAATGTAGCCGTCCTGATCGGTCACATATTCTCCGATGGGATTATGATTACTGTCATACAACAGAAACACAGCGCCATAAATACCCTTGCCGGTATCCTTGTCTACCTTGTGCAGTAATATCCTCGATGATTTATGGTTGGTAATTTCCAGCGTGGCGGTCTGGCCGCCCTTGACTTCGATGCGGTGTGATGCGGTATCCAACAGATAACCAGGTGCAGCCTTCAGCTCTGTCACGGTGTACCAGCCGCTTTCAATCTCAGGGAGATAGATAACGCCATCGCTGTCCGTTGTGTAGGTGCCGACGATCTCGCCGTTTACCTTACGGACTTCAAACCTGACGCCAGAGATACGCTTACCACTGCTCTCATCACTCTTGATGATCTGCAAGCCACCTGCGGGAGTGTTATAAAAATACAAGGTCTGCGTATCGTTGGGATCAACCACGACGGTCTGTGTGCGGCTGTTCTCGTCGATGGTATAGCCCGGGATCGTCTCAACTTCTGTGACTACCACCGTGCCGGAAATACCGGAGAGGGCGATCTTGCCGTCCTTGTCCGTCCAGTACAGGCCGGTGGAGGAAAGCGTGCCGCTATCGGCATCCACATAGGAGCCATCTGCGTAGGTGATCTTAAACTCAACACCTTCCAGCGGCTCCTTTGTAACGGAGTCCTGCTTTACGATGATGAGATTGCCCTTGGGGGCGTTGCGGAACTCCACCGTGACAACTTCATTGGACTTGACCTTAACCGTCTGCGGGGTATCATCGAGAATGTACCCCGCCTTCGCGCGGGTTTCCTTGATGACAAGTGTGGTGCCGGGGGCGATGTCCGTAATGGTGAACGTGCCTGCGCTGTCCGTCACGAACTTGCCGTTGGCGTTGCCGATGAGATTGCCGTCCGAATCCGTGACAAGGAACTCAACATCAGAGATGGGAGCATTTGTTACAGCGTCCACCTTTTTTACGAGCACGCCGCCCTTGGGTTGATTGCGAAACTCCAGCGTCATGACAGAGTTGCGCTTGATTTTAACGCTCTGCGGCGTATCGTCGAGAATGTAGCCATCCTTAGCGCGCACCTCTTTGGCAATGACCGTCATGCCAGGGGTCAGGCTATCAATACGGATGGTGCCGGCGCTATCGGTCACATATTTGCCGTTGGCGTTGCCGATCACGCTGCCATCCGAATCCGTGATAAGAAACTCTACGTCGGAAATGGGAACGCCGGTCACGGCGTCCTTTTTGACGATAAGCAGCGAGCCCATCTTATCATTTCCGAAGGTCACGGTGATAACGTCCTGATCCTTACCGGAGAGATAGACCGTTTCCGTGGCGTCGGTGATGACGTACCCGTCCGGCGCGGAGATCTCCTCACAGACGTAAGTGCCTGCCTTGAGGCCGGTTACAACGATGGTTCCATTGCTCGAAGTGCGGTACTCGCCGATAACCGTGCCGCCCGTACCGGAGGTGCCGCCGAGGAAGCGGATGCGGAACCATGCACCCTCCAACGGCTGACCGCTCTCGCTGTCCACCTTGCGGATGATGATGGCGGAAAGAGGCGTATTCTCGAAGGTCAGTACCTTGCTCTCGCCGCCGGAGATGAAGCATTCCTGTGTGGCAGGCTCTTTAATGGAATAGCCATGCGGCGCTTCCAGCTCCGTCACCTTGTACCAGCCGTCCTTGACTTCGGGAAGGATGATCTTGCCGCTTTCATCGGTGTAATAAGTGCCAAGATCATTTAGCTCACCGCTATCGGTATGATTGCTGGCATACCAGATCTGGAACTTAGCACCCTTGACAGGATCGCCGGTCACACTGTCTACCTTGCGGATCTCCAGCGTCAGCTTGAGTGCATTGAAGAAAGTAACGGTGGAGGTTTCACCTGCCTTGAGCGCTACTTCCTGCGGGATGGGGCAGAGAATGACATAGCTGGGAACATTGGTCTCCGTCACCCGATAGGTGCCAACGGGGATAGAATCGAGGAAGATACGTCCGTGACTGTCGGTGGTGGCCGTGGTGGAGTAGCTGCCATCGATCTGCTCGATGCGGTAGGTCACGCCCTCGATGGGTTCCCCATTGGCGATGTTCTTCTTGATGATCTCAAGACCCGGTTTTTCATAGTCAACGAAAGTAACTTCGCTCGTCTGGCCGGGGCGGAGCGCCACGGTCTGCTCCGTATTGGATAAGATATAAGGCTCAGGAACGGATCCTTCACGCACGACATAGACGCCGGCGGGAATGGCCGAGAGCGTCGCGGAACCATCCGTACCGGTCGTAACGGACGTGGAGAAACTGCCTGTGACTGACTTTACCGAGAACACCGTACCAGCGATAGGCTTGCCGCTCATGGCGTCGCGCTTGATGATTTTCATATCAGGCAGCGCGTAGTTCTCAGCAGTCACGGTGTACTGCTTGTCTCCATCGGTCGTGTCCACATAGACGCTGATGGGAGCGGAGTCAGCGCAGTAGCCTGCCGGCGCTTCGGTTTCCACGAAGGACCACAAGCCCTTGGTGACGTCCTTGACCTCAATGATGCCACCGTTTTTGGTCACATCACTGCCGACGATCTGACCGTCACGGTAGATGTTGAATTTTGCACCGTCCAGCCCACGGGTCGTTCCGGCAGCCACCTTTCGCAAGGTAATGTCCGCATCTCCCGCGGGAGGAGTCGGCTCGTCACCGCCTTGCGGCATATCCTTTACCACCAGCTCACGCGGGCCATAGTAGTTGAAAAATGACTGATTTTTGCGGTTGCTCGAAAGGGCAAATACCGCCCATTTTGCACTGTCGTTCTCTACGATGGATGCGACCATGCCCTGCGCGGCATATTCCTCGATCTGGCGCTGAAATGCCGCGTCTTCCTGTGCCTTCTGCGCGAGCATCCAGTCGATGAGACCCAAGTACATTTCGTAGGTATCGGCGTTGGCGTAGCCGCCTGCATCGCCATCCCCGCCAGGTTCTCCCTTGTAGCTCTGATGGTCCCACACATAGGTTTGGACCGCCATAAAGAGCTGGCCTACATTGGATGCCTTGCTGTCGTTGATGTAGGTCATGAGCCACTTGACATTGGCAAGCGTCGCGGCGTCCATCTCACCAAGGCCGCTATTGGCAATGGCGGTCTTGAGCACGGTGTCGGCATCCGCATTGGTAGCCGAAGTGTAGGTATAGGAATCAAAGAATGACTGCGTGGCGTTGTGGTAGCCGAGTCCGCTGTCGAGGCAGTAGAGCAGCCGTCCCGCCGCCATCGGCGGACGATAGCTGTACGGCGTTCCGTTGGCGAGCAGTCGGGTGCTCCAATAGGCTTGATCCTTTGTGATCGTGATGCCTTTGCCTGTGCCGGATGCGGCAAGCGCCGAGGTCGGCAGCAGGCTTAAAATCGTTATCAATGTCAGGAGCAATGACAACAGGCGTTTCTTGATAGATCTCATAGAGTTCTCCTTTCCGATGAAGCGTAATAAAACAGAGCAGACCCTGCCGATCTGCTCTGTCCTGATAATAGTTGATGATTTACTTGTTTGTGGGGGTATCTACCCATGAGATGGAATATCCGTCATAGAGGAAAAGCTGCACGCAGTACCAGCAGGGATTTCCGTTATCGTTGACGCCCCTCGCCAATCCGATGCCAATTTCGGACAGCTTCGGATTGAGCATATTTTTATGGTGTGTCGTCGAGGCGTTCCAGTCTGCTACCGCTTGCTCAGCGAGCGTCTGTTCGGATAACGTCCAATCCGCAATACGATGGATATTTTCGGCCATGTAGGGACAATTCGTGATGGTATTGAACTTTTGACCATCCGGCCTTGTGTGCGAATAGGCCGTATGCGCGGCCATTTCATCGGCGCGGACCTGCGCCGCCTGCATGAGCTTGTCGTTGACACGCAGCGCGGCAACGCCATTTTCTTTGCGTAGGGCATTGGTCCGATCCACGATGTCCTGCTTCATGGCGTCTGCATCGTCGGCAGCTTCACCTTTTGCCGGGGCTTCGCCGGTGTAGGGCTTATCTGTCTCGATCTGGACGCTCCCATCCTCGGCGTATAGCGATAGGTAAACCTTTGATATTATCTCTGGTTTTTCCCCCGCTTCACACGGAGCGTGCGACTTTCACCGCACTCCGCGTTCCATCGACCATCACTTCGTCAAATTTAATCAATCTACCTTTAGAGAATTTTCCTAATATTTATGCGATGCTTTCTAGCCCTGCTTTTTGCCGGAATTCATTGAGTTTCTTCATCTGGCTTACATTCAAGTTGCAGATTTCCTTATAGTGGCTAATCGTTTCGGGTCTGGTCGCATGGATTAGCCTGTGAACTGATTCAAGGATTAGGACAAGGTTCTCATACTTGTCTGTGCCGCCTTTACTGCGTGGAGTAGCATGATGGCAGTGAATTTCAGCGACTGACCGAAACTCGTGCCCCGTAATAGCACATTTTCCCCATTGCGCCGAATACAGCGAAATTCTATTATCGGCATATTCAGTGCTGCGATTGTGCAACGGCTGTCGCATAAGCATGAGCATCATGCTGGTGTTGATTCGGAGATTGTCGTGTAATCCTTGTCTTCCGTCTGGGGAGTAGCTATTCACGCTAAGCTTTTTCGACATCGGCTTCCTGTGTTGCACGTAGCTAATTGGGTAGATGGGCTCGCCTGTTCCTGCTACATAGCGCATCGTTCGAGCCTTTCCGTAAGCAGTCTTCTCAAAGTTCGTGAGCGTTCTGCCTGTTTTGACCAGTCTGTTTCCTGATGGCGTCCTTAACCGGTTGGTTAGAATTGTCATTACTGATCGATTTAGAGAATTACAGTCACGGCTTATATCAGTTGCTATGCGGTAATAGTTTTGCATTCCCATGACCATAAAATTATAGAGATTAACCTCGTCAAACTCCGTTTTTCCTGGCCTTGGTCTTGCAATCCGCTTTGCTTGTTCCAGCAAATTCTGGCGCTTTCTGGATAGTTGCTTATCACTGATATGAGACTTGACGACCGCTTTACCAGCTTTCTTCGTAACCTTGATTTTGAAACCCAGAAAGTCAGAATATCTGCGTTTAACATTGACAACCTTAGTCTTCTCCGGAGACACTTCCAGCTTCAGTCTGTCAGATAGCCATTGTGTAACTGCATATTTTGCTCTTTCTGCATCCGTTTTTGTACGGCAGAAAACTCTGAAATCGTCAGCATAGCGAATGATGAACATCTCTTTAAGTCCTGTATTCCTCATTGCTCTGTATCCATGGTGAAGACATTCGCTACCATTGCGGTTTATACTCACACTGTATTTTCGCGTTACTGGATTTGCCTGCCACTGGCTTTCCACCCAATGGTCAAGCTCGTTCAGTACGATGTTGGCCAGTAACGGCGAGATGATGCCACCTTGTGGAGTTCCTTGCCTTGGTTGCACAGTACTTCCGTCCGGCATTCGGATAGGAGCTTTTAGAATACACCGGATGATATAAATGAGATGTTTATCCCGGATTCCCATTGACCATATCTGCCTGACCAGCTTCGAGTGGTTTACGTTATCAAAGAATCCTTTGATATCGAATTCTACAACATAATGCAAGTGTGACAAGTTTAATAGCCGATAAGTTTTGGCAATGGCATGTTCCACCGATCGATTTGGTCGGAAGCCAAAGCTGTTATTGCTGAATTTAGCTTCGCAAATTGGCTCCATAACTTGTTTTATGCATTGCTGTATTAGCCTGTCCCAAATACATGGGATACCGAGCGGTCTGCTTTTCGTTGGGTCATAAGGTTTGGGGATGTCTTTTCTTCTCACCGGCTTAGGACGATACCCATGGGGACTTCCTGCTACGATGAATCTGACCTTATCTACGACCTCTTCTGGTGTAAGTCTCCCAATATCTCGGATAGTTTGCCTATCTGTTCCCGGAGTATGACTACCGGTATTGGCTTTTATATTGCGATACGCCAGAAGTATGTTTTCTCGCGACAGAATAATTTCCATCAGGTTCGTAAAGATTTCCCCATTTTTACTCTGCGCATACAATCTGTCGAATGTTTCCTGCAAGCCATAATATTCCGAGTGGCGGATGTTATCTACGCTTATTAGTTTTCTGTTCTCTTTTGGCACAAGGCATCACTCCCTCCACTGATGAATTGAGCGACCCTTTTTGTCTTACTCGCAATCCTTGTAAGATTGATTTATTTTCTGTTGTAATAATCGACTTGAGGCCATTCCTCCGTTTCCATTACAGAAACTTCTTTGGTTCGACCTCTGCTTTTCAGCAGCAATTCGACCGCTTATAATTCTTCGCCAGTCTAACATTCCATTCTGGTGATGTTCGCTGCCTTTCCTCGTTCCGATTATCCTATCTTTCCATATGCTTTTAGGTTCTGACTATAAGCCTGCCAGCTTGAGTGCGCCTGTAACGCACTATGGATTTTCATAATTGGAATTTTTACTCATCCACACTGACTACGATTTCTCGTATCTGCACATTTCTATATAGCCGTCTTTTAGACCCTTACATTCGCCAGTTCGTCAGACCTTTTACGGTCATTCTAACCATGAGCATTTTATAGACCCCCGGCATATAGGTGACACCGTCCACCTCTGGACAGATTTCGTGGTATGCTTACGCATCCCCATACGGACACTCTCTGCCGACTTTACCGGGCTTCTGACCTATCAGCTTTCGCTTACATATGCCAGCCGGAGTATCAGGGCAGGCGTTTCAGGGCGTTACCCCATCATTCCACCTGTTGGATAACCAGTTCTCCTAATATTGAACTGTTCGTTCTTTTATTAGTGCCTAACCTTTTCAGTTAGGAACGAGTCGCACACCAGTAGACGTTGAAGCCGACGGCCTTTCCGATGTCACGCAGCTTCATGTAGTTGTTGTCATGGATGGCGTAGGCTTCGATCCGGACCTCCTGCCCGTCCACTAAAATGTGGTTGGTGCTGTACTCGGCCAGAATGCCCGCGGCATAGGCACTGGTGCCGCCAAAGACGAGGGCGCCGACGACAAGGCCGGTGAGAAAATTTGCGTGTTTCATGGTGTCTGCCTCCTTTGATTTTGTTATGCTTTCAGTCTAAAGGAGACGGAAAAGTTCGTCAAATTTTCGCACGAGCCTGCACGCACCAGCGGTAATCCGGCTGATTCATCACGCAGGTGACGAGGGTGATGATATTCTCCGTGCTGTCATTCAGCACGCTCATATCATCCACGCTCACCTTATAGACGGCATAGACCTCATAAGTCCTCGTGCCGAGCTTGGTCGTTAGCTTGATGGTGTCGCCAATATCGAGCGTATGTATCTTGCCGAAATGATTGTTCACGCCGCGATTGTGACCTGCAATCGCCACATTGCCGTCCCAAATAGACGTGCTGGCAAAATGCCCAGCGCCCTTGCGGAGCGCGTCACTGTCCGTCCCCTGATACACCTTGACGGACAAGCCGAGCGTGGGAATTTTTAGCGTGGCAAGATAGCCGCCGCTATAGTAGAGGTCACTTGTCACGGCGGTGTAGCCGATGGGCTGATAGCTCCAACGCCCGATTTCTACTCCATTCGAAGGCAGTATCGTCACGCCGCCTGTGCCGCTGACCGCTCCCGTGGTCGAACCGCTCACAAGGTTCGGCGTCAGGCGCTCGCCCGCGTTCAGCGTGTAGCTGGTCGGGCTTCCAAAGGCAGGCGGGATATACGCCGCGTCCTTGCCGCGGTTCGTGTTGGCAGGCTCGTCCGTGGTGACATAGATGGTATTGTCCGAGGTAGGCCGTCCAAACAGCCCCGTGTCCGGCGCATCGAAGCTATACTCCAGCGCAGACGCAGATATGGAAAAAAATGTCAGCATACAGCAGACGGCGGCAAGTGATAGAATGTATTTTTTCATGCGGCGTAACCTCTCTTCTTGTTAATATAGCGCTGATAGCCTTTGTATCCAGCATAGCCCGCGCCGGAGAACACCAATACACCGAGCGCGGCGAGCAGCGGCGTTTTGTTCTCAAAATGCGTCTCACCGTGGGATGTAAAAATAGCAGTGTAGAGCACGGTGTCGCAGCTCGTCTTGGTAACATCGCCTTTGTATTCCACCGTTACGGTGTAGCCAGTGGCGGTCTTATAACTCGCCGTTCCGGTATAGCTTGCAACCGCCGTATAACGCAAGGGTACTTCGTATCCGTCCATCGGATCGGTCGCAGCCTCCTGCCAGCTCACATTGGCAAGTGTCAGGGTGCGGCCATTTTCCTCCACCGTTTTCGGAATTAACGACACATCGGCGTCGGAGAGGTTGGGATAGGTGCGCTCTGCCGTCACCGTGCGGCTTCTGTTCTTGTAGCCGCTGGCTTCGACCTGAATGGTGGTGTAGTCCGCGGTCAGCGTGCCGGTATATCCATCCTCCGTAGTGACCTCCATGACCGGCTCAATTACCTTGATGATCTCACTCATGTCCTTGGTGCTGCTCTCCAGCGTAATGATCTCGATGTGCTCCTGCGTGTCCGTCTCCGTCTGGTCCGCTTTGAGCAGGTCAAGGAGCTCATAGTGCCGTCCCTCGCGTTCAAAGTCGGCGGTGGGAATAGCGGCGGGATTGTCCTTTGTGCCAAGACAGTAGACCTTTTCCAGCCGGTATACGCCGCCGCTTTCGCTGCTGTGTACCTCAATGGGATAGACGGTCGGGATAGTGGGCGGCACGGTATCCTCTGCCGCCATAACGGGGACCGCTCCAAACGCCAGCACAAGCGCGAGCGCAAGGAGTGTGACTGTGCTTTTCTGTTTTCTCATGTAGGAAAATCCTCCTTCAAAATTTGTCCCATCGTGGGACGCGAATGGTAGAAATACTCATAAAATCAAAAAGCCGTCGCAAGACGGCTTTTGTGGTGTGTTCCCCTTGCTCACCGTATACGGCGGCGAAATGTGAGCGTCAAGGTCCGACCAGTCCGCAGACTGGTCGGCTCGCGGAAAATGCGCAAGCATTTTTCGGCCTTGACGCTTACGGGGAGACGGCGTACTCTCCGGCAAGGGAAACACACCGCCTTATCTCGTGTATGCTGGACGACCGCGGCGCTGCTCCTGCTGCTTGGGATTGATGGTGCGGTCGATGCTGTCTCCGATGCTCTTTGCGGTCTGCCGCTGCTCCTCCAGATATGTACCGCGCATTGCGGGGTCGCATCCATCAAAGGATGCTGCCAGTTCGCTTGCATCGGGCAGCTTGCACGGCACGCCAAAGCGTCGGCAGACCATGTAGCCGATGCTTTCGGCGTCGATCTGGTAGGCTTCTCGGTTATACTGTGTGTTCCGTCCCTGATTGTGCATCCGCGCATGAACGCTCTCTACGGCGAGGGCAGCGAACACATCATGCGCGGGATGCTCGGTGTTGACGAGGATCGTCAGGGTGTTGGGATCGTAATAGGCGCTTTGCTCCAGCGTGTTATCTTCTTTGAGCGCAGCCCGCGCGCCCTGCATCAGCGGTTCCAGTGCGGCAATGAGCTTCGGGCTTCCCTCGGGAATGACCGCCTGCCCCTCCAACGGCCTGCCTGTGGTTTGGCTGATGTCGTAATAAACGCCCATAAAATAGCCGCGGGCATTTTTGTTGCGCGGCGGCACGAACACCTTTGCACCGTTCTGCATCGCCTCGTCCTGCACATAGCGTCCGACACTGTGCCAATAGTCGATCGAGCCGATCTTGCTGGCGTCGGGGAGCTGGATCAGGGTCAGCGCGACGTTGCCGGCACTGCATCGGATGTTGTCTGCCTGCAAGGTCAGATACTTCTGGTACAGTTCCGGCTCTGTGGTGACGACCTCAAATGCGGCGTCGCGCATCTGTGAGAGGTTTGTCCGTTCAGCCTGGCGGACTTCCCGCTGCTGCTCGCTCTGTGAGGTCGTTTTCTCAATAAGATCACGAATACTTATCATGGTGTAGTTCCCCTTTCTGCTTCATCGAATGTGTTCTTTGACCTTCATGCGGTCCGTGTTTCTTTCGGCGGAGAGCTGCCGCATGGCCTCCAGCTTCCCCAGCACAGAGGATCTGACATCATCCGTAGTCCTCTCCTGCGATGCTGTCGAGATACTCCCTCGCTCGTTCGAGGCTTTCTCGGACGGAGCGAGGGGGACTGCTTTTTTTGGCTCGTCCGCCTCCTTGACCGGCACGGGGTAGCCCAGCTCTTCCATAATACAGTTGAGATTTGCGGCATAGGTCTGCGTCGAAACGATGGTAATAAGGCCGCTGTCGTCCCCGCGCTTGCGGACCGGCAGATACAGCACACCGTACTGCTTTGCCGCCATCTTCCGGAAGCGCGAGAGGTCCTCCGCACGGATCTGAACGACTGCGGGAGGATTTGGGTCGCGGGCCAGCCGCGCGGCGCTGGCCTGCCCGATGACCTTATAATCCTGCTTGGACAGGGCAAGCAAGAGAGCAGCAACATTTTTAATGCCGCTCCCCGCCAGCTTGACCGCCGTTTCCGTTGCCTGCAAGCCTTCCTTGACTACCAGATCGGCAGCCTCTGCACTAACATCCATAAAGAATGCTCCTTTCTAAAATGTAAATGTGTTATCGTTCCTGCTGCTTGTGTTTTCTTTTTCCTGGTGCCTTTTCCGTCCTTTGTTCCCGATACTGCTGTGCTTGCGCCTGCAATCGCGGAATGTCCGCTTCGATGCTCTGGCAGAGGTTCAGGCTGCGCCGCGCCTGCCGCAGACGCTCATTCACGGCAGATAATTCCCGCGTCACATCTATGCCGTGCCGCTTCCATTCGTACAAGCCCTTGCGCCGCTCAGTCAGCGCGTCGATCTGCGCCTGCAAAGCGTCGTGGAGCATAGAGAGTTCCTGCACCGTCTCGATCCGGTTTTCGCGCAGGAATCGGAATTGCCGCTGGTAGCGGCGCAGCTTTGCCGCCTCCTGCCGGATCGTGAACGGCACGGGGCGGGACCGCTTCGGCGTCTTGCCGCGCAGGAGGTAAACATAGTAAAGGTAGAGCGCGTGAAAGCCCTTGACCCTTTTGCGCGGTGGCATCGGCGCGTGTACGCGATACCGCTTCACCTTGCGCGGCGGCTTGTCCGGCTGTAGGCGCTGCCGCTCGGCACGGGGAACGGCGAGCCGTGCGCGGATGGCGTCCTCGGTATAGTCCTCGCCTAAACTTTTTAGGCGCACATAGCGGCTGCTGCCACTTGGCTTGACAGCAAGGTATTTGCCTTGGGTCCTAACCTCATAGCCTTGTGCGCGGAGACGGATGAGGAAGTCGGAAAAGCTGCGTGCGCGCAAAAGCGCGGCGTCCACGTCGGCGCGGACCATACCGCGCACAGTCGGGCGGCTGTGCTTCTCTGCGTCCCATTCGGCATAATGCCTGCCCTCGTGCTCCGGCTCAATGACGGATAAGCCGCGCTCGCGGCTGACCGCGTTGGATGTGCCGCGCAGCGTTCCAAAATAACTTTTGAAGTCGCTGCGGTATTTGCTGCCATCCACCAGAGAGACGGAATTGAACACGATGTGACAGTGCAGGTGCTCGCGGTCAAGATGTGTGGCAACCACGGCTTCGTACCTTTCACCCAGCAGACGGCGGGCAAACTCCACGCCGGCCGCGTGTGCCTCCTGCGGTGTGACCTCGCCGGGGGCGTAGGAATGGATGATGTGGTAGCCGAGAATGCCGCCGCATTTGTCCCACCGGCGCTTGGTCGCCTGCACCTCTGCATAAGCGGTCTCCACCGTGCAGTTGATGCCGGTTCGCAGGCTGTCTGCATAGGGCGGTGCGGTTTTCCGCTCATTGCCGATGTAATGAAGCGCGGCAGCAAGGTCGGTTTTGTGCTCGTTCGCGGCATAGGCAAGGCAATGATCCAGCCGTCGCCGGATGGGGATGATCTTGTCGTAAGCCATTCACAGCGTCTCCTTGACGAGCCGCCACGCCCGACGGACCAGCGCCGCGGCCTCCTGAATATCCGCTTCGCTGGCGCTTTGCTGTGCGTTCGCCCAATATGCGATCTGGTTGACATTGTTGCCGATGGCGGACAGCTCGCGTAGTAGGGCGGTATAGGTGTCGGGCGGGCGTGGGCGGAGTTGGACGCCGGAAACAATGCTGCGGATAAACGGGTCGATCCCCATACCGGCAAGCTCCGCCTGCGCCCTCAAATGCCGGTATTCCTGCTCGTTCATCCACACGCTGATATGACGGTTCCGTGTTCGCATAGCGGCTCCTTTCAGTTTGTTCTAAATTGCGTCTCACGGTGGGACGCAATTCCCGCGCTCACCTGACACGGCCTGTCCGCGTAGGCCTCTCCAGCCTCCGCGCCAGCCGTTTCTCACGCGATGCCCAATACTCCGGCTGGCAGGCTTGAAGCACACGGTCAATGGCACGTTCAAATGCAGCGGCGTCTTTGATCCGATCCGCAGGCGGCGTCCACAGCTTCTTGTCCATCAGCTCACGCAGCACCACTTGCTCACAGCAGTCCTCTTCAAACCATAAATAGCCGCCTTCGCGGAACCCGCATTTCCTTGCCTCCGGAGAGAGCAGCATGGCTGCCTCGCGCGTCACTCTCGCTCCGCCATGGCTCGGTGTTGAAACAAGGTCTATGCCGGGGAGAACGAATATGACCTCATCCATTTGTCCCCATGGGGAAAATTCATGTTGTATGCACATCAGTCCTTTCATATCTCACGGTGAGATTTCATTTCGTACCGGGGGTCTGGGGTACACCCCAGCAAGCGTCATTTGTGCTACCAAATGACATACTTGCTGGGACAGCACCGCCATCGGCGGCGCTGTCTGTGACCGCGGGATCAATTATCGGGTCGGGGAACAATGCTTTTTTGTCACTCGTTTCTGTTCCGATTGGCGCTCTACAGAGAGTGCAGCCTCCAATGCCGCCTCATCCTGCACCTCAAAGCGCACAGATTGGATGCCTCCGTTTTGCGGTCGAATGATTGGAAGATTCCGTGGGTAGTCCGCAAAGGGGACCGTGACGGTAAGACCGCTTTCATAGCGCAGCGTCACCAATGTGGCAGGGATCGCGTGAGTCAGAACACGCCGCACCTGTTCACGGTAGTCCAGCGGATGCACCGTCCCGACCACGATTCTACCCTTTTCCCCTATAACATTCACACGGTATGCTATGATCCCCTCCGGTTCATCCGCATAATGCGTCCAGATGTTATGTGCGCTGCTGCCACGGATAAATGCTTCGCGTTCCAAAACGCACCATGTTCCGCTTGGCCTGCTCATCCAGAAAAAGCAGCGTTCCTCCGGTGCAGCGGCTTGTGCCGCTTCTTGCAGCTTCCTGCTGTCGTAAAGGAAGTCCGAGCGATAGTGCTTGGTATTCTTCTCTGTCACACGAGAGAGAAAGGATAGGAGGTCGATTTTTTTTTGCATCCTATCTCCCGCCATTCTCTCCATTCGGAGACAGGTACTTTTCTTCAAATTCCTGCGGTGTCCAGCTTCCGGCCTCCGCATCCAGCATCAGGTCGTCCGGTGCAAGCTCACGCTGCCCGTTGTCCATTGGGATAGGAACAGGTGTGAGCACCGTGCCGAGGAAAGTGCCGGATGCCGTGTCGGACACGCGCTTGGGACCGTTGTTCACCGTTTCCAATTCGTAGCGGTACATTCCAGGATACACGGCGTCATGGTCGATCCGCTTCTCCGTAAAAAGTGCAGGGATACCGAAAATCTCGATTTCTTTCATGCGTTCCATCTTGTTTCTCCTTAATGGCTATATATTTTTTGCTTTCGCTCATGCTCTCGCGTGGGTACCGCAGCTGCATCAATGATCTCCGCGGCAGTTTTGCGGATGGTGTTGAGCGCCTCATGCAGTTCTCGCAGCTCCTTACTCCTGCTCCAGCCCGCAACATAGCCGAAGGAGTAATCGGACACATCGATGCCGAAATGTCGGCAGACAACGTAGGCGACGCTTTCCGCCTCGACTTCCTTTTGACCGCGCGTCTTTTTCCCGGTTTCCTGTAAGCGTTCCGCGTTGTGAAGCACGGCGTGTGCGATCTCATGCATAAGCGTTTTGACGGTCTGCACCTCGCTCATGCCGGAACGGAGGACAATACGCTGCTCGCGGTCGCTGAAATAGCCCTTTGCACCGCTTTGCGCGATCAGCTCGATGCTCACAGGCACAGGAGAAAAAGCCGCAAGGCGGTCGTAAATGCACTGGTAGTTCGGAACATCGCCGTACAGCTCAGCGACACCGAGGGATGGCAGCTCCTTGCCCTCGGTCTGACTCACGTCAAAGACGGTAACGACGCGGTAACGAGGGATGGTAATGATCGTGCGCTCCTGCATCGTGTTTCCATTCTCGTCCTTGACCGGCAGACCCGTAGCTGGGTCGATCTTGTCGTGATCCATCCATTTCCGCTTTGGGCAAGGCGCAAGAATCTGGATGCCGTGCTCACCTGCTTTGACGCTTCTGCCGAAGTCCTTCTTCCATGCGTGAAAGCCAGCCACATGAGACGCATTGGGGTTTTGCAGAAAAATAAGGATGGTGTTGCGAAAGCTATAATGATGGAATTTGGACATGACAGCGAGGTATTCCGCATAGCGTCCGCTCTCAAAAATATTCTGCGTGCCTTTTTCCAGCTGCTCCATCAGGCAATCCAGCCGCTCATCGGTGGTTCTGGCCATGCCTCAACGCTCCCGTTTCTTTGGCTTCTTGTCTCGGTCAGGTACCTGCGCCTTTTGCCTCGGCTCGACCCTGAGTGTGATCGGCGTGTTGCCCTTTGCACCGATCAGCAATTCGGCCATGTGAAATTTTTTCTTGTAGGTCTCCATCTGCTCCGTCGTCAGGCTGCCAAAGTGATCCTCCTCCAATGCACAGACAAAGAACGGGCCGAACACACCGCCGTAGCCGCCCTCCATACTGCGGTTAAAGGGCATTCCTAAACTAATGCTGTCATCGTTGCCTACCACGGCGACCGGCTCAGCAAAGGGGTAGATGGCGGTGATCGTGCCGCCTACGACCTCCTGCATCCCATGCAGTCCCTCGATGTCCTTTTCATACGGGGCGTACCCCGGCTCCACAACTAATACCTTCATTTCGCCTTCCTCCTTCGGGTATGAAAAAAGGCTCTATCGCTGCTGCGTAGAGCCTTTCTTGAAAATGGAATCCTTTGCTTTCTGCTTTTCGTCCATCTGACGGCAGCGTTCCAGCTTGCCGTAAATGTCCTCCTCGATCTCGCGCGGTGTCATGCTGACGTCGGGATAATATTTTCGCAGGCGGTCGCCGCTGAGAATGACTTTGGTATTTTCAGCGCGTTCCTGCTTTCCCTTGAACGGATCGTCCTCCTGCTCCGGCACAGTGCCGGACGAGGCATCTCGATTCACAACGGAAACGGGGACCGCCGTGGTCGGCACCACATGAGCAGGCGGGACCGCCACATCAGGGGAAGATGGGATCACGGGCGAGGGGGACGGCGCTGTAGCTGCGACCTGCGGGGCGGGCTGCACTACGGCAGGTGAATTTTTCTCCTGCTTGACCGGCAGGGGAACGACTTTGGGCGGATCAAGAATATTTTCCCCTTCAAGAACCTTACGCATGGCGTCCTCTGTCAGCCTGCCCGCTTTCTCCACGCGCTTGAGGTATTCCACACGCTCCGTCGAGAGCCTATAGCCGAGGTCGGAAAGGCGTACCGCCATATCCTGATTTTTGGGCTTCAGGAATGAGAGGGCAGATGCGATGGATAATGCGAGCGTGCCATCGTCCACCTTGCTGCACACGTCCTTGGTCGCTTCAGACATACGCAGCATACGGTTGAATTTGCTGACAGTGATACCCATTTCCTTTGCGATAGCTTCATCCGTATTCAGCTTTTCGCCCAGCTCGCCTTTCTTTTTACGGCCGGCTTTCTGCTTCATGCCCTCCATCTTCATTTTCAGAGCACGGGAGAGGTCATAAGTGCTGATCTTATCGCGGTGCAGATTGCTGTCCGCGACGAGAATTTTTGCGTCGGCGTCATCAATACGCTGGATGATGGTGGGAATGGGATAGTTCAGCTCTGTGCCGATCAGGTGGCGGCGCTGGCCGGAGAGAATTTCAAGTCCGCCGCCCTCCTTGGGGCGCGCCAGCACGGGGTCCTTGATACCGGCCAATTCCACCGCCTTGTACAACTCTTTGAAGTTGTCGCTGTCCTTATCGACGGAAAAATTGTTGTACTTTGAGCGTTCCAGATAGGCAGGATGCAGCGTGATGAAGTAGCTTTCGCCCTCTTTGGGGATCGGCAGGTCCTTGAGCGCCTTTTCGTCCGGTGGATTCAAGCGTGCATCAAATACCTGTGTGATGGCCGTTCCGGTCGGACCGACGGCGGCGGGACCGGCAGGCATTGCCGCGGGCTTAGCCGGTGCCGCTTTGGTCGAAGCTGCGGGAGCGGACTTCTCGGCTTCCTTGCCCTTATCCATTGCGGCAGGCGTGGCGGACATTTTTCCTTCCGTCTTGGCTGGTTCACTCTTGGCGGAAGCCGCAGGCGCAGGCTTTTCAGCTTCTTTGTCCTTGCCAGCTACGGCAGGAGTGGCGGCCGATTTCTCTTCCGCCTTGACCGCCTCGCTCTTGGCAGGAACCACAGACGCAGACTTTTCGGTTTCTTTGTCCTTGTCAGCCACGACGGGTACGACAGGCGGTTTTTCTTCCGCCTTGGTCGGTTCGGACTTGATAGGATCTGTAGGCGTGGGTTTCTCGTTCTGCTTGTCCTTATCATCGGCAGGAACAACGGGCGTTTTCTCCTCCGCTTTGCTCGGCTCGCCCGCAGAGAGCGTCACCAGCTTGCCAGGGATAACTGCCTTGGGGTCGAGCGCCTGCGCCTTGTGATAAGACCGCGCCTCTTCCAATGCCATTTCGTATACAAGAGCAGGGATCGTGGTTTTCTTGGCAAGCTCGCTCGCCTTGCGGCGGCGCTGACCTGCCAAAAGCTGATACATTCCGTCCTCGCTGCGGCGGACGATGATCGGCTCACGGACGCCGACCGACTGGATCCTGCTGACAAGGCCGCCTAAGTCCTTTGGCGTGTAGGTGCGGATGTTCACGATGCCGGGGAGATCGCGTATCTGCGCGAGAGGGATCTGCTGGGGCGTAGGGGATGCGTTGCCGGGGGATGTGGTTTTGCTGGTTTCATTTGCCATTTCAATACCTCCATGTTTTTTGATTTATGCTAAAAATGCGTCCCACCGTGGGACACATTTCTAACCGGTGTCATGCCGCACAGCGGCAGAATAATAAGGGCCCATCGTCAGCGGCGCATTGTAAAGCGTCGTGAGCAGATAAGCCCTTATGTTTCGGATTTGCGTGGTCGTCTGGCGCAGGCCGTCGATGACGTACCTGATGTGTTCGGCGTCAAGTTGCCGGTATCGCTCCTTGACAGCGCTCGCTGGAAGAATGTCTCCGCCGATACGCATGGTCGCCGCAGTGCTGCAAAGCGTATCAACAATCAGCTCCAACAGGCAGTCCACATCGTCATACGGATAGCTTTTCTGTAGGTCAACGTAGTTAATCTGCTCCATGACTTCTTTTCTGCACTCGCATCGCTCCATCTCCATTTCGCGGGACCGGATAGATGGATCAGGATAACTAAACTCAGGTTTATTTCTATTAGGATAACTTGCATCGGCTTTTCCGAGGTCTGCACATCGGGTTTGTCGAGGTCTTGACATCGACTTTTCCGAGGTCTGGAAATCGGAAAAATCGAGGTCTGCACCTCTGCCGGTGTCGGGATATTGCGGGGATGGCTCGGCGGTGTCTGCCGGAAGCTCCCGCTTCGTAAAGCGCTTGACATATATTTTCGTCGGCTTACCCTGTCCCTGCTTGATCCGTTCGATCAGACCGACGCCTTTCTTCGTGTCCAACTCGGAAAGCAGCTTGAGCGCCTTATCGTTGCCGCAGCCCATGTCTGCCCGAATTTCATCTGCGGTGTAGTAGATATAAACACGGCTCTGATCGTCGTACCAGCCATTCTTTGCAGACAGGCTCATGCGGTCAAGCAGCATACCATAGAGCAGCTTCGCGTCCGTAGATAATCCCTTGAAGCGCGGACTTGTGATAAGCAGGCGAGGGATTCGGAAGTAGCTGAATTGTTCGGATTCATCGCCGTAAAAGTAATCGGCCAGCAGCATCTCTGTCAATTTTTTCACCTCCTGCGGGCATGAAAAAAGGCACGATTTGAAAATCACATCAAATCGTGCCTTTTTTGCCTATTGAATTGTGTCAGTTCGGGTCGTTTTTCTGGTAACTGCCTCTAAATTTAACATTTGAAGTCGTGGGCTTTACCAGTAGAACCCCGAAGCATCTCTTTACTTTTCTCGTGTTTTCGGGAGATCAGACCGCAGCCTTCTTCTCTTTCTTGTTCTCAGCCCTCTGGATGAGCAGGATAACGATCAGAATGGCGAGGCCGGCGAGGTCGGTGACCGTGCCGGGAATGACCATCAGCAGACCGCCGGCGATCAGCGCGATACGGGAGTACCACTTCAGGTCGTGGATCAGATAACCCATGAAGCCGGAGGCGATGGACGCCATACCGAGCGTCGCGGAGATAACGATGGAGGCAACGCCGAGGAAGGTGACATCACCGACGAAGATCATCTCGTTGTTGTAAGCGAAGATGTAGGGGATGATGAATGCCGCGATCGCCAGACGGGTGGCGTTGAGCGCAGTCTTCATCGGGGGCGCCTTGGCGATGGCAGCACCGGCATAAGCCGCGAGCGCAACGGGAGGCGTGATGTCGGCGACGATGCCGAAGTAGAACACGAACATATTGGCAGCCAGGATGTGCATACCCATACCGTTGATAAGGATAGGCGCGCAGGTGGAGGCCATGATGATGTAGTTCGCCGTGGTGGGAACGCCCATGCCGAGGATGATGCAGCAGACCATCGTGAGGAACAGGGCGATGAACAGGTGTCCGTTGGAGAGCTTGACAACATAGGTAATCAGCAAGCCGCCGAGACCGGTCATCGTGATGCACACGGAGATGATGCCGGCGATGCCGCAGGCAATACCGATGGACAGGCAGTTCTTGCCGCCGTTTTCAAGGCCGTTGACGAACTTGGTCGGCGTCATGCGGTCATCCTTGTTGATGATACCGACCGCGATGGCGACGATAGTGCCGTAGATGGCGCTCTTGGCCATGGTCTGACCGGCAATGACCATCCAGGTCAGGATGATCAGGGGCAGGAGCAGATAGATTTTCGGCAGCAGGAGCTTCCACTTGGGCAGCTCTTCCCGCTTGAGACCGACGAGACCGAGCTTCTTGGCCTTGAAGTGGACGCCCAGGAAGATGCCGAGGAAGTACAGGAACGCGGGCAGGATCGCACGGACGATAATGTCGGAATACTCATAGCCGGTCATTTCCGCCATGATGAACGCCGCAGCGCCCATAATGGGGGGCATGATCTGGCCGCCGGTGGAGGACGCAGCCTCGACCGCGCCGGCAAACTCGGGGGGATAGCCGGTCTTCTTCATCATCGGGATGGTCACGGAACCGGTGGTAACGGTGTTGCCGACGGAGGAACCGGAGACCATGCCGCACAGGGCGGAGGAGACGACCGCGACCTTCGCGGGACCGCCGGACGCCCAGCCGACCAGCGCGTTCGCGCAGTCGATGAAGAAGTTAGCGACACCGGTCGCCTCAAGGAACGCGCCGAACAGCAGGAACAGCGCAATGTAGGTCGAGCAGACGGAGATCGGCGTACCGATGATGCCGTTGGTGGTATAGAAGATGTTGTAGACCACCAGGTCCAGGCTCATGCCGCGGCCGATGAAGGCGTAGAGCACGAAGCAGCCCGCCACGATCAGAATGGGAAGGCCCACCGCGCGGCGGCAGCACTCCGCGAGCACCAACGTGCCGATGATGCCAAGGATGACCTCGGTCTGGCCGATGGCGATGCCCATCGCCACAATCCTCTTGAAGTTGGCAACATAGTAGAAATAGGGAATACAGCCCGCGACAGCGAGCAGGATATCATACCACGGCATGGAGTTGGGCTTTACATTGCCCTTCTTCACGGGGTAGATAAAGAATGTGAACAGGATCACAAAGCCGACGAACAGGCAGCGGCGGATCTGGCCGCTCCAGGTGGCCCACAGGTTCATGTAGACCATAAAGAGCATAAAGGCGGCCAGCACATAGCGCAGGATCTTCTTCGGCGTGCCCTCCCAGACACGGGTGTTGGACTCGCGGTCAAACTTTTTCATGATCGCGTCAACGTCTTCCATCGTACCGACTTCAACGTCTACGCTTTCAACGACGACCTCTTCGTCCAAGACTTTCTTTTCAGCGTCAGTCATTGGTGTTTTTCTCCTCCTTTTTATTGGTGAACACTGTGACGTCAATAGAGGAAGAACTCATAATTGAGCGTCACCAGCGAATTTCTTCCACACAAATCACGCAGACTGATATCCGGACTGTCCTTTACCTTCAAAAAGAAGTCGTAAACGGTGGCCACGGCATAACAGACTCCGGTTCTATCCTGATGTATGCCGGTGATGAGCATGGCTCCGTCGTCGGTATAGCTGAGCTCCTCTCCGGGATTCAGCTCCACCTGCACGCCGGCGCCGTAAGCATAGTACTTACACTCCTCGGCATAGATCTTTCCTTCACTGATCTCAAAGGTGTCCGTCAGCGGATATTGGTTGACGGAATGCTTAAAGGTAATGGAAAAGCGATCCCCCTCGTCCATGCGGTAGCGCGCATAGAGCTCGCCGCTGTCCTTATTGCGGAGCGTCAGGTAATAGCCGGCGCGGGGAATCAAGAGGGAGGCCGCTGCAATAATCAAGACTATTGCAGCGGCCATGCTTATGCGTTGTCGCAGTTGCACTTTCGCACTCTTTCAGGATTGGGTGTTCTTACAGAACGCCGATCTCCTTGTAGTACTTCTCGGCGCCGGGATGCAGGTCGAAGGAGCCGGCAACAGCACCCTCGGGGCTCAGGAAGCCGAACTTGGCCTGAGCACCGGCGAGCTCGCTCTGGCTGTCGAACATGGCCTTGGTGATCTCATAGACGACATCCTCGCTGAGGTCCTTGGAGGCGGTGAAGACGGCCTTGACGGCGACGCAGACGGTCTCGTCCGCAACGCAGGTGTAGGTGTTGGCGGGCAGGTTATCCTGAACCAGGAAGGGATAGTTGGTGGTCAGATAGGAAACAGCCTCATCGCTGAGGGAGGGCATATTGAAGTTGTAGGCGGTGGCGAGGTCGGTCAGAGCGGGGGTGGGGGCGCCGGAAACGGTGAAGGCCGCCTCGCACTGGCCGTTCTTGAGGGCCTCAGCGCCGCCGGAGAAGGAGTCGTACATGACCTTGATATCGTCGAAGGTCATGCCGTAGGCCTCGAGGACCTGAGCCGCGTTCAGAGCGGTACCGGAGCCGACGTCGCCGACGCAGACGGTCTTGCCCTTGAGGTCTTCAATGCTGGTGATGGAGGGAGCGGTGACGAGCTGGACGGTCTCGTTGTAAACGCCCGCGACCCACAGGGAGTTCTTGTCGGCAGCGCCGTCGAACATGGTCTCACCGCCGGAGCCGTTGTGAGCATAGTTCAGAACGTCGGACTGCAGGATGGACATCTGGGCCTGATTGGCGGTGACGAGCTGGACGTTCGCCTTGGAGGCGCCGGAGTCGACAGCGGTGAGCTTGGACAGGCTCAGCTTGTCGCCGATGGTGGTGACGAGCGCGTTACCAACGGCATAGTAAGTACCGGTGGTGCCGCCGGTGGCAATGGTGATGTCAACGGGAGTGGCGGGGGTATCGGTCTGCTGGGTGTCGCCGTCGGTGTTGGGGGTATCACCTTCCTTGCTGCCGCAGGCAACAAGAGCGAAGATCATAGCGACGGACAGGATGAGGGCTAAGAACTTTTTCATACGCAATCTCCTTTTTGTTTTACCGTTTCGGCAACGTTACCGCCGGTCGGGGACATTCTGCACAACGTTGTCCAATGTTGTGCATGAGCGTCGGCCGGCGCTTCTTCGTTTTGCAAAACGGCCAATGTACCTCTTTGAGGCATAGCTATTATAACTTATTGCAAGTTTTATTGCAAGATACTTTTGCACTTTTGGCTATTCGCACAAAATTAAGGCGGAATCCATTTTTCTTAGCCCTTTCTTTTTCCGCTTGTTCCGTTATTTCACACAAATTTTTTGGTGACGACAAATTTTTACTTTTTCTTCATATATAAATTTTTCATGCACCTTATTCGAATTTATGCAAGTTTTCCTTCACCGTCTGTCATTTTGGCTAAATCCAAGGCAAAAAAACAGTCACTCTGACGAGTGACTGTTTTTCCAAAAAGATCGGTTTACTTCTGCTCCTTGTTGTCCACAACGCGCTTGAGCAGGGCGGAGAACTCGTCCACGCTCATCGCGCCGAGATCGCCGTCCGCGCGGTGGCGCGGGGAGACGGTACCGTTCTCCATGTCGCGGTCGCCGACGATGACCATGTAGGGCACCTTCTCAGTCTGCGCGTCGCGGATCTTGCGGCCGATCTTCTCGTTGCGGTAATCGACCTCGGTGCGGAAGCCCTGCTCCTCGAGCTGCGCGGCGACCTTCTCGCAGTATTCGTTCGCGCGGTCGGTGACGGGCAGGAACTTCGCCTGCACGGGAGCGAGCCAGGTCGGGAACGCGCCCATCGTCTCCTCAATGAGATAGGCCATGAAGCGGTCGAGCGAGCCGAGGATCGCGCGGTGGAGCACCACGGGCGTCTTTTCCTCGCCGTTGGAGTCGATATAGGTCAGGTGGAACTTGGCGGGCAGGCAGAAGTCGAGCTGGCAGGTGGAGAGTGTGTACTCCGCGCCGACGGCGGGACGCACGTTCACGTCCAGCTTGGGGCCGTAGAAGGCCGCCTCGCCGATCTCCTCGGTGTAGTGGATGCCCAGCTCGTTGAGCACCTCGCGCAGGGCGTTCTCGGCGGTGTTCCACATTTCATCGTCGTCGTGGTACTTCTCCTTGTCCGCCGGGTCGCGCAGCGACAGCACGCAGCGGTAATCCGTGATGCCGAAGTCCTTGTAGGTCTCGAAGATCAGGTCGCAGACCTTGGAGAACTCGTCCTTGATCTGCTCGGGCGTGACGAACAGATGCGCGTCGTTCTGGCAGAAGTGGCGGCCGCGCTCGATGCCCTTGAGCGTGCCGGACGCCTCATAGCGGAAGTCGTGGGCGATCTCGCCGATGCGCACGGGGAGATTGCGGTAGGAGTGGGGCTGATTGGCGTAGATGCGCATATGGTGCGGGCAGTTCATCGGGCGCAGGACGTAGACCTCATCGTCCACCTCCATCGCGGGGAACATATTCTGCTTGTAGTGATCCCAGTGGCCGGAGGTCTTGTAAAGCTCGACCGTGCCGACGCAGGGCGTGAGCACGTGCTGATAGCCCAGCTTGAGCTCCTTGTCGCGGATATAGTTTTCCAGAATGCGCCAGACCGTGTAGCCCTTGGGCAGGAACATCGGAAGGCCCCGGCCGACCAGCTCGTCGGTCATGAACAGACCCAGCTCGCGGCCGAGCTTGCGGTGGTCGCGCAGCTTGGCCTCCTCGAGCTTGGCAAGGTACTCGTCCAGCTCGTCCTTCTTCGGGAAGGCGACGCCGTAGATGCGCTGGAGCGTTTCACGCTTGCTGTCACCGCGCCAGTAGGCGGCGTTGCAGGCGGTCAGCTTGATGGCGTTGCCCTTGATGCGGCCGGTGGAATCGAGATGCGGGCCGGCGCAGAGGTCGGTGAACTCGCCCTGCTTATAGAAGCTGATGTGCGCGTCGGCCGGCAGGTCGTTGATGAGCTCGACCTTGAACGGCTCGTCCTTCTCCTCCATGAACTTGATGGCTTCCTCGCGCGGCAGCTCAAAGCGCTCGAGCTTGAGCTTTTCCTTGCAGATCTTGCGCATCTCCGCCTCGATCTGCTCCAGATGCTCCGGCGTAAAGGCGAAGGGAGCGAGCAGATCGTAGTAGAAGCCGGTCTCGATGCTGGGGCCGATGGCGAGCTTCACCTCGGGCCACAGGCGCTTGACGGCCTGCGCCAGCACATGGGAGCAGGTGTGCCAATAGGTCTTGCGGTACTCGGGATTTTCAAAGCTGTACTGGTTTTCTTCGTTGATCTTGACTTCTTCGGACATTTCAGTTACCTCCATTTGACTCTGAGGGTGCAAAAAAGCTCCACCCCCGACGGTATCAGGGGTGAAGCATTGCTATACTCCACGGTTCCACCCTGCTTGCGCGTTTGCGCCGCTTGTGTCCGCTGTAACGGGCGAACCCGTCCCGCTCGTCGCGGGCTGCTCGGGAGTGGTACGGCCGCCGCTCACGCAGGACGCTTGCACCGAAATGCGTCCCTCTCTGTGCGGTGCTCTGCGGTTTCTTCTCCGTCGATGCCGGTTTGATGGATAGCAGTATACGCCGTCGCCGCGGATTTGTCAAGGGGCAGGCTCAGAACTCGGGCGGCTGATTTTTGCGCGGCTTATCGTCGTCCCTGCCGCCGAAAAGGCCGGAGAAAAATCCGCCGCGCGGCGTACTCTCCTGCTCACGCTCCGTCTCCTTCGCGCGGCGGCGCTGCTCCGCCGCCTTCCATTCGGCGCGGGAGTCCAGCACCTCGCGCGCCGCGTCCCGCAGCAGCGCGGGCGCATCCGGCGATTCCAGCAGCGCGCTGAGCTCCTCGTCGGTCCTGCCGCCGCACTCGGCGCGGTAGCGGTCCTTCCGGTCCTTCTCCCGCATAAAGAACGCGATCCGACCGCAGCGCGGGCACACCCACAGCTCCACGTCCATATAATCCTTCAGGAGACTTTCGCCGTGCAGCTCCAGCACCTGGTAACCGCGGCTTTCCAGCTCGTGTCCGCAAACGCACTTCTTTTCGCTCATGGTGTTCCTCCCCTTTCCGGTGTTGAGAAAAAGAGCCGGTCGAAACCGGCTCTTTTTCTGTTATATTTTGTCGAAAAATTACTTGCTGTAATCATAGAAGCCCTTGCCGGACTTCTTGCCGAGCTGGCCGCCGCGGACCATCTTCTTGAGCAGCAGAGCGGGGCGGTACTTGGGATCGCCGGTCTCCTCAAGCAGCACGTTCATGATGGCGAGGCAGACGTCCAGGCCGATGAAGTCGCCGAGGGCGAGGGGGCCCATGGGATGATTCGCGCCGAGCATCATGGCCTTGTCGATGTCCTCGACGGAGGCGACGCCGGTCTCAACAAGGCCGATGGCTTCGTTGATCATGGGGATGAGGATCTTGTTGACGACGAAGCCGGGAGCCTCGGCGACCTCGACCGGCTGCTTGCCGATCTCCTCGGAGAGCTTGTAGATGAAGTCGAAGGTCTCCTGCGTGGTGTTCGCGCCGCGGATGACCTCGACGAGCTTCATGCTGGGAACGGGATTGAAGAAGTGCATACCGATGACGGGGTGCTTGAGGCCCAGGCCCATCTCGGTGACGGACAGAGAGGAGGTGTTGGTGGCAAAGATGGCGGATTCCTTGCACAGCCCATCCAGCTCGCTGAGCATGGCGCGCTTGTACGCCATCTCTTCCTTGGCGCACTCAATGACGAGGTCGGCATCGGCGGCGGCGGACTTCTCCTCCACGAAGATATTCGCCATCAGGGCATCCTTGGCCTCCTGGGTCATCTTGCCCTTCTCGACGCGCTTCTGCAGGGAAGCGTCGAGCTTGTCCTTGTGGCGCTGCGCGGAAGCGACGCTGGACGCGTACATCAGAGTGGTGTGGCCGTGCGCCGCGAAGACCTGCGCGATGCCGCTGCCCATGGTGCCGGCGCCGAAAACTGCAACTTTCATTTTTGTGTTCCTCCTATGAATTGAAATTTATGAATTGTCAAGTAACGCTTACTTGTTGGTGAACGGTTCGTGCTTGCGCTTTTCGAGGAAGGCGCCCATGCCCTCCTGCTGGTCGGCGGTCTCGAAGCAGGAGCCGAAGGCCTTCTCCTCGACCACCACGGCCTCGTCCATCGGGAGGTCAAGCCCCTCGTTGATGGCCTTCTTCGCCGCGCGCACCGCGATGGGCGCGTTCGCCGCGATCTGAGAGGCGAGCTTCTCCGCGGCGGCGTAAAGCTCCGCGAGCGGATAGACGGCGTTGACCAGACCGATGCGCAGGGCCTCGTCCGCCTTGATGTTGCGGGCGGTGTAGAGCATCTGCTTCGCCATGCCGGGGCCGACCAGACGCGCGAGGCGCTGGGTGCCGCCGAAGCCGGGGGTGATGCCGAGACCCATCTCGGGCTGACCGAACACAGCGGTATCGGAGCAGATGCGGAAATCACAGCTCATGGCGAGCTCACAGCCGCCGCCGAGCGCGTAGCCGCCGACCGCCGCGATGGTGGGAATGGGCAGGGTCTCGAGCTTGCGCATCACGTCGTTGCCCTGCTTGCCGAAGCTCTCGCCCTCGGCCTTGGTAAGACCCTTCATCTGCGCGATGTCCGCGCCGGCGACGAAGGACTTCTCCCCCGCGCCGCGCACGATCAGGCAGCGGACGGCGTCGAGGTCAATGGCGTCGAGCGCCGCGTCAAGGTCGGCGAGCACCTGCGAGTTGAGCGCGTTGAGCGCCTCGGGACGGTTGATGATGAGATACGCGACCGCGCCCTGCGGTTCATAGGTCACGAAAGACATGGTATGCCCTCCTTGTTTTCTCTTAATGGGGCTATTATATGCAATTCCCCCGCGTTTTGCAAGAGGAATATCATTTCATTTGAAATTATTTCCAGTTTGGTCACATTTTTTGCAAGAATTGATTCATTTCTGACGATGTAACGCAGTTCCTGCGGCAAATTCCTCTTTGCTGACGGAAAGACTTCATTTTTCTCTTGTGTTATCGCCGCGTTTCCGCTATGATAGGCAGGAAATGAACGCAAAAAGCGAGGTATTTCCCCATGCGAATGAGAAAGAAAAAGAACCTGCTGCCGCGCATGGAGCGCTGCGCGGCGCTGCAGATCAAGGACCCCATCGCGCACCGCGGCCATTGGCGCGAGCTGATGCCGGAGGCCCGCGAGCTGCGTGTGGAGCTGGGCTGCGGCAAGGGACGCTTCACCGCGGGCACCGCCGCTGCGGAGCCCGACGTTCTGTTCGTGGCGGTGGAGATGGTGCCCGACGCGATGGTGGTCGCCATGGAGCGCTGCGCCGCCGAGGGGCTTCGGAACGTCCGCTTCATCGACGCGAACGCGAACATCCTGCCCGAGTTTTTCGCCCCGGGCGAGGTCGACCGCATCTACATCAACTTCTGCGACCCGTGGCCGACGAAGCGCCACGCCAAGCGCCGCCTGACGCACGGCAATTTCCTCAAGCTCTACCGCAAGGTGCTCAAGGACGGCGGGCAGATCCATTTCAAGACGGACAACGCCCCGCTTTTCGCCTGGTCGGTGGAGGAGATCCCGCAGTTCGGCTTTACGCTCTCCGAGGTCACAGACGATCTGCACGCGAACGGCGCCGTCGGCGTGATGACCGACTACGAGGCGAAATTCCACGAGCTGGGCACGCCCATCCACCGTCTGGTCGCCACGATGACGCCGTGGGAGGAGCCGGAGGAAGAATAACGGTCGCGCAACGCGCGGCGTCTATCAAAGAGGGATGTCTCTTAGTTGAAGAGACCTCCCCCTTTGGAACCCCCAGAGACAACGAGGGGCTACCGCCCCTCGACCCCTGAACCGCTCATATTAAATCAGCTTTCAGCAACCGTATGAGAGTGCATCGGCGCGGCGCAGCCGCGCTTTTTGCGGCTTTCGATTTGGGCTGCTCCTTGCGGCCGCTGCCGCTCTGCGGTGAGGTTACGGGGAGTTATTTTGCGGCGGCTTCTAAAGCGGTCAGAATTTCTTCGCGCATTTTCTCAAGCTCACCCTGCTCGAGATGGACGAGCGCAGCCGCCGCGCCCGATGCCAGCGTGATGATCTTCGTCCGATATGGCGAGTGGGCGAAGTTACGTCCCCGCATGGCTTCCTTGGCCGCAGCCAGTGTATCCGCCAGGACCCGCGATAGAAATGCAGGGTCTTTTGTTCCCGCATTTCGGGAGAGAAACAGCAGCTTGCTGTGCATTTTCAGAAAATAAAGCTGATAGATCCCCATACTTTTCACCTCAACATCATTTTATGCGTTTTTCGCATGAAATGCAATATGCAATAACCGCATTTTTATAATGTCGTTGAGGTGATTTCATGTATCAGCGACTGCGTGATATGCGTGAGGATGCGGACAAAACGCAAGCGGAGCTTGCCGCTGTACTGAATGTCGGGCAGACGACCTATTCGCGCTATGAAAACGGTGTGCTCGACATTCCCAGCATAGCCTTGATTGCGCTTGCCCGTTATTATCAGGTCAGCACGGATTATCTGCTCGGTCTGACCGATGAGCGCAAGCCTTATCCCCCGGCAAGAAAATGACCGAAACCCCGCCGCAGAGCGGCAGCGGCCGCAAGGAGCAGACCAAATCGAAAGCCGCGCCAAGCATTGCAGGCAGTATTTTGCACAGCGCGTGCAGTCGGCCTATTGTCAGGCTTTCTATGGCAGGGTTGAGGGGCCGCGGCCCCTCATGTGTTTTCCGACCGCTTTTGCACATACAAAAGCGGTCCCTGCGGAGCACAGGCGTGCTCTGCCCCGCGCTGCTCAGCGCGAAAAGAGGGGGTATTCTCCGCCGTAGAGAATGGCCCCCTTTGTCATAAAAAAGAGACGCCTTACAGCGTCTCTTTTCGTTTGCACTTTTTACGCGTTCTTCGCGAGGTCGCAAAGAGCGGTGAACGCGACGGCGTCGTTGATCGCCATCTCGCTGAGCATCTTGCGGTTGATCTCGATGCCCTTGACCTTCAGGCCGTGCATGAAGGTGGAGTAGTTCATGCCGTTCATCTTGCAGGCGGCGGAGATGCGGGTGATCCACAGGCTGCGGAAATCTCTCTTCTTGAGCTTGCGGCCGGTATAAGCGTAGGTCAGGGACTTCATCACGGCCTGGTTGGCCATCTTGAAGTGGCGGGATTTGTTGCCCCAGTAGCCCTTCGCGAGCTTCAGAGTCTTGTTTCTTCTTTTGCGCGTCATCATCGCGCCCTTAACACGTGCCATATCAGTAAGCCTCCTTAAAGCGTATCGTAATTATCTTATTTGTAGGGGATCATCTTGCGGATGGTGCCGGCAACGGTAGCGTCGGCATAGCCGCCCGCACGCAGGTGACGGGTACGCTTGGTGGGCTTCTTGGTCAGGATGTGGCTCTTGAAGGCCTTGGCCATCTTGACCTTGCCGGTCTTGGTCAGGTTGAATCTTTTCTTGGAACCGCTGTGGGTCTTCAGCTTGGGCATGGTAGTTTCTCCTTTTCGTATATTGTGTTACTTCCCGGTCTTGGGGGAAAGGAATATGGACATACTGCGTCCTTCCAGCTTGGGCTCTTTATCCAATGTCGCCACCTCGGCACACTGCTCGGCGAAGCGCACCAACAGGTCTTTGCCGATGTCGGTATGCGCCATCTCGCGGCCGCGGAAGCGGACCGAGACCTTGACGCGGTTGCCGTCGGCAAGGAACTTCTGGGCATTCTTGAGCTTTGTGTTGAAATCGCCGACATCGATGCCGGGCGACATACGGATCTCTTTGATCTCGACCACGTGCTGGTTCTTCTTCGCTTCCTTTTCGCGCTTGCCCTGTTCAAAGCGGAACTTGCCGTAGTCCATGAGCTTGCACACGGGGGGCGTAGCCTGCGGGGAGATCTTGACGAGGTCAAGCCCCTGCTCGTCGGCGATCCGCTGCGCCTGGGCGGCAGACATGATGCCGAGCTGCTCACCGGTGGAACCGATCAGACGGATCTCGCTGTCTCGAATGTCCTCATTGAGCTGATGCACATCCTTGCTAATACCGAAGCACCTCCATTAAATGATTTGACCAAACAAAAACGAGCGCAGCCATGCCGCACCCGTACAACAAACGCAAAGCGCTCACACGCTTTTTCGATCATTGACCTTCTCGCTTTCGCTAAAGGTGAGAACGGATGCTGCCGTTCTTCTTTGTTTTGCGTAGGTATGATACCACCTCCGTCGCCGTTTGTCAACGATAATTTGCGGAAAAATGCCGTGAAGAAGAAATTTTTCCATTTTTCGGCCGCGCTGCGGATTTTTGCGCGCCGTGTATAGTTTTTCCGCCGCGCGGAGAAACTATCTGCCGTAGCAGAACAAAGGAAAGGAGGCGGGCACATGAAGGAGAAGAACCAGAACAAGGAGCAGAACACCAATCAGAACCAGGAGCAGAACCAGAACACCAACCAGCGCTGAGCTTGCATAAGAATGGGAAGGGGACGGCACGAGGCCGTCCCCTTCCCGCGTTTCTTCCTACAAATCTTTTCTTGTATTTTCCGGTGAGGTTTTATATAATAGGTGCGTTATCATTCAGGAAAGGAAGCGGCGCATGACAGACGCGATCGTGCAATGGCTGCTCTCGGCCGGCGAGGGAAAATTCCTTGCGACCGTGCTCATTTCGATGCTGCCGGTCATCGAGCTGCGCGGCGGGCTGCCCGCCGGCGTAGCAATGGGGCTTCCGCTCCGCGAGGCCTTTTTCGCGGCGCTGCTCGGCAATCTGCTTCCCGTTCCGTTTATCATCCTTTTCGCGCGCAGAGGCTTTGCGTGGGTCCGCGCCCATATCCCGCGCCTCGGGCGCTGGGTCGACCGGATCGAGCGGAAGGCCTGGAGCAAGAGCGACAAGGTCGTGCGCTATCAGGCGTGGGGGTTGCTGCTCTTTGTCGCCGTGCCGCTGCCCGGCACGGGCGCGTGGACCGGCGCGCTGATCGCGGCGCTGCTCGATCTGCGGCTCAAGCTCGCCGTGCCCGCCATCACCGCCGGCGTGTTCCTTGCGGGCATCATCATTTCACTTCTCACCTACGGAGCTGCTGCGCTGCTATGAAAATTCTTCTTTTTTCCGACTCCCACGGCAATGAGGACAACATGGTCCGCGCCGTGGAGCGGGAGCGTCCCTCTACGCTCGACGCCATCGTTCACCTCGGCGACGGCTGGCGCGACGCGGAGGCGCTGCACCGCCTGTATCCCCGCATCCCGCTCGAGCAGGTGCCGGGCAACTGCGACCTCGGCCGCTTTGAGGAGCGCGAGCGCGTCGTCTTCTTCGGCGACTGCCGCGTGCTGCTCTGCCACGGGCACACGCTGGGCGTGAAGTCCTCGCTGCTGCGCGCGTCCTACGAGGCGCGAGAGCGCGGCGCGCAGGCGCTGCTTTACGGGCACACGCACATCCCGCACATCGACTACCACGATGGGCTGTGGCTCGTCAATCCCGGCAGCATCGGCGACCATCGCCGCCCGTCCTACGGGGTGCTGACGGTCGAGGGGGACAAGCTCTCCCCCGCAAATTTTACTTTGGAATAAAATAAATCAGGAGATGACCTTACTATGCCCTCCGAACCCTTGATCGCGCTTGCGCTGAGCCTGCTCATCAGTCTTGCTCCCTTTCTGCCGGCGGCGGAAAAGTCCGCGCCCGAGGAGGAGCCCGCCCCCGCCGTCGAGGAGCAGCCCGCCCTCAGCGCGGAGCAGCTTGCCGCGCTCGCGCAGACGCCCGCCTCGTGGTTCGACGAGCCGGCCCTGCTGGACGCGCTGTCGAAGCTGCCGCACTACGATGAGACCCGCGCGCAGCGTTACCTTGCCTACCGCACCGGCGGCGCCTGGACGCTCGAGCAGGTGCTGCGCATCGTGAACACGGACAACGATCTGCCGCGCTTTACCGCCGCGGTGGATGCGGACCCGGACGACGGCGATCTCATTCTGGTCAACAAATACAGCCGTCTCGCGAGCGACTATGTGCCGGAGGACCTTGTGACGGTCGAGCCCGCCTACTCCAACGGCGGCAAGCTCAAGAGCGAGGCCAACGACGCTTTCTGCGACCTGGTCGAGGCCATGTGGGCGGAAACGGGACTGCACCTTGTCAACGCCTCGCCCTACCGCAGCTACCAGACGCAGAAGAACCTCTACGCCCGCTACCGCACACAGTACAGCGAGGCGACGACCGACCGCTTCTCCGCCCGCGCGGGCTACAGCGAGCATCAGACCGGTCTTGCGCTGGACGTCATCGCTCCCGGCGGCACGCTCAACGGCTTCAAGAACACGCAGCAGTTCGTCTGGATGCGCGACAACGCCCACCGCTTCGGCTTTATCCTGCGCTACGGCGACGGCATGGAGTACATCACCGGCTACAAGTTCGAGCCATGGCACTACCGCTACGTCGGCGTCGACGCCGCGACGTTCATCTACGAAAACGATCTCACGTTCGAGGAATACTACGCCTATTATGTAAAAAAATAAGCCGCCCTCCGGCAGCTTTACGGCAAAAAAGAAACAGCCCTTGACCGCTTTTTCTCTCGCGCGGTCAAGGGCTATTTCTCTGCGCTCTTATTATCTAACATCCTTGGTTACCTCTCTTTCTGCAAAGTCGGCGGCACCGGATAACGCTTGCACATGGTGTCACTCTCGCTCTATATCAACACCGCAGGAGGCGGTGAACTCCGTTTATGACGTTTCAACATTCGAGAGTGCCGGGACCGGTCGTCGGTGCCTTCGGGATCAGCTGTACATTGGACTCACCCTTTCTTGAGGTGCTTTTACTATAGCACATCTCCGCGCCCCGCACAAGCCGCCGAACGCACGAAAAAGGCAGGGAGAAAACTGTGCATGGCTCTGAACTTTTCGCTTTCGCGCAGTTTTGTGTTGACACGGTAAACCGCGAAATGATATGGTGTAAGTGTTGTGGGGCATTTTCCCCGCAAAAAGGGAAGCTCCGGCGGCTGCCGGAGCTTCCTTTTTATTCTTTTATTCCACGGTGACGGATTTGGCAAGGTTGCGGGGCTTATCAATGTCACAGCCGCGCTGGAGCGCGATGTAGTACGAGAAGAGCTGGAGCGGCACGACGCCGAGCGAGGGCAGCAGCATCGCCGCCGTATCGGGAATGGTGAGGACGTGATCGACGGTCTTTGCCATTTCGCCGCGGTGGCTCTCCGTGGTGAGTGCCAGCACATCCGCGCCGCGGGCCTTGACCTCAACGACGTTGCTCATCGCCTTATCAAAGAGCGGGCCGTAGGTGCCCAGCGCGATGACGAGCGTGCCGTCCTCGATGAGAGAGATGGTGCCGTGCTTGAGCTCGCCGGAGGCGTAGGCCTCAGAGTGGATGTAACTGATCTCCTTGAGTTTGAGCGAGCCTTCGAGGCCGAGCGCGTAGTCGAGGTTGCGGCCGATGAAGAAGACGCTCTCGTGGTGGAAGTGCTGCGCGGCGTACTTCTGGATGTCCTCGCAATGGCCGAGCGTTTCCTTCACCTTGTCGGGCAGGAGCGCAAGCTCACGCACCGTGTCGACGTATTCCTCCTCTCTCACCGTACCGAGGATCTTGGCGAAGCAGAGGCCGACCATATCCAGCACGGCGAGCTGCGTGGAATACGCCTTGGTGGTGGCGACGGCGATCTCGGGGCCGGCCCAGGTGTAGAGCACGTCGTCGCTCTCGCGGGCGATGGACGAGCCGACCACGTTGACGATGGAGAGGATGTACGCGCCGCGCTTTTTCGCCTCGCGCAGCGCCGCCATGGTGTCGAGCGTTTCGCCGGACTGGCTGATGATGATGACGAGCGTCTTATCGTCCACGATGGGATCGCTGTAGCGGAACTCGCTCGCCAGCGCGACCTCAACATTGCGGCGCAGCAGATGCTCCAGATTATACTTGCCGACCATGCCGACGTGGTAGCTTGAGCCGCAGGCAACGATGAAGATGCGGTCAAAGCCCCGAATTTTCTCCGGCGTGAGCTTGAGGTCGTCGAACACGATCTCGCCGCCGCGCAGACGCGGCGCGATGGCGTGGCGCAGGGCGTCTGGCTGCTCCATGATCTCCTTGAGCATGAAGTGCGGGTAGCCGCCCTTCTCCGCCGCGCTGACCTCCCACTCGATGTGGTGATGCTCCTTTTCGATGGGCTGCTGCATGGCGTTGTAGAGCTGGATGCCGCCGCGGGTGAGCACGGCGATCTCGCCGTCGTCCATATACACCACGTCGCGCGTGTGCCTGATGATGGCGGTCGCGTCGCTCGCGAGGAAGCTGCAGCCCTCGCCGAAGCCGAGCAGCAGCGGCGCGTCCTTGCGCGCGGCGATGATGCGGTCGGGACAATCGGCGCAGAGCATACCGAGCGCGTAGGCGCCCTCGATGCGGCGCAGCACGCGGCCCACGGACTCGAAGAAGTCGCCGCACTCGTTGTAGTAGAACTCGAGCAGCTGCGCCACGACCTCGGTATCCGTTTCGGATCTGAAGGTCACGCCCTGCGAGATCAGAAATTCCTTGAGCTCGACATAGTTTTCGATGATGCCGTTGTGGATGACGGCAAACTTGCCGTTCTCGCTGACGTGGGGGTGGGAGTTGACGTCGTTCGGCGCGCCGTGGGTCGCCCAGCGGGTATGGCCCATGCCGATGGTGCCCTCCACATCCGCGCCGCCGTGGACGAGGTCGCTCAAGGCCTTGAGCCGGCCCACGGTTTTTTTGACCTGAAGCTCATGCCGCGGCGAAACGACCGCGATACCGGCGCTGTCATAGCCGCGGTATTCCAGACGGGCGAGGCCGTCGAGCAAAATGGGGGCAGCCTGCTCGCTGCCGACGTATCCAACGATACCACACATAAAAAAGTTCTCCTTTATGATCACAAAAGTCTCTGCGGAGCGCAGGGCTCCGCCGCAGGGCGCAATACGCCCTGCGCGATCAAAAGGGGAAACGCACAGAGATTTCACCTTTTCCGTTCCGTCACAGTCCCTCTGTTCCGCGGTCGCCCGCGTATTTGTCGGCTGTGTGCGCGCCGGAACCGCACGGGGAGGCATCCGCCGAAAAATTCGATCACCTCCCGCCTCGTCGTCCTCCGCAAGGGAGGCTCATGGCGCTTTGTCGGTTTTGAGCCGAAAACTCCTTTCTTTGTCTGTGCTTTGAAAATGGAATCTATCTCCACCGTCAGGATATGACGGAGGAAGGCAATAAAATGTTCCCGCGCGGGGCAAAATAAGGCGAAAAATCCTTACGGGAGGCTCCGCCATGGTCACCGCTTTTGTGCGCACGATCCTTTTATACTTCATCATCATGCTCGGTCTGCGGCTGATGGGCAAGCGCCAGATCGGCGAGCTGGAGCCGACTGAGCTGGTGCTCACGATGCTCATTTCCGACCTTGCCGCCGTGCCGATGCAGGATTTCGGCATCCCGCTGCTCAACGGCGTGGTGCCGATCGTGACGCTGCTCGCGCTGTCGATGCTGCTCTCGTATGGCTGTATGCGCTCCATCCGGCTGCGGCGGCTCGTGTGCGGCAGCCCGACCACGCTCATCAAGGACGGTATCCTACAGCAAGCCGCCATGCGGGCGAACCGCTTCACGCTCGACGAGCTCATCGAGGCGCTGCGCAGTCAGGGCGTGACCGACCTCACGACGGTGAAGTACGCCATTTTAGAGACGGACGGGCAGCTCTCCGTGCTGCTCTACCCCGCCGAGCAGCCGGCGACGCCGAAGCAGCTTGGGCGCGCAGTGAAGGACGATCTTTTCCTCCCGCAGGTGCTCATCAACGACGGGCGCGTGCTCGACGACGGCCTTGCCTATCGCGGCCTGACGCGCGGCTGGCTCACGCGGGAGCTTTCCTCGCGCGGCTATCGCAGCCCCTCGGAGGTGCTGCTCCTCACCATCGACGACGCGGGCAAGATCCTCTGCATCGGAAAGGAGGGGGCGAAATGAGGCATTGGCTCTCTCCCCTGCTGGTGCTCGCGCTGCTCTTCGGCGGCGCGATGGCCAACGCGCGTTACGTCTCAAAAAGTGTGGACGGCTGGTGCGCGGGTGTGGAAGCCGCTCTTGCTGCCGCCGAGGCGGAGGACTGGGAGGGGGCGCGCGAAGCGCTCGGCGCGGTGTACGCCTCCTGGGACGCGCGGCAGACCTACTTTCACATCATGGTCGAGCACGCGGAGCTGGACGCGGCGGAGGCGCTTTTCGCCGTTTCGCACAGCTTCGCCGAAAGCGAGGACGGCGCAGAGTTCCGCGCCAACACCGCCGAGCTGCTCACGCAGCTGCGGCTGCTCGACGAGATGGAGGAAATCTCGATCAAGAATATACTTTAAGGCGGCACCGCGCGATTCGGCAAGCCGATTCGGTGAAGCGCGAAGACGCAATTGTGCGGTATCGCCTTAGGTCTTGTCCGCAAGGAGCTTGTTGAGCTCGTGCATAAAGGTGTCGATGTCCTTGAACTGGCGGTAGACGGAGGCGAAGCGGACGTAGGCGACCTCGTCCACGCTGCGCAGCTTGTCCATCACCTGCTCGCCGATGGCCTCGGTCGAGACCTCGCGCTCGAGGGAGTTTTGCAGGTTCTGCTCGATCTCCTCGCTGATGCGCTCGAGCTCGTCGAACGACACGGGGCGCTTTTCGCAGGCGCGGATCATGCCGCGCAGGACCTTGCTCCGGTCGAAGCTCTGGCGGCTGCCGTCCTTCTTGATGACGACCATCGGCAGGCTCTCCACCGTTTCATAGGTGGTGAAGCGCTTTTCGCACGACAGGCACTCGCGGCGGCGGCGGATGCTGCTGCCCTCCTCCGCCGGGCGGGAGTCGACGACCTTGCTTTCCTTGTAACCGCAGTAGGGGCATTTCATGGGCTCGCACCTCATTTTCTTTGGTTTTGGCAGGATTCCATTGTTATTGTAGCACAGTCTTTTGTAAAATGGTAGACATAATTTTCAGTTTTTTCAAAATATAGGGGCCTTCCTTCGGTCAAAGGCGTAGATGATGTGGAGCTCTCCGCCGATGCTCTCCAGCCGCGCGAGGCAGAACAGCTCCGGGAGCGGCCAGGGCCGCGCGGGCGAATACGGCAGGGCAAGCTCCAGCCGTCCGCCGTTCTCGCGCCGCAGGGCGCGGGAAAAGGTCAGCTCCCAGCGGGCGCTCGGAAAGCGCACCGGCGCGCCGCGCCGCCAGACCGCCTGATCGTCCATGCTCCCGCCTCCCCACAAAAAAGCTGCCTGTACACTCTATGCACAGGCAGCCTTGCTTATTTCGGTTTTTACTTGACCTCATAGGTGCCGCGCACGAGCAGCTTGGTCGTCGCCGCAGTCGCCTTGACGCCGCGGTCGGAAATCGTCATCATGTAAAGATGGTTCTTCGTCAGGCCGGCGCCGTTGTCCAGCGTCGTGCCGCCGGTCGAGTCAATGAGGCCCGGGCTGGAGGGCGACACGACCGACGCCGTGCCGACGCGCAGCATGACCTCGCAGCCGATCGCACCGTAGAGGACCTGTCCGTTCGTCATCGTGACGACCACAAAGCTGTCCGCCGTGCCGGCGCTCGCGCCCTCGTTCGACGTCTGCGAGCCGTACTTCTCCTCAAGCTGTTTGATGTCGGCGTCCACCTGGGCACGCAGCTCTTTCGAGGCCGTGTCCGTGCGCGCGGCGAGCTTTTCGTCCACCCTGGTCATGAGCTCCGGCAGGAACTTTTCGTTGAGATAGCTGAGCGTCACGAGCGGATCGGACGAGGAGCCCGCCGTCCCCGCTGCGGCGACGGAGATCGAGAGGATCGTCAGGCTCGCGAGCAGGAGCGTAAAGAGCCGCGTGAGCACGTGAGGAGTCTTTTTCATGATGTACCTTCCTTTTCTTTTGTACAGGGGGTATGTCGCGGCAAAAGCCGCCGCGAAAGAAGAGGACGCGCCGCCCCCTTCTTTCAGGCCTTTTCAGATCAGCTGCGTATTGCCAAGCCCGAAGCTCACCGCGATGGCGGCGTCAATGCGCTCCATCAGCTCGCCGTCCACACGGCCCATGCGCTCACGCAGGCGGCGCTTGTCGAGCGTGCGCACCTGCTCGAGCAGGACCACGCTGTCGCGCGGCAAACCGTGGTCCGGCGCGGAGAGCGCGATATGCGTCGGCAGCTTCGCCTTGTTCGTCTGGGACGTGATCGCGGCGGCGATCACCGTCGGGCTGTAGCGGTTGCCGGTGTCGTTCTGAATGATAAGCACCGGACGCACGCCGCCCTGCTCGCTCCCGACCACGGGAGAGAGGTCGGCGTAATAGATATCGCCTCGTCTGACATTGGTATCCACGCTTCGTTCACACTCCGAGAAGAAGTTCCCGCCGCGTCCTTCACGGCCGGTCACTTTCATTCTCCCACACTCGGGCGGGATTTATACGGAGCGTACCGAATTTCTCCGCTCCCCCGCCCACGCTATCCTATGCGCGGCGCGCGGGGGCGGTGCTTATCCGAGGAGCTGGAGATTGCGGTCAACGCATTTGCCGCCGAGGTAATAATAGCGCGGCACGCGCTTGCTGACGGCGCAGAGCAGCTCGTAGCTGATGGTGCCGCACTGCTTGGCGGCGGTCTCGATGAGCTGATGCTCGCCGAACACCTCGATCTCGTCGCCGACCTTGAGCTGCGGGAGGTCCGTCACGTCGATCATGCACATATCCATGCAGATGCGCCCGACCTGCTGCGCCTCGCCGTAGGGCGTGAGCACGCGCAGCTTGCCGGAGAGGGCGCGGAAAAGGCCGTCGGCGTAGCCGATGGGCAGCACCGCGATGCGGCTGGGTCTTGTCGTGAAAAACTGCCGGCCGTAGCTGATGGAGGTGTCGGGGTCAAAGTCCTTGATGGTGGAAACGGTGGTCTTGACCGTCATGACGGGCTTCATGCCCATCCGCTCGGCAAGGCCGCCCGTGCCGTAGAGAATGATGCCGCAGCGCACCATGTCCCACGCCCACTCGGGGTAGCTGGCGATGCCGCCGGCGTTGCAGCAGTGGTGCAGGCGGAATCGGAAATTGCCCTGCGTTTCCACGGCGTCGATCATGCGCAGGAAGCGGTCGTGCTGGATCTTCGTAAATTCCACGCACTCATCCGCCGCCTCGTCGCTGACGCAGAAGTGCGTGAACACGCCCTCCACGTCCAGCCCCGGAAGCGTGAGGATCTTCAGAATGTCGCGCAGGCTCGCGTCGAAGTGCGCGTCGTCGCACTGGAAGCCGAGACGGCCCATGCCGGTGTCGAGCTTGATGTGGACCTTCATCGTTCCGCCCGCGTGGACCGCGGCGGAGGAATAAGCCTCGGCGATGGCGAGGTTCGGCACGGCCTGCGTCATGTCGTTTTTCAGGATGCGCTCGGCCTGATCGGCGGGCGTGAAGCCCAGCATCAGGATGGGGAGCGTGATCCCGTTCACGCGCAGCTCCTCGCACTCGTCGAGGTTCGACACGGCGAGATAGCCCGCGCCGAGCCTTTCAAGATGCTTCGCCACGCGCACCGCGCCGTGACCGTAGGCGTCCGCCTTGACCACGCCGAGGAGCTTCGCCTTCGGTCCGACCTGACGGCGAATGGTCTCAAAATTATGGGTGAGGTTATCCAAGCTGATCTCCGCCCATGTGCGCTTCAGTGTACTCTCCATATAAGTTCACTGCTTTCCTTCCAAGTGTAACGCAAGGCGTTCCGCGCGGCAGGGAGAAACGCTCAGCCGCCGGCTTCGCTTTCGTCCGCCGCTATTGTATCACAAAAAGCAAAGCTCGTAAACTCCATATATGCGGTAATTTTATCCTTTTCCGCGATCTCCGCGCGCAGCGGCGTGTCGTCCGCGCCGAACCAGAGCGTACATTGGATCGTTTCGCCGCCCGCCTCGCTCTCGAAGCACAGCCGCAGGGCGCGGACCGTCCCGCCGCCGTATTCGATCTCCTCCTCGCTGCGCTCGGTCAGCCAGCCCTCCCCGGCGGCGCGGAGCGCGAGGGGCACGCAGGTCACGGCGCTGACGCCTCCCGGCGTCCCGCCCGCGTCGAGCACAAGGCCGTCGTATTCGAGCTTGAGCGTATCGGCGGTGAGGTGCGCCGTCACGCCCGCGAGCAGCTCCGGCGCGAGGACGGTGACCTTTGTCTCCTCCGCGTCGGCATCGAAGCGGAGTGTATAGCGCACGTTCTCCTCCTCGTCCGCAAGCTCGACCGCGGCGGCAGCCGTGTAGGACGTGAGCGCGGCATAGCGCTCCTGCACCGTCTCCGCGCGGGAGGCGGTCTCCTTCGTGCGGCAGGCGGTGAGCGGGAGCAGGAACAGAGCGCTGAGCAGCAGCGCGGCGAGCTTTTTCATAGGGCGGCCTCCATGCAGAATGATCTTCTCATACCTATGCCGCGCGCCCGCCGCCTATGTCCGCCCGCGGCGGAAAAGAGTTGCCCTTTTGCAGGAAGTGTGCCATAATGGCGGCAGACTCGCAAGCATCGGAGGTATCCCATGAAAAAGAAACTATTGTCCCTCGTCTGCGCGCTCGCGCTGACGATCTCTCTCCTCCCCGCCGCACAGGCGCTGGAGGGCGAAGGCACGCGCGCCGCGGAGGCTCTCGCGTCCCTCGGTCTTGTGACCGGCACCGGAGCCAGCTATGCCGCAGAGAAGCCCGCCACACAGGAGCAGGCCGCCGCGCTGCTCGTGCGCCTGCTCGGTGCGGAGAAAACCGCAAAGGCCGACCGCCGCAGCTGCGGCTGGGCGGGTATTCCCTCTTGGGCGCGGAGCGCGGTGAACTACTGTGCCTTTCATGACCTGATCAACTGGAGCGAATACCACGCCGGCGGCGCGCTGGACGCAGAGCTCTGGTGCGCCATGCTGCTGCGCGCGCTCGGCTGCGGCTCCGAGCTGGGAAGCAGCGCGGCGCGGACCGCGCTGCGCATCGGCCTTATCTCCCGTCCGCTCGAGGGCACGCTCACGCGCGGCGATCTCTTTGAAACGGCGCTCGCCGCGCTGACCTATCCCGCGAAGGACGACGGCACGCTGCTCGACGGTCTGCTCGCGAAGGGGCTCTGCACCGCCGCGGCGGTCGAAGCGCTCGGTCTGCGCCGCGAGACGCTGACCGCCCGCGAGGCCGCCGACCGCCACCTCTCCGCCATTCTCTGCCTTGACCTTTTCGCGGACGAGGAGGCCATCGAGGCCGATGAGCCGACCGCCAACGCCAGCGCCTTCCTCATCTCGCCGGACGGTCTTGCCGTGACGAACTACCACTCCATCGACGGCGCGATCAGCGGGCGCGCGACGCTCATCACGGGCGAAGTGTGCGCGATCGAGCGCGTGATCTACTACGACGCCGACATCGACCTTGCCGTTATCCGCATCGCGCGCACGACCGCAGAGGGCGAGACCGTTCCGCGCTTTCACGCCATCGCGCTCGCGGGCGCGAAGGAGGTGCGCATGGGCGACACGGTCTACGCGCTCGGCAATCCGCTGGGGTTGGGTCTCGCCATGAGCCGGGGCATCGTGAGCGCCACGGCGCACGAGGCCGATCTCTCGACGCTGCCCTGCATCGTCAGCGACGCGACCATCTCGCGCGGCTCGAGCGGCGGCGCGCTGCTCAACGAATACGGCCGCGCCGTCGCCGTCACGACCGGCGCATACGTTTACGGCAACAATATGTACCTCTGTGTGCCGCTCGATCCGGTGCTGGAGGCCGACCTCACCGGCGAGGGCATGACGCTGCAGGAGGTGCTCGATGCCGTGACCGCGGCGCGCGAGGCCGCCGCGGCGGCTGCCGAAGCAGACGAATCACGCTAAGCTCAAAAGGACGCTGCCCGCTGGGCAGCGTCCTTTGTTGTGTTTTTCGGTGTTACTTTCTCTTGTAGCCGCGGTTGAGGCGCATTTCAAGGGCATCAAGCTCCTCGTAGAGCTCCTCGGGCACCTTGCCGATCTTCTCGTAGTAGGCGCGGGCGTCGGAGCACTCCTGCAGCCAAAGGTCGCGGTCGACGGAGAGCAGGCGGCGCATATCGTACATGGACATTTCAAGGCCTTCCATGTCGATGTCGTGGGTGTTGGGCTCGTAGCCGAGCGCAGTCTCCGCCGCGCCGATCTCATCGTCCGCGCGGGAGATGATCCACTGCAGCACGCGCATATTGTCGCCGAAGCCGGGCCAGGCGAAGTGACCCTCGTCGTCGGTACGGAACCAGTTGACGTTGAAGATCTTGGGCGGGTGCGGGATCTTCTTGCCCATATCCAGCCAGTGCTGCCAGTAGTCGCCCATGTGGTAGCCGCAGAAGGGCAGCATCGCCATGGGGTCGCGGCGCACGACGCCGACCTGACCGGTCGCGGCGGCGGTGGTCTCCGACGCCATGATGGAGCCGACGAACACGCCGTGCTGCCAGTTGAAGGACTGGTAGACCAGCGGCGCGGTCTTGGCGCGGCGGCCGCCGAAGATGATGGCGCTGATGGGCACACCCTCGGGATTGTCAAACTCGGGGCTGAGGCAGGGGCAGTTGCGGGCGGGCGCGGTGAAGCGGCTGTTGGGATGCGCCGCCTTTTCGGGGCTCTGCGGCGTCCAGGGGCGGCCACGCCAGTCGATCGCGCGGGCGGGCGGGGTCTTGTTCAGCCCCTCCCACCACACGGTATTGTCGCTCAGGTCGAGGGCGACGTTGGTGAAGATGGTGTCCTTATGCGTGGAGATGAGGGCGTTCGGGTTGGACTTCATGGAGGTGCCCGGCGCGACGCCGAAGAAGCCGTTCTCGGGGTTCACCGCCCAGAGGCGGCCGTCCTTGCCGATGCGCAGCCACGCAATGTCGTCGCCCACGCACCACACGCGCCAGCCCCAGCGCTGCAGGCCCTCGGGCGGGATGAGCATGGCAAGGTTCGTCTTGCCGCAGGCGGAGGGGAAGGCGGCGGAGATGTACTTGATCTCGCCGCGGGGATTCTGGATGCCGAGGATGAGCATGTGCTCCGCCATCCAGCCCTCCTGCCGGCCGAGGTTGGAGGCAATGCGCAGGGCGAAGCACTTCTTGCCCTGGAGCACGTTGCCGCCGTAGTTGGAGTTCATGGAAATGATGGTATTGTCCTGCGGGAAGTGGACAATGTACTTGTTCTCTTTATCGAGATTGCACTGGCAGTGCAGTCCCTTGATAAAACCGGTATCGTCGCCGAGCGCGTCGCACACGGCCTTGCCGATACGGGTCATGATCGCCATATTCAGAACGACGTAGATGGAGTCCGTCAGCTCAAAGCCGTACTTGGCGAACGGCGAGCCGATGATGGACATGGAGTACGGAATGACATACATCGTGCGGCCCTTGTAAGCGCCGTCGGCGAGAGCGTACATCTTCTTGTACATTTCCTTGGGGTCCATCCAGTGGTTGGTGGGACCGGCGTCCTCCTCGCGCTCACAGCAGATGAAGGTGCGGTCCTCGACGCGGGCGACGTCGTCCGGGTCGGTGCGGTGGAGATAGCAGCCGGGGAGCTTATACTCGTTGAGCTTGATGAGGATGCCCTCCTCAACGGCCTGCTTCCGCAGCGCCTCGAGCTGTTCCTCCTCACCGGTGATCCAGACGATCTTGTCCGGCTGCGTCATGGCGGCCATTTCCTCCATCCACTGGAGAACGGCCTCGTTTTTCGTGAGGGCGCTTGCCGCGTCCATCCACTTCAGAGCGGTCTTGCTTTCGGATTTTGTCATCTCGTTTCTTTCCTCTTCAGCATATCCGCGAGGCAAATGAAAAGAAAATTTTTACCCCGTGGCTGTGTGGTTCGCTTTGCATCCCGGGCGGGAGAGGGAGCTGACCGATGCACAGAGAAAAATTGCTATTGAGAGTCCTCCTGCTTCAGCAGTTTAGCAGAAAGGTTCTTCAATAGCAATAAATCAACTCATTATTATTTTCTATAAATGGCGTCCCGCCGTCAAGCCGGCAGACGTTCGGCCAGCGCGCGGGTCAGACGGGCAAACTCCTCCAGCCCCAGCTTCTCGCCGCGGACCGTCGGCGCAAGACCGGCGGAAACGACCGCCCCGGTCACCTGCTCCTTGGTGAGCCGGCTGCCGAAGCCGGTCATCAGGCTGTTGACGATCGTCTTGCGGCGCAGGGCGAAAGCGGCATAGACGACGCGGAAGAAGAATTTCTCGTCCTCCACCGCGACCGGCGGCGTCTTACGCACTTCGGCGCGCAGGACGGCGGAGGTCACCTTCGGCTGCGGCTGGAAGCACTCGCGCCCGACCTCGAAGAGCAGACGCGGCGCGGTGTGGTACTGCATATAGACCGAGAACGCGCCATAGGCGGCGGTGCCCGGCGCGGCGCAGAGCCGCTCGGCGACCTCCTTCTGCACGAGCACCGTGATGCTCTCAAAGCACTTTGACTCGAGCAGCGCGGTGATGGCAGGCGTCGTGATGTTGTAGGGCAGGTTCGCGCAGACGATGGGCGTGAGCCCCGCGAGCTTCTCGCGCACGAGGGCGGGAATGTCGGTCTTGAGAATATCGGCGGAGACGACCTCGAAGTTATCGAAGTTCGCCATCGTCTCATCCAGAATGGGCAGCAGCGTCTTGTCCAGCTCGACCGCGACGACCCTGCCCGCGCGGCGGCAGAGCTCGTGGCTGAGCGCGCCGATGCCGGGGCCGATCTCCAGCACACCGTTTCCCTCCCCCGCTTCGCTCGCCTCGGCGATGGCGGCGGGGACGGTGGCGTCGATGAGGAAATTCTGTCCCATGGACTTGCTGAAATGAAAGCCGTGGCGGCGCAGCAGCGCCTCGATGGCGGCAAAGTCACAATGCTCCATGCGTGTCTCCTTTGCAGGTGAAAGAATCGAAAATATTTTACCACAGAGGGGCGAAAAAGAGTAGCATTTTTTTCGCGCCTGTGCTATGATTCTGCCGATATTTGCAGAAAGAGGTCGTTTTTATGGAGCTGACGCCTGTCACCTATCTCATCGTCCTGCCGCTCGTGTTTCTCGCGGGCTTTGTGGACTCCGTCGCCGGCGGCGGCGGGATCATCTCACTGCCCGCCTATCTGATGGCCGGTATCCCCGCCCATCTGGCCGCCGGCACGAACAAGGTCGTCAACGGCACGGGCACACTCGTCGCCGCGCTGAAGTATTTCCGCAGCGGCAAGGTCCTGCTGCGTCCCGCCGTCACGGCGGCGGTGTGCGCGCTCATCGGCTCGGCTGTCGGCACGGAACTGGCGGCCCTCATCTCCGAGCAGACGCTCGAGACGCTGATGCTCGTGGCCCTGCCCTGCGTGGCTGTCTTTCTGAGCGTCAAAAAGGACTTCGGGCGGGACATTCCCGCCGAGGATCGTCCCGTTTATACGCCGCGGCAGGAGCTGCTGCGCTCCGCCCTCATCGGACTGGTGTTCGGCTGCTACGACGGACTGGTCGGTCCGGGCACCGGCACCTTTATGATCCTCGGCTTCACGGCGCTGCTCTCGCTCGACCTCATCACCGCGGGCGGCTGCGCCAAGGCGAGCAACCTGGCCTCCTGCGCCGCCTCCGCCGTGGTTTGGATCCTGCACGGGCAGGTGCTCTGGGCGCTGGCGATCCCCGCTCTCGCGTGCAGCATCGCCGGCAATTATCTCGGCGCGCTCTATGCCATCCGCGGCGGCAGCAGGAAGATCCGCAGCGTGATGTTTCTGGTGCTGGGCCTGCTGTTCGTGAAGATGCTCTATGAGCTGCTGTTCTGAGGAACAAGAAAACGAAAAACCGAGGGCAGCCGCCCTCGGTTTTTTCATGCTCTCAGTCGAGAAAATAGGCGACAGAATTGCGCCGCCCGAACTGGATGCACTCATCGTAGGTATCCATGAACAGGTCGATCTTCGCGCCCCGCACGCCGGTATCCTCCGCGTGCGCCATGCCGTAGGTGTAAGAACCAGAGGTGATGAACATAGTCGTCCCCAGCGGGATGACACTTTTGTCCACCGCCACGCAGCCGCGCGCGACCGTGGTGCCGGTCGCGGTGATGGTGCCAACCCCGTCGTAGCCGGTGGTGTAGGCGGTGCACTTGACCTCCATCGAGCCGGTGAAGTGCAGCGCGTCGCCGGATTGCATGAGCAGATAGCCGCTGCCGTCGCTGTTTTTCACGACCGAGGCGACGGTGTCACCCGCCTGTGTCTCCTTGACGAGGGTGCCGACATAGGCGTACTCGGTGACGCTGGTGTTGTTCTGCTCGGCGACCGCCTGACGCGAGACCAGCTCGCCGTCGGCGTAAACGACCTCATAGACCACCTCGCGCGTACCGTCCATGCCCCGCTGCCAGACCTGCGTCTCCCCCTTGGGGACCTTATAGCTCTCGGTGTAGACCGTGGCGTGCTCCGCCGGCTCGGTGAGCGTCTCGTAGTAGGTGAAGCTCGCGGCGATCTCGATGAAGATCTCCGGCTCGCTCACGTCGACCTTGACCATCTCCATCGGGCCGACCGAGATGCCCATGCGCTTTAAAAGCGCGTCGGCCGTTTCGTTGGTGCGGGTGGTGGCGTACTGCACCGCGTCCGTACCGTGGGTGACTGTGACCTTGTGTCCGCTCTCAAAGCGCAGCTCGGCCGAGCCGTCCGCCGCGCCGACGACGATCAGTTTATCCGCCGTCACCGGCTCAGCCAGCTCGACCGCCGTGGTCGCCTCGCCGTCGGTGATGAGGTAGAGCGCGCTTGCGCGCAGAGCGGGGACCGCGTTCACAGCCAGCACCAGACACAGCAGCATGGCGAAAACCGCCTGCCGCCGGTTGAGCGGGAAGACCCGCTTCTTCCAGTTTGCTAACATAGTTGACCTCCGAAGTTTGCTGTGCGCCGAACAGGCGGCGCATCAAAATGGTTACAATTGTCATTTTATTGTAACCATTTTGTAACCTTTTAAACTCCGAGGAGTATACCCTATTCCCCGCCGTTTGTCAAGCCATGCGTGTCGGAGACAACATTTTGCGGCAGGAATCGCCCATTTTCCACAAGATATCGTATGCTTCCGCAACAAAAAGAGCAGGAGAGCGGTGGCTCAGCCGAGCCGCCGCTCTCCCTTTTTTCTGGCGAGGGTGTATGAGGATCGAACTCATCCGGCAGGTTTTGAGCCTCCCGCAGACGGTTTTGAAGACCGCGGGGCACACCAGCACCCATCCACCCCCATGGAAAAGCTATTCGTACAGGCGCCGCCCCGGGCGGCGCAGATCGCCCTCCCGCCTCGTGCGGTCGTTCCGGTCAAGACATTCCAGCACCAACAGCGCACTGTCGCGCGAGGTGCCGAGGAGGTCGCGGAAGGCCGCGAGCGTGAGCGTCTCGTGGTCGGCAAAATAAGCGCGCACGAGCGCGCAGGCGCACACGTAGACCTCGCGGTGCAGGCAGAGCCGCGGCGCAAGCGCGATCAGCTCGCCGCCGGTGAGCAGGCTCTCGAGCACACGCTCCGCCTCGGCGCGGTCCTTTGCGTCAAAGCGGGCGAGCACGCGGTCCGTGCGCTCGGGACGCAGGTCCGCCGCGCGGTAAAGTGCCAGCAGCTCGGCGCGCAGGGCGGTCTGACGTCTGGTGTAGCGCACGGTAAAGTCCGCGAGGGCGTAGCGCTCCGCGGCGAAGCGGAGTTTCCCCTCGCGCACGAAGAGCGTGAGCAGAGCGTCCGCGCGCTCCGGCTCGACAGCGCGGAAAAGTCTCTGACGCAGCTCCGCCGCGCGGATGCCCGCGTGGAGTGGGTTTTTTGCGTGGTAATCGGTCAGCAGCGCCTCACAGCGCGCCCAGAGCGCGTCGAGCACGGCGGAGGCAATGAAGCGTCCCGGCATCGGCGCGGCGGCCTCGCCGCGCGCAAGCAGAGCGTCAAGCTCCGGCGTGAGCCGCGTCTCCTCCAGGCCGAGGCGGGCGGCGAGCTGCGCCGCCGAGGGCAGCGCGGTATCCAAGGCAGTCAGAGCCTGCAGCACGCGCTCCGCGCCGCTGCCGTTTTCCTGCACGGCGAGGGCGGAAAGTACCGCGGCGTCGTTCCGCTTATGGCGCGCAGGCGCGTCGTCAAGGATGATGCCGCCGCCGATGGTCTCGAGCGGCGAATAAAAGCGGATCACGAAGCGGTCGCCGCACTTCGCGGCGACGTCCTCGGTGAAGCGGAGCTGGGCATAGGCGCTCTCACCGGGGGCGAGGGCGTCACGGTCGAGCAGCACGACCTTGGCGAGCCGCGCCGCCGTGCCGTGGCAGAAGTGGACGCGCGAGCCGTTTTCAACGGTGCGCTCCGAATCCCGCAGGCAGGAAAGGCGCACGTCGAGCAGGCGCGAGACGCGGACGCTGTCCGGCTCAGCCAGCGTATCGCCGCGGATAACGTCAGTCTTTTTAATGCCCGCCAGATTCACCGCCACGCGCTGACCGGCGACGGCGATCGCCGTATTTTCCCCGTGGACCTGCAAATTGCGCACGCGGCTGCGCGTGCCGGAGGGCAGCAGCTCGGCCTCGCCGCCAACGTGCAGCGCGCCCTCGATGAGCGTGCCGGTGACGACGGTGCCGAAGCCGTCCACCGAAAACACGCGGTCGATGGGCAGGCGGAACGAGACGCGGGCGCTTTTTTCCCGCGTCTGCCGCACAAGGGCGTGCAGCGTTTCCCGCAGATCTTCGATCCCCTGCCCGGTGACGGCGGAGGTCTCGACGACCGGCGCGTTTTCCAGAAAGGTCCCCTTCATGCGCGCGGCGAGCTCCGCGCGCGCCATGGCGAGCCAGTCGGCGTCCGCGAGGTCGCATTTGGTGAGGACGACCACGCCGCGGCGCACACCGAGAAGCGAGAGGATATTCAGATGCTCGACCGTCTGTGGCATGAAGCCCTCGTCCGCCGCGACGACAAGCATCGCAAGGTCGATGCCGCCCGCGCCGGCGAGCATGGTTTTGATGAATTTCTCGTGACCCGGCACGTCCACCACGCCGGCACAGCTGCCGTCGGGAAAGTCGAGCCGCGCGAAGCCGAGCTCGATGGTGAGTCCCCGCCGCTTTTCCTCCGCCAGACGGTCGGTGTCCACGCCGGTGAGGGCGCGGACCAGCGCCGTTTTTCCGTGGTCGACGTGACCGGCGGTGCCGATGACGACGTGCTTCATCGGTCGCTCTCCGCGACGGCGCGCACGAGCTCGTCGTATTCCTCCGGCCGGAGGGTGCGCAGGCAGAGCAGCAGCCGTTCGTGCGCAATGCGCGCGGCAACAGGCGTTTCGCGCTGCCGCAGGCGCTCCGCCAGCTCGTCCACGCGGCAATGCCGCGGCGTGACCGCCGCGGCGAACCC
>ERZ772820.217-NODE-217-length-61117-cov-21.069307_pt1 | contig 61117 bp, 52 predicted proteins | sample MGYA00511377_ERZ772820 | MGnify/ENA primary metagenome ERZ772820 (study PRJEB29015, sample SAMEA2737684) | human gut metagenome | biome: human gut; feature: human-associated habitat; material: faeces | place: China | collected 2012 ... | reverse complement strand
CCGCCTGACGCTGGAATTATCAAACGATATTTCAGAGTCCCTGCTTTGCAGGCTGCTGCAGGAGGTGCTTCATGCTTGAAGATGCTGCCGGTATCCGCAGAGTCGTGATTGCCTGCGGATATGTGGATCTGCGCAAAGGGATCGATGGGCTGTCCATGATCATCGGAGGCAGATACCATCAGAATCCTTTTGAAAAGGGAACTTTATTCCTATTCTGTGGCAGACGGTCCGACCGCATCAAGGGACTTCTATGGATGGGAGACGGTTTTCTTCAGCTCTACAAACGGCTGGAGGCAGGTTCCCTGTCCTGGCCTAGAACCAGCGAAGAGGCCGCAGACCTTACAGAGGAACAGTTCCGTTATCTTATGATGGGGCTGAATCCCCTGAACCCCAAAGTCAGGGAAGTAACACCGCAAAAGCCCACCTGATCTTTGTGCAAAACATAGATTTTTTATGCCTGTTATCCGGTCAGATCCATTCCCGGTGTTACAGCCTCTCTGAACGCTGTTTCCTGGTCTGTGACGTATCCACAGGAGGATCCGGATAAAATTTCAGCGCCTTGAAAACTTTATATTTCCCTGGCTCTATGACCATCACACCGCCTTACAGACATAGGCAGAATGACGAAACCTGCGGGGTTGCCGGTTCGCAATCCTTTGTGTTTTCTGGTATAATGAAAACAGTTTAAGGAGCAGGACAATGGCAGACAGACATACATTGGAAGAACTGAATAACTGCAGCAGGGAAGAACTGATCACCATCGTTCTTATGATGCAGGGACAACTGGATACCCTGAATGAGAACATCGAGCGGCTGATCGAACAGGTACGCATAGCGAACAGCTATCGTTTCGGAAAACATACAGAAACACTGGATTCCATAGATGGTCAGCTGTCCTTCTTTGATGAGGCAGAAAACTGCTGCAATCTGTCTGTCCCGGAGCCTGCTGCGGAGGAAGTACTTCCATCCCGACGTAACCATAAGAAAAAAGGGCAGCGGGAAACGGATCTGAAAGATTTCCCGGAAGAGATCCTTCCTCCTTATCAGGTATCCACAGAAGAACTGGATACGTTTTATGGTGCAGGCAACTGGCGCAGAATGAAGGATGAAACCTACAAAAGACTGCGCCATGAGCCGGAATCCTGGACAGTGGAAATCCATACCGTGGAAGTCTATGTAGGCACTGGCGGAGATCATCAGGACGAATTCTTACGTGGAAAGCGCCCCAGGGACCTTCTGCGTGGAAGCATCGTTACTCCTTCCCTGCTTGCATCCATTCTGAATGTAAAATATGTGAACTCCTCTGCACTGCACAGAGTCGAGCAGGAGTTTCAACGCAATGGTGTAAATATCTCCAGACAGACCATGTCGAACTGGATCATCCGGTGTGCTGAGAAATATTTCGCGCCGTTTGTGGATCGTATGAAGCAGGAACTGCTGTCCCTGCCGGTGACGCAGTCAGACGAAACACCGACACAGGTGATCGGTGACCGTGACCGTCCGAACAGTAAATGCTACATGTGGGTACACCGTTCCGGGGAGTTCTATAAGGAACGTCCTGTGGTGATCTACGAATACCAGAAAGGCAGGGATCACGAAAAGCCGCTGGAGTTTTACCGGAACTACAAAGGAGTTCTGGTCACGGACAGTCTGGAGCAGTATCATCTGCTGGACAAAAAACTGCCGGGAGTGACAAACGCAAACTGTTGGGCACATGCAAGAAGAGCCTTTGCAGATGCCGTAAAGGCAGCGGATAAAAAGAATCCCCTGTCAGTAAAAAATTCCGTGGCATACCAGGCATTACAAAAGATCGCAGAATTCTACCGGATCGATACCGAACTGAAAGAACTTCCGGCACCGGATCGCCTTATACAGCGGCAGACAAGGATAAAGCCGCTGGTTGAGGATTTCTTTGCGTGGGTAAAACAACAGGCTGCAGAATGTGCGGTGCCTCCGAAATCCAGGACCGGACAGGGACTAAATTTCGTCATCCATCAGGAAAACTATTTAAAGGTATTTCTGACCGATGGGGATATCCCAATCGATAACTCCGCTTCCGAGCGGGCTATCCGGACTTTCTGTATCGGCAAGAAGAACTGGATGTTCCATAACACAGCAAAAGGTGCCGGAGCCAGCGCTCTTGTTTACAGTATTTCAGAAACAGCAAAGCTGAACAATCTGCGCCCATACTACTACTTCAGGCATATCCTCACGGAGCTGCCGAAGTATTGTGACGAAAAAGGAAATATAAATCCGGCAAAACTAGATCAGCTGATGCCCTGGGCAGAGGAACTTCCCGAGGAATGTCGGAAACCACGCCGCTCATAAAAGCGGCGTTAAATTTAAGGGTCGGCGTAGGATTTGACGTTTACGAATAAGCTTTCCGCCTTGTTTTTATATATAACAGCGAAATGATTGCATGTCAAGAACACAGGTCTGTTTCCCTGTGTTTCATGGTATTATTCCGGAAGGCGTCCCTCGTACATGATACTCAGTTCTCCATATACCTGTGCCCAGTTTCGAATCGTTGTAGTCCATTTCTTGGTAGCTTCAAAAGTGGACAGATACAATGCCTTTAACAGTGCAGTATCACTCGGAAATACGCTCCTCTGGCGGTTCAGTTTGCGGTATGTTGCATTCAACGATTCAATGGAATTCGTCGTGTAAATGACCTTTCGGACCGCTGCTGAAAACTTAAAAATAGGCGAAACGGCATCCCAGTTGTCGTACCAGCTTTTCATGGAGTTGGGGTATTTCGGAGACCATTTTTCATTGACTCTCTCCAGTGCCTCTCTGGCTTTCGATTCATCTGAAGCATGATAGATGGTTTTTAGGTCTGTGGCAATAGCCTTCCTGTCTTTGTCAGGGACGTATTTCAGAGTGTTTCTTACCTGATGGACAATACACCGCTGGTATTCTGTCTTGGGGAATGCAGCAGCAATTGCTTCCTTGATTCCTGTAAGTCCATCAGCACAGAGAATAATGGATTGCATCAATGTAGACGATTGGATAGATTTCATCCAGAGGGCGGTTCTGCCAGTCTTCAATCTGAGGCAACAGCTTGTCTGTCACGTCGGAAATAAACCCTTCTGACACGTCAAAACCATAGATATCTTCAATCGTTTCAGATATCTGTCGGGTAGTCATTCCTTTGGCATACATGGATATGATCTTACTGTCAATATCGGAAATATCTTTCTGACGCTTTTGAACAACCTTAGGCTCAAAAGAGGATCTGCGATCCTGTGGCCCCTCAATCTCCATAGTGCCATAACTGCTGTTGACACGTTTGGTTTTGTAACCATTCCGGTAATCATCACTATCGGAACGCTGGGATTTTTCATATCCAAGGTGATCATCCATTTCGGCTTCCATCATTTCTTTGATTGTGCCACCCAGGAGATCTTTGAGAGCTTCCTGAATATCTTCAGCAGACTGGATATCGTATTCGTCCAAAAGCTGATGAATGATATTCCGTTTTCCTTCGGTCATTTGTACTTTGTGAACAGGTTTCTTTTCTCTTGCCATAATAATAGGCCTCCTATGATTTAGATTTTATCATAGAAGACCTATTAGCTAATACTTATTTACAGAAAAACTTTCACAGACTCATTAATTCAGGTAATTTTTCCAAAAATAATCTAATACTTATATAGGAAGCATACGCTTGATAATCGTCATTCTTTTTACTATTCGCATAATCAGATACACTTTTAATTGATACAAAAAGCGGTCTAGTTGGCGCATTTTCAGCAGCATAGTATACTGCATATGTCTCCATATCCAATCCAAGCATTTTTCTATTATGTAATTCAATATAATTACTAACCAATTCTTCTGTTTGAATAACAGCCGCACCTGACGGTAGTGAACCAACATAAACATTTGTGTCAGAATTTATCCGCTTGCCTCCTTTCATGTTCCACGAGGTTCTGAGCTTATACATTAGTTCTCTATCTACTCCTGCGAAAACTGCTCTAACTCGTGGGTCTATTGAAATATATCTAGGATCTGGTGATAAAACGAATCCTCCTTCTCCCAATTCTATTTTTCCACTTCCATAATCCCATGAACAGTCTGCGACTATCGCATCTCCTAGTTCAACTCGTCCTTCTCTTCCAGCTGCAATTCCTACCATTGCTATGATTTTAGGTCTAAAATAATTTATTGCTTTTGTGGTCGATATTCCTGCAGCAACCATCCCCATTTGAGAAAGCTGTGTTACCACTATTCTATATCCTTCCGGAGTAGTCGCATAATAGTAATTAGCAGTTTTATCAAAGTGGTTAATTTTGTTCCAATCTAGACCACAAGATAAAACCGCATCCATCTCATTTTTTACTGCCGTAAGTATTACACAGTCACACAAGCAAGCATGTTGTTCTGAATCAATTAAGTATGTTTTTGCTTTCATTAAGTAATTAACTTTTGAAGAAAGCAATGAAATCCATTCTGTTGTTGCCATGTCACATTTCAGTAACAAACATAATTTACCTCTGAATTCGGCTTCTATCGAAGAGTAATTTTCACCATATGATGTTATACCGATAATCTCTAATGGTTTTTTAATTCGGTCGGTCTGCTCAATTATGTTAAGCAAACTTACTCCACCTCTTGCATCTATATTCTCTTTGCAATCTAACGAAGGCAACTGTACATCTAAGATTAATAAGTCGTACTGTTCTTGTTGCAATGACATTATTGCTTTTTTTACTTCTAATTCATACTGAACATCAATTTTCTTCTCTGAAATATCTTTTTCTAAACATTTGAGTATCATCTCTGTTCTATTTGTATTGTCATCCACTATTAGTATCTTAAACATTCTCTCACTCCATTATCATTCTGTATAATCGTTCTTGCCAATCAAGCGCCGAAGCATTATAAAACACCAAACCTTTATAAATATCTGGAAATGATTGCATCAATTCATCATTCATTTCATCCAAAGTTATCTCATCATCTCCAAATACACTATATTGAGTTACTACAATCGTTTTAACATTTTTACCTATCCTTTTCATCTCACACAGTATATCTCGCCCACCAAACTTACGATTTCTACTAGTAGGATTTTCAAAATCTGACTCATATGTGGGAATAGACATATCTAAAAGAATAAAATCCATATCTTCTCTAATTATTTTTTTTATGCCTGGAACAAATGCCCTTTCTAACGCTATTGTAATATTTTTCGAATTCAGAAAACTAATTATTTGTTCTGCTTTATACTCATCGTCTTCCACTAATACACCAAACATTATGACTCCTTTCTATGAATAATTAATCCATTTTGGTTAATTGATACTTCAACAAAAAAATGTGTTTCTGAATCATCAAGGCCAAATGCAACATTCCATTCCTTTTCAATATCCCATTGTAAAATCTTGCTAATTTTTACGAAACCACTTCCTCCTTCAAAGCTCCTAAATTGATCCTTCTGCATCATTTCTTGAATTATCCTTTGAATTTCAATTATGCGATCTGACAACTGTTCCTTATCAACCGACTCGCTGAGGTTATTTTTTATGTCAAAATATATTCTATCATTCTTCAAATACACACTAAAATCAATAAATAAATTACTCAAGTCTCTACTAAATCCAGCGTGCATGTATGAATTAGTAATAAGAATATTTACTATATCAACCAAATATGAGAAATATTCTCCTTTAATAACAATATTATTATCAATATTTATATTCTTATTAATATTTTCATAACCTGACAATACTTTTTGATTTATGGCCTCACAAGTCTCTACAAGCGTCTGGATATCAAAAGCAGGATACTCCTTTTTAACAGGTAATCTAAACCAGTTGGCCACATTATCTATTGTACTTTGAATTTCTGTTCTAGATTGTATAACTCTATCATGAAAATAAAGTTTAGCCTCTTCATTTTCAATTGTCTCAAGTTCTATCTCTAGTTCGTCAATGATTTGAATAAACCTTTTTTTCACAAAGCAAGAAAAGAACGTCCGAGCATTATCAAGACAAAGATTAATCTTATTCATCCAAAACTCTTCGAACGCATCCATCAGCATTATTTCACTATCTATTTTTTGCGCTGCTTCATACATAGCAACCAATTCATCTGTACCAATTGACAAGTCAATCAATCCATCCGGGTGAAGTTCATTAATCTTTATTTGAACATTTTTTTCTCTCAGTTCTAAAATATACTCATCAATCTTCTGCGAAAAAGCAGAAATTATCGGACTTATCTTTTTTTTATCATTGTCTGATAAATTTCCAAGATGTGCTCCAAACCCCTCCGGTATAATATAATTAATATCTCCTACATTCTTTTTTACAAATACGATATCATTCTTTTCAAAAACAGATCTAATTTGATTTTGCAGAATACCATGACGAATACGCGTACCTAGAGTTTGATCCAACCCATACTTTCCAAAAGCCAATTCATGCTGAAAATCTTTAATTATTTCGCTTAATAAGCTAAGTTTGAAGCTATATTTTTCTTTTTCCTCAGTTTCGCGTATATATATTAATTGTTTCGCCAAATCTATTGCCTTATACTCTATATCAAGATTTCCAATTTCAATAAAACGTCGCAAATTGTCCATAAAAATAGCTTGTTTGTCTGAAATCGCTTTTTGAAAATCTAGATTAATTTTTACTTTTTCAATATATTTTATTCCTTGCATAATTTTTCGCTTCTTTAATATTTCACTGATTTCATTAATATACAACTGCGAATTTTGAACATCAAACTCTTGTAAAAAAGCACATATACTCAATCTTTCATTTTCAACCTCTTCATTAGATGAATAAACATAATAAAACGAATCAAGTATCTCACAAGTACATACTTTCCCTAAGAAAAAAGCCAAAACTGCTTCGTCATATTCTTGTGTATAGTCTTTCAGCTCAGAGGGCTTTGAAAATCTACTTCTATCCAAAAAGTTAGCCAATGCACTAAATATCTTTGCGTAATCAGAAGACGATATGTACGCGATGATTGGTGTAAATATTGACGCTTTCACTTCTTCCTCTTCGTATTTAGGCAACTTATCTAAATTCATTCTTATAACACTATATCGATTTCTCAAATAACAAGTAACAAATATTTCCTCGGCACAAACAATCTTATTGCAATCTAAATATGAATAGAACAGTTCTGTTGCAATTCTTTCTGTCATATAAACTGAGAATGAATCCTCATTTTTTCTTATTTCTTCATACCACTTTTCTAATTCACAAATCTTTAATGATATATCCAAAAGAGATTTCAAATAATACCAGCGTTGTCTATTATATTCGATATTACAATTTGTCAGTTCTTCCCGATTTTCATTCGCTAAAAACAAATCCAGACTACTACCTTCCTTGAATAGTGTAGCCATTTGAGAAACAGTATTTCCCCCACATCGTTCAATTCCAAACTTAATATTTAAGAATGGAGATTGGTATTCCTTTATTCTATTCTGAACTTCTGCCAAATCAGTAGTATATTTATCAATAATGAAACTTGCAACTGCAGAGCCCATTGAAACATTTGAAGCTATTCTCTCAATTCTAAACAAATCGTCCAAGCTTTTTTTCACTTCTGCATTATGTAAATACGAGTTGTACATAGCAGAAATCAAATCACCCAAAATAGAGCCATCATATTCTTCACCTATTTCAAGATTTAGCATAATATGTGATTTAACAAAATATTCAATTGCCTCAAAAAAAATACCTTCTTGGGAAAAAATGTCTCTACAATTTGCTATTGCAGTTTCATATTTTCCTTCGGTATAATCATTTCCAATATCATACATCCTCTTATCAATATCAGTTAATGTATAAGATTTCTCATTAAACAGAATTTTCTTAATGGTTGGATTGTTAATTCCAGCTAATCCAGAAAACGCATCAGAGAATAAATCCTTCGTACTAACATTGATTTCATCACTGCACATAACCCATGTTCCCATTCGAATAAAGGAATCAAAGATATCAAAAATAGAAGTTCCACTGTTAAATAATAATATCTCCTTTATAAGGTTTACTTTTATTGAATCTATTGGAAACATTTTCTCTTCAACAAAGGCTGCAATTTCACTTGGTGTACCTTCTAGCACCCTTTCGATTCTATATAAATACTGTCGATTAGTAATCCCTTTCTCCGCCTTAAAACTAAATAAATTTGCAAAAAAAGTAATCCATACGCTACAACCCATTGTTTCAAATTTAGACAATTCATTCTTATTCTTTTCGAGTCCATCTTCATACTCCGCTAAAATAAATTCATTTTCAAGACTCCATAAAGAACAGCCAATACTTTTAATTATTTCAAACTTTTCTCTTGCTTCTGAATAATTACTATTAAAAAGATAATTATAATAGCTTGCTTTCAATTCTTGATATTGAACGATTTCTTTTGCAAAACACTTTATTATTTCAGTATACCAACCAATGATATTTTCTATGTTACAAGTCATATCAAATTTAAATCTTTTATAAGGGCATAATTCACTATAGTTCTTCGGAAACAATGACCTAATTAATGCCTGCGTAGATTTTGTTTTTTTTGACATTATCAAAGTTAACATTTGATTTATTTCATATTCCGGCCATCCTTTTGTCTTATTTAAAAGCTGAATAATATCTTTTTTTCCTAAAATGGCATCAAAAACCATCTTTTGGTACTGTCTATTCATCTTATGCATACCATCACTTTCCTAGTATTATAACCATCGAACATAAAAATGCTATATATTAATTACTCGATTATTTTCATCGATATCAGCTGACAATTACCATGTACTTTCACTCTAACTCACTATCATGGGCACCTAAACTGTCTATAACTATCCTTATCCCCACCCTCACTGACAAATCTGTAAATATTCCAACAGTAATTCCATGGTTTCTAAATAGTGATTCCTAAAAAAATGAAAGGTTCTTCATCAATACACTATAATCAACATTCTGATTGTCTACGTAAATTTATCTACTATCCCCAATATTACAATACCTATTATCACAAAACAAATATATAAAAGTCATATTTCTTGACTTACCTATCATGAATCTTCCTCACTAGTTCCTATTCAAACACAGCAATAACTCCATTTAAGTCGTGAACATCATAATCCGCCTTTTCTTCTTTGCCACCAATCTTCCAGTACTTTCCAAATCCCTGCTTTATCCAAACATTTTTCATTCCCATCTTTTTCGCCTGAACAATATCATTATCTATTCGTTCTCCTATCATAACGACGCTTTCCGGTCTGCAACCTGCTCTTTGAAGTGCAATTTCAAATATTCTTCTGTCAGGCTTTGATACGCCTTCCTCTGCAGAAGCAACCACCAAATCAATGTACTTCAATATCCCATGTTGCTCCAAAGTCCGGACAGGTGGCTCACACCACACCAGACTGGCAGCTCCGCCGCGTCGTAATATTCAGATAATTAGGACGTTAATTATCACACGCTTCCTCACATTATATAGTAGTATTTTTTAGAGACCCTCTCCAAGGTCTTTATAACCATTAAATCACAGTCGATTCTTTACCTCTTTCATAGGTTCGACTATGATATATAAGATGCTGTGGAGTGGTCCATACCCCTCCTATTATATATCAGAAAATCTCCAGTGATTCGCTATACTGTGCAAGCATTTTTAAATAGATGAAAAGTAATTCCTTCTTCGGAGTCTCCAGCCTTCGATAGGCTTCTATCAAATTTACTTCCTCTCTGGTCTGCAGTTTCGCCAATTCCCTCTCATCAAAAAAGTCTGTGATGGAGACTCCCAACTGATTGCATAGTATCATCATGGTGTCAATTCGGGGGTTCGTCCTCCCATTTAAAAAGCCGCTTACCGTAGAAGAAGACAGACCAGCCTTCTTAGCTATCTTGTAGGGCGTTGTGCCTCTGTCTTCACATATCTGTTTGAACTTCTGCGCAATCTCTTTACATTTTTCTTTGGAATTATACATCTGATTACCACCTTTGCCATGTATTTATGTTTCTATTAAATACATGGCAAAAAACGACAGTATCTTACAAACAACTTGTTCCGTCAAGCCCTCTACCTAGCTGTCTTTTTCTTTCCCATCAATGTTCCCTTTTAACTTTTGATATAACTCTTCAAATTCCTTCTCGCTCCTTATAGCTTCGCCATCTTTCCATTGTGTTTCTATTATGTTTTTAAAAAAAACGTACCAGTCCCTACTAAAGAAAGAATCTACCACAATATTAGGTTCGTCCTTGGGTTCAATACAACGATATTGATAGAAAGACGCTTTTAATTCCTTTCCCCTTCTCTTACCGGCAAATATATTATCTTCGAAAATATCATACGCTACAAAAGAAGTCGAAAATACCACATTCAGTGTCTTCAATCTGAATTTTCCATTTTTCATATATGTAAAGATATCGGGAATTCTTCTAATATGATCAAGCGTAAGAACCTGCTTATCTAATATATCCTTAACATTTCGAGACTCATTCTTTATCCCATAGTATAGACGCGCATTTTCCTTAATTGCATCTATGGATACTATTAAAACATCTACTTCTTTTCCTTCTTTTAGAAATTTTTCTATGGTCGATCGATTTCTCTCAAAAAAACCATTTAATGCAATACCTGATATGAAAAATTCTCCTTTCGTATTCTCAAAGAAATCCGTCAAATCAAAATCATGCACACGCACTAATGCACCTCTTAATGTTTCAAGTTTCGTACCCATTCCATTTAATTTTCTTTGGGTAATACAATCTTTAATACTAAGAGATACTAATTCCCCCGAGATAAGAACCAGTAGACCTATAACTATCCCAAGTTCATTTTTCAAACTGATATTGTAATACGCTCCGATCAACAGCGAAATTACAAAAAGACCTATTTGAAGTTTTGAATTATGTTTCTCAAATAGGTCTTCTATAGTCGTTTTAAATTTAACTGTCATCTTATCTGTTTTTTTCATAAGTGCACCACCTTTTCATTAGTATTATAGCTAATATTATATATTAACAATTTTTAAAATACTATGATTTATTAGGTTTTAGGTTGTTCGAAATATCGAAATGGCAGTGCTGTAAAATCGAAGTAATTTCGTTATGCTATTCCATCAGTACCAGCCATCCACTTTCATATCGGAGAAATAAAACTCGTACTCTATTATGAGTAACTTCCCCTTCCCAATGCCCGTATGGCCTCGCGTTCAGATTTCCTCTACCGCTTTGTCCGTTTTAGACTGCAATGTATATCCATCCCTCCCGGTAAAATAGAACATAATCGCCATTAGCGGAACCGTAATCTGCCCGCTGACAAGCACCATCTCTGCCATACCAAAGCATAGGATTGCAAGTAAAAAAACGATGCAAATCCAATTACCTTTCAAGCATAACCGAAAAGCTCTATACAAACTATACAGGTATATCAGCAAAAACAGGATTCCCGATATAATTCCGTAATCATAAGCGACCTGCAGGAACATATTATGAGCGTGACCATAATATGTATCTCCTGATATCCAAAATCCCGAATGTTGCTTATCGTGCCCTACTAAGTTCAAATGATTCCAATAATATGTGTAAATAATTTTTCGTGCTTCTGTAGAAGACCAATAGGCCAATTCTCCTGATGGATTGAATGGATTATCCGGATTGCTCCCAGCCTCAACCTCTATCTCCTGTGCATCCAGTTCTTCAGCATGAACAGGCAATGCCTGAATAAAATCCATTAATTGTGGTATCCAACTTTGAGAACTAACCCCTATCAGCTCCAATACTCTCCCTACATCAACATATAGTGCCCGTTCAAAGGAAATATATTTCTCACTATTCCATGGATCAAAAGAGCACACGCTCTCCCCCTCTACATACTCTCCCTCAAACCATACAGGATGATGGAGAATCGTGGGTAAATAACGTATACTCAAATAGCATATGGGGAACGTCAAAACGACGCATACTACCAGTGTCACCGCATGTAGCAGCACTCCGTAAAAGGTCTTCCTCTTAAAAATATTATAACCAAAAATAACAAATGCCGTCACTGCTACGATCCCTAAAATCGGTGCCTTTCCCCCGGTAAAAACAGTAAAACTTATCATTGCAGCACTCATAAAGAAATAAAAAAATCGAATCCACCATTTTTTATTCTTTTCCCTGCTGTAAATCCACTTTACCAGGAATGCACAGAATACAATCATATAATGCATGCCGTTCTGCGTTTCTCCGGAATATAGCCCCCTATATCTGACATAATCATAAGGACGGAATCCAAAGGCTATGATCTGTTGTCCGAAGAACCACAGAATGATCCCTGTCAGCATTCCATCGAAGAAATCCTCTGTTCTCTCCTTCGGGATCCCTATCACTGCAAAACCACCATAGATCAACAAGTACCATAACGGCACGATCCCTTCATGCACAGACATTTGCATTAACACAAGGCACAGGCATGTACACCAAAATACCGGTTGCTTTATCCTGGCAAAAAGCTCAGTGTAGCTTTTCTCTTGATACACATAAATAATCAAATAACTCCACACTGCGATATTCAACACCGCTGTGATCCATTGTCCCTTATATTGCCAGCAATTATTCCCTATGATGCAGGCAATGATTGCAAGTATCACACATACCGGAGTCCATAATAAATAGGGCTTTGCTTTTTCTTTTTCAAATTTAATCGAAGGAAGGAGTAGTAATACCATTACTACTCCTGTCAGATTGGTAAAAGTCATCTGGGTTGTACCAAGGGCACTTCCCCGTCTCTGGTCAATGATCCCCAGAAAGACAAAGCATAACGCATACCACCATTTATACAGCTTCTCTTTGGTCATCCTATGCATACCTGTAACTCTCCTTGCACAACCTACTCTACTATAATGCCTCCCAGTACTCTGATGTCCTGTCTCTTTAACAGTTCCAGTTCACCGGCTACTTCATTGTACAACGTGGATCCGGCCTTTTCTACCAATATCGCACCCTGCATGGCATCCATTTTCTCCATCGCCTCTGCATCGTATAACACATTATCCAGAACGCTTACGCTGATCTGCTCCTTCTCCAACGCTGCCTTAAGGCTCTCACATACCTTATCCGCTCCGGCGCTCATGTTACATCCCATGAGACAGATATTGTTCAATCCATTTTTGACTGCCGTAATCTTTATCGCCGCGAAAGCCAGTTCCATGGATTGCTCTGCCGTAAATTTCCTCTTACCGTAATGACGCAGGGAATCCACCCATTTATCCAGGAATACTTTTCTGCCGGATTCCCGGACGACCAATCCGATCTGCGGAATGCCATATATGCTCTGCAGTTCATCGGACACTCTTAACTTGGTATTAAAAATATATGCCATGCAAATAACTACCGCATATACAAAGGCAAATAATACCGCACCTAATAATATATATTTTTTGCTGACTGCCGGTGTCGGTACAGGATTTTCTTCTGCTGTCACACTCTGTGCTGGCTGTTCCGGCTGTTCCGAGTGCTCTGCTTCCTCCCAGGTCAAAAGTTCATAATACTTCTTCTGTTCCTCGGTAAAATCTGCCTTTGTCGCAGCAATCGTCGATTGCAGAGATGCGATCTCATTTCTACACTGTATCTGCTCATCCATCAGTTCCTTATTCATAACAGAACCTGTATCCTCTGCTACTAATATCAGCGCATGTTTGCCCAATTCATCGTTTAACTGTTTCTGTTCCTCAGAAATATAAGTTTTTACTGCTTCTGCCAGTTTCTGACAAGCTTCCGCATCCGACTGCAGAATTGACACCTTTACGCAATTCGTTCCTATGGACATGGCCTGCTGCCACTTCTCAGTTTTGCTCTGAATTGTCAAACTTGACACCGTTTCTGCGGAGATCAATTCTCCCACGTATCCGGCTTCTATTCCGGTCTGCTGCGCTACCCAATCATATAAGCCAACATTATTTAACAGGGATGTATATAAAGCTCCCAGTTGTCCATCCATATTGACGTCTGCTGTCTGCACCTGATAGATCAACTCTGTCTGAGCTGTTTGTAATGGATTCAACTGCATGTAAATTGAATTCTCAGAATATGTCTTCTTCATATCATATTCCTTCTCATCATCCAATACTGTCAACACCGCTGCCCGGCTGTTGTTATCCAAACTTTGTTCTAGATATGTCAGCTGTTCCTCTACGGTTGTTTCTTCCTGCACAACCGTTTCCGGCTGTTGTACGTTTTGTACTGTGCGGAGAGACTTCATATAGCTGAACCCTCCCAGTAATACTGCACCCAATACCAGCGCCACGATCAATCCACGCCAGTGTGACAAAACATCTGCTATCATGTCTAATAAGTCGATTTCTCTTGTCTGCATTGTTTTATGTTCCTTCCTTTAAAAATCCCCGGGCATTACACCGGTTCATAAAATGTATCCGGGCAATTCGGGTCAAACACCTCATTGCAGGTCATCACGGTAACCAGATTCTCCGTCTCCGACAAATTGATAATATTATGAGACCATCCCGGGATCATATATACCGCTTCTATGTTAGCACCGGATACTTCGAATTCAACCATTTCTCCGGTATTGATATTTCTTTCCCGGATCAGACCATGCCCGGCTACCACAATGAATTGCTCCCATTTACTGTTATGCCAATGCTGCCCTTTAGTAATTCCCGGTTTGCTGATATTGATGGATACTTGTCCGCAATTCAGCGTGTGCATCAATTCCGTAAAAGATCCGCGGTCATCTTCATTCATTTTCAATCGATATTTAAACTTGTCTGTAGGAAGATACGTTAAATACAGCGAAAACAATTTCTTTGCAAAAGCTCCTTCCGGCATCTCCGGCATCAGCAGTGAATCCGGCTGCGTTTTGAACTCCTGCAGCAGATCCACGATTTCCCCTAACGTAACCTTATGAGTACCCGGTACACAACAATATCTTCCATCTGCTCTCAATACCGTCTCTACACCATCAAACTCACAATGTTGCTCTTTCCCCTCCAGGAGATCGAACATTCCTTCCACGAGGTCGTCTATGTAGAGCAATTCAAGTTCTGTTGTTCTGTCATTTACTATAAACTCCTCATCATTCGCTACTGCCCAACAGAAAGTACTGACTGCGGAATTATACTTCGGCCTACTGTGTCCCATCAGATTTGGGAATCGATATACCGCTACCTTAACCCCGGTCTCTTCTGCATATGCAAAAAAAAGCTCTTCGCCTGCCTTCTTGGAACGACCATATTCGGAATCTCCGAATCTGCCGGACAGCGTCGCCTGGATGGAAGAAGAGAGCATAATCGTTGCCTTATTCTCATACTTTTTTAATTTATCAAGAAGCTGTGAAGTAAATCCGAAATTTCCCTTCATGAAATCTTCCGGTTTCTCCGGTCTGTTTACTCCTGCAAGGTGAAATACAAAATCCGATTTTTGACAATAGGAGTCTAGTTCTTCTTCAGTGGACTGAATGTCATACTCGTATATCTCATCAATGTGTATTGCCGGTCTGGTACGATTCTTATTATCTCTGATATTTTTCAGGTTATTTACAAGGGCTGTTCCTACCATGCCCTTTGCACCTGTGACTAAGATATTCATTGGTTACTGCCCTTTTCTCCATACCATTTTATTAACAACATTTACGTATCCCTGAATAATTCTAACTACTTTCATGGAAACTGTCTCATCCACATAATCAGGACAAGGCTTTCCTAAGATTCCCTTTTGCTTCATGTCAATGGCCATGTCGGTAGCCTGGAGAAGTTCCTGCGTCGTGATGCCAGCCAGTATAAAGTTGCCAGATTCTAATGCTTCCGGTCTCTCCGTCGATGTCCGGATGCACACTGCTGCAATGGGATGTCCTATAGACAGATAGAAACTGCTTTCCTCCGGCAATGTTCCGGAATCGGACACGATTGCCAATGCATTCATCTGAAGCTTATTATAATCATTAAATCCTAACGGCTCATTTACTCTGACTCTGGGATCCAGTTGAAATCCAGTTGCTTCCAGCTTTTTCCTGGATCTCGGATGGCAGGAGTAGAGAATGGGCATATCATATTTCTCTGCCAGTGCATTGATAGCGTTGAACAAGGATTCAAAATTCTTATCGGTATCAATATTTTCTTCTCTATGTGCCGAAAGTAAAATATAATTATTCGGCTGTAATCCCAGTCGATTCAGTACATCAGATGCTTCAATTTTACTTAAGTTGCCATGGAGAACCTCCGCCATAGGTGAGCCCGTTACATAGGTTCTTTCCTTGGGCATTCCCATTTCATGCAGATATTTTCTGGCGGGTTCGGAATATGGCAGATTTACATCAGAGATTACATCTACGATCCGACGATTCGTCTCTTCCGGTAGGCACTCATCTTTACATCTGTTGCCGGCTTCCATATGGAAAATGGGAATATGAAGTCTCTTTGCAGAAATGGCTGATAAGCAACTGTTCGTATCTCCGAGTACAAGTAAAGCATCCGGTTTGATCTCTGCCATTAACTCATAACTTCTTGCAATAACGTTTCCACAGGTCTGTCCCAGATTCTCACCAACTACATTCATCCACACATCCGGACCACCAAGATCAAAATCCGACCAGAAAATATCATTCAGATTCTTATCATAGTTCTGCCCGGTATGTGCCACACAACAGTCAAAATATTCTCTGCAACGCTTAATCGTAGCAGCCAGGCGAATAATCTCCGGTCTAGTTCCCACAATGATCAGAAGTTTGATTGATCCATCATTTTTCCACTTAAAATCAAACACTGCTTAGTCCTCCACCATTCTTTGCTGAATATATGCCAGTTTTGCAATTGTTTCCTTGGTTTCTTCCAAATTCAGCATTCTCGTGTTATTAGAATTAAACTCTGTGAGCGTATTTCTCTTCGCATCGCCTTCTTTGAAATACTTATCATAATTCAGTCCACGATTATCTGCTGGTACTCTGTAAAATCCACCCAAATCAATGGCCTTCGCACACTCCTCATTTGTGAGCAATGTCTCATACATCTTCTCGCCATGCCGGATACCAATCACCTTAATATCTTCTTTCTTTCCTCCGAACAATTCGCATACCGCTTCTGCCTGGGTTCCAATGGTACATGCCGGAGCTTTCATGATCAGCAGGTCTCCATTCTCTCCTTTTTCAAATGCAAACAGAACTAAATCTACCGCTTCCTCCAGACTCATGATAAAACGGGTCATAGCGGGCTCTGTCACTGTAATCGGATTTCCCGCCTTGATCTGATCGATCCACAGAGGGATTACAGAACCTCGAGAACACATAACATTACCGTAACGGGTACAACAGATCTTCGTTTTTCCAGAATTACGGGACTTTGCCACTGCTACCTTCTCCTCAATAGCTTTCGTAATACCCATAGCATTGATAGGATATGCTGCCTTGTCTGTGGAAAGGCAGATAACCGATTCTACGCCTGCTTCAATCGCTGCTGTCAGAACATTGTCTGTACCAATAACATTGGTACGTACTGCCTCCATGGGAAAAAATTCGCAGGAAGGCACCTGCTTCAGAGCTGCCGCATGGAAAATATAGTCCACACCATACATGGCAGAACGTACAGAATTCAGATCTCGTACATCTCCGATATAAAACTTAATCTTATCTGCCACTTCCGGCATTTTCGCCTGGTATTCATGGCGCATATCATCCTGCTTCTTCTCATCACGAGAGAAAATACGAATCTCTCCAATATCTGTCTTAAGGAAACGATTCAAAACCGCATTTCCAAAAGATCCTGTACCTCCGGTAATCATCAATGTTTTTCCTGTAAATAAGGACATAGCTATTCTCCTTCTCAATACTCACTAGATTTGAATAATACCATTATTACAGTAACTATCATCCTGTAAATTAGATCATTAAGGAAATCACGTGTTATAATATTAAAGCAATATTTTTAAGCACCCATTATTTAGTCTGTATAAAATTTTCTATACCATTCCGCAAATGCCCGAAGCCCACTTTGTAAAGATGTATTAGGTTTAAAATTAAAATCTCTCTCTAATGCTGACGTGTCTGCATATGTTATTGGCACATCTCCCGGTTGCATGGGAACAAGTTCCTTGTGAGCCTCGAAATCATAGTCTTCTGGAAGAATATTTGCTCTCACCAGCTCTTGTTGAAGAATAGTTACAAAATCTATTAAATTTTCGGGATTATTATTACCAATGTTGTATATTGCATATGGTGGTATTGGCAATCCATCCTCCCCAATTTTCTTTTCAGGAGGCGCTTGTAATACAAGTATAACACCATCTACGATATCATCAATATAAGTAAAATCTCTCTTACAATTACCGTAATTGAATATTTGTATCTTTTCTCCCTTGATAAGTTTATTAGTAAAACCAAAATATGCCATATCAGGTCTTCCCGCCGGACCATATACAGTGAAAAATCTCAACCCAGTAGAAGGAATATTGTACAGTTTGCTATATGCATGTGCCATTAATTCATTACTTTTTTTCGTTGCTGCATACAATGAAACCGGATTGTCCACCCTATCCTCCGTACTATATGGAATCTTCTTGTTGCTTCCATATACCGATGAAGATGAAGCATAAACAAGATGTTCTACACCGTCAGCCCCATTATCATATGAATGTCGACATGCTTCAAGTATATTATAAAATCCTATTATATTTGACTGAATATATGCATCAGGGTTACTTATAGAATACCTGACTCCAGCCTGTGCCGCAAGGTTTACAACAATTTGAGGCCGGAACTCATTAAAAATACTCTCAACAATCTCCTTATCAGACAAATCCCCCTTAATAAATGTACATTTGGATTTCGGTTGTTCTGATACGCATTTTTCTATTTGCTGCAATCTCCACTCTTTAATGTTAACATCATAATAATCATTCATATTATCCAAGCCGACAATATTCATTGGGAATGGCATTTTCAGTAGTTTAATTGCAAGATTACTACCTATAAATCCTGCTATTCCAGTTATAAAAATTGTTTTATTTTTTATATCTATATGTTGCATCCCGTTTTCACCCTATCGTGTCTATTTAGTCACGTTTAAATATATCTCGCGTATATACTTTTTCCTTTACATCATCCAAACATGAATCGTATCTATTTGCTATAATAGTAGCACTTTTTTTCTTAAATTTTTTCAAATCATTTACGACTAATGATCCAAAAAAAGTTTCACCATTCTTAAGGGTCGGCTCATAAATAATGATCTTCGCCCCTTTTGCCTTTATTCGTTTCATAACTCCCTGGATTGATGATTGCCTAAAGTTATCTGAATTACTTTTCATTGTAAGTCTATATACACCTATAATAATCTCCTTTTCCTTTAATGGATCCCACTGGCTATTTGCCTCATAAGCCCCTGCCATTTCCAAAACCCTGTCTGCAATATAGTCTTTTCTTGTTCGATTACTCTCTACAATCGCTGACATCATATTTTGTGGTACGTCTTGGAAATTTGCAAGAAGCTGTTTCGTATCTTTAGGCAGACAATATCCACCATACCCAAAAGAAGGGTTATTATAATGCGTTCCTATTCGTGGATCCAAACATACGCCCTTAATAATGTCTTCTGATTTTAATTGTTTGGATTCTGCATAAGTGTCCAACTCATTAAAATAAGAAACTCTAAGAGCTAGATATGTATTTGCAAATAGTTTTACTGCTTCTGCCTCGGTATATCCCATATAAAGAATATCTATACTTTCTTTAAGTGCCCCTTGTTGTAATAAATTCGCAAATACATGTGCTTTTTCTTCCGTACTCCTGTCACAAGATACTATAATTCTTGAAGGATACAAATTGTCATAAAGTGCTTTTGATTCTCGTAAAAATTCAGGGCTAAAAATAATATTAGTTGTATTATATTTCCTTCTTACAGTTTCCGTATAACCAACTGGTATAGTAGACTTAATAACCATCATTGCATCAGGATTGACCTTTAGAACAAGTTCAATTACCGACTCTACTGCAGAGCAATCAAAATGATTCATTTTGCTATCATAATTTGTAGGCGCAGCAATGATCACAAAATCGGCATTTTTATAAGCCTCTTTTGCATCAAGCGTGGCATTTAAATCCAGCTTCTTCTCTGTAAGATATCTTTCAATATATTCATCCTTAATGGGTGAAATATGCTTATTTAACATTTCAATTTTTTCTGGAATAATGTCTACAGCTGTCACATGATTATGTTGGGCTAAAAGGATTGCCAAGGACAATCCCACATAACCTGTTCCAGCAACTGCAATATTATATTTTTTATTATTATTGTCTGCCTCTATCTGAGTATCTTGCTCAACAAATAAATCTGTTATATTTATGTTCAAAACTTCAGAAAGTATTTCTAATTGTTCAATAGATGGCATACTTTCCATTTTTTCAATCCTGCTTATGGCGTTTCTGCTCACCCCTGTCATTTCAGCTAATTTTGCCTGAGACAAACCTTTTTCATTTCTATGTTTTGCAATTGCTTGTGCAATTATATTTCGAGATGTTTTTTTCATTCTCTATTCACCATCCTATATAAAACTACATCGTCTTTTGACACCCTTCGTGTAAAATCATATCCTATACAGTCTAGCTCACCCCCGATTGCATGTCATCATAATAATTTAATCAAATGCAAACATATTTTGTTTACTAATGCTAGATCCTTCTGTATATGCAACAATAACTATATCAATATCATTGTTATTAATATATTCTTCTATACTATTGTCATTAAATCTCATATCCCACATAACAATTTTTTTTGCTGGCATCAGCATAAAAGGCGCCATCACTAATGAATACGAATCTTTTATAAGGAGAATGTTTTTCCCATCTACATTGTAATTGTTTGTTAATTCACAATAGTCATAATTACTAAACAAATAAGAATAGTGCCAACTTTTTGCATTATAATAATTTTTTGCTTCTTCAAGCACACTCTTGTCTATAAAGCAATCACTAAATTCTCCTCTTCTGTTAATGGTAGCAGAATCTACTACATAACTAACATCTGTTTCAAAATTAGGTTCTATAAATGTGAAATCATCCAATACTTTCGCCCAGGTGCCACTTACTTTTTTCCCAGTTTCTCCTAACCAACATTCATTATATTTTGTATAACAATATCTGTCACTGGACAATAATGACAAATCAAAATCATACCCCAGTGAATAATTGCAATAATCTAATATTTCTTTTGCCGCTTCAAATCCCGCTAAAGTTGTCCAATGATGATCTGTATAATAAAAATATCCATTTTCTATTCCGCTGGGAAATTTTTCTTTAAGATCAAGACAATTTATTTTTTCCTCAGTTAAATATGATAACAATTCATTTGCATTAGCATCACACCATGAAGGCACACCCACAGCCCAAAGTTCATTATCGCCTCCACTCTGGCTCGGAAGATTCACATACAAGAAATCTATATTATTATCTATACAGTGTTCCGCCAAAAAACTGAGTTGCTCCTTTTGATATTTCAAATTAGTTTCGGATCTTGGCAGCACGATTCTCCCATCTGTCAATCGTACTGTTTGCGAATTATTATCCAGAATCTCATTGGGACTAATAATTAATGTAACTAACCCATATATATCAAACAACTCATCTCTTTTGAAGAAAGATTTCTGTATTGATGTCTCAAGATCACCTGGTATATAATTTTGTTTTAATTGAGGTACTATCATCATCAAATTAAAACAAATTATTATTAATACGATAAGCGAAAATACTTTTTTCATATCTTTGCTTCCTTAAAACATAAAATATAAAAATGGATTGTAACTTCCCATTAAAATATACAGCAACGAGCTCAGCGTTAATAGCAATAATATAATTGACAGAAAAGCTTTTCCATATATTGAATTACCAATTTTGCCTTCTGCAATAATCTTATAAATCGGTGTTGAAAAGATTACTCCACACAAAAATAATAAAAAATAATTTTTAAATTGGAATGCAAATACCTTATCGTAAAAGAGATTACCATTTAACCCTAATAACGACTTTATATAAACAATTGCTTCTTCACTTGTCTGCGTTCTAAAGATTGTCCATAAAATAATAATCGCTACACCTGTATATATATGATATATGATGGAATATATTCCACTAAACCTCTCTGGTCTAATCCAAAATTTTTCTAGAGAAATTAAAGTGAAATATATTATCCCCCACAAAATATAGTTCCAAGACGCTCCATGCCACATCCCGGTCAACAGCCACACTATAAAAAGATTCCTTAGCTGAATCCATAATCCTCTTCTATTTCCACCTAATGGGATATACACATAATCTCTAAACCATATTGATAAGGATATATGCCATCTTCTCCAAAAATCTGTTATACTAGCAGCAATATACGGATAATTAAAATTTTCCTTATACTCAAATCCCAACATTTTTCCTAACCCTATTGCCATATCAGAGTATCCGGAAAAATCAAAATAAATTTGAAAAGTATATGCAATTGCTCCCAGCCAACAATATAGGACAGAATACGCTGCCACATTTTCAGCTTCAAATATTAAATTACTTAACCCTGCAAAATTATTGGCCAAAAGTACCTTTTTGGTGAGTCCAATGCAAAATCTATAGCATCCTTCTGAAATTTGATCAATGCTTACACTTCTATTCCTGCTATCTATATACTGGGAAATATCATTGTACCTAATAATAGGTCCCGCAATCAATTGAGGGAAGCAGGCTATATATGCTCCCATATCAACAAAATTGTTGATTGGTGTGCATCCTCTATATACGTCAACAACATAAGATATTGCCTGAAATATATAAAACGATACTCCAACAGGAAGAATAATTTTATTTATACCATATTCTTCTGATGTTATGTATTCCAAATTTTCAATAATAAAATTTGTATATTTGAAATAAAAAAGTATTATTAAAAATGTGATAACTGTTATTGCCAGGATAATTCTTTTTTTGTTTTCATCTGCCCTGTTTATTAGTATTGCTGACAGGTACGAAACGGCTATGACTAAAATCATAAGCCATACATATTGCTTCTGACCACAGTAATAAAACCAAATACTGCTTACAAATATCCAAAAGTTCTTTAACTTCTTAGGCAATAAATAGTAAACACTTAAAAAAATAGGAAGAAACAAAAACAAGAATGTCAGGGATGAAAAGACCATATATCCTCTCCTGTGTATTATTCATTTCTGCTTATATAATACTGAGCTATTAATAAATCCTTTATCTCATCTATATCTACCGATCGCTCCTTTGGCATTATATATGGAATTTTATTATCATTAAAACTTGTATTTAAATCTAATTCACTTATTAAATTAATATATATACAACCATTTACTCTATAATATAATGGCATGTCCTGACGTCTACATGTACTTTTCATCGGTAAAATGGAATTCATCCTTCCTAAATTGTCAATAGTTCTTATCAATATAGGATTATCTTCTACCGGCGATACGGATACAAGGCTCTGACCCTTATTCTTAATAAATAATTCAATGGCACTATCAATATCATCTGCTGTTCTCAATGGTTGGGTTGCCTGCAAAAGAATCAATATATCATATTCTTCTTTCCTTTTTTCTAATTCTCCCACTGCATGCATAACAGCATCAATGGTTTTTGAGGTATCTGATGCTAATTCACCCGGTCTTAAAAAGGGAACTTCAGCTCCATATTTTATAGCTACATCTGCAATTTCCTGACTATCAGTCGAAACTATCACTTTGTCAATATATTTGCTTTCCAATGCTGCCTGAATAGTATACGAAATTAATGGTTTCCCGCATAGATCGATAATGTTTTTATTCTTAATTCCTTTACTTCCTCCACGTGCAGGAATCAATGCTACAATCTTATTTTTTTCTATCATAGTCCCTTTCCTATAAAACTCTAATTTTGAGTATACTCTTTCATCTTTCTAATAATATTAGCGGAATCCTCTCTTGGAATAAACAGCTTATTCTCAAACGGCTTCGACATATCTGCACAGAATCCTATTTGAATTCCTAACATATTCATAATACCTTCCGTATCCTCATTATATGAATTGCAAGGATATGAAACAGCTTCTATTGCTGTTCCGGTTATTTCTTCTAAATACTTTTTGCACAAAGCATATTCCTGCAGTTGTTCTTCTTTCGTATATGATGCCATCTTGGTTGGGTGTGTATGCGAATGAAGTCCAATAACATTGCCTGTTTCTGACAATGCCTTTATCTCCTCTCTCTTCATCCATAAAACATCCTTATATTTTTCAGGATCATAATTATAGTTTCTAAGCATTTGATCCATATATGCGTGAAATTTCTCTTCTCCTAATATCTGATCCCTTATATATCTGAATTTTCTATCATTAAAAGTGTAAAAAGGTGAGTTAGGAAGATATTTACTAAAATCAACGTCATATTTTGTTATGTCAATATCCTCACTTATTAATTTAAAAAATGCTGAATAAAACTCTTCAACACTTCTAAATTTTGAAAATCTAAAGTGATGATATACCTCTAATTTTTCCAATACTCCACAGATAGGGGATGTATAAATAAACCAATATGCTGTCAATCCTCTTTGTTGCAAAACGGGATATGCTATATCATATTGACACTTTAAAGCATCATCAAATGTCAAAACGACTTCATTTTCTTTAATTTTATTATGGATACATTTGTCTTGAAATTCCTCTGCTGATATAATTCTGTATCCCTGTTCTTTATAAAACTCAAGTATTTCTTCCAATTTTTCTGCGGACAAGGAGCCTTGACACTCTATATGATTCTTTCCATGAAAATGATGAAACATAATGCCATGTGCTTTTAATATGTTTTCCATATTTTCTTATATGTCGTTAATGACGATCAACATTTCTCCCACAATATAGTAGTAGTTTTTACAGACCCTCTCCAAGGTCTACTCTAGACATTTTCAAACTCTAGCGCTTTAGTTTGAAATATAGGGTTTAATAAATATCCAAGTCTATAAATCTTTTTTGAATATTTATCTTCCAAAACTCTTCACTTTTTAAAACACTCACCAGTTCTTCCGTACTATTACCTTTTCCGAATTCCATACATGCATGTCTGTATTCATTAACCGCACCTATTGCACGCAAAATTTCATTTACGTTTTCACCAACATGTTGTATATTTTTTAACCGGCTAGTTGTATATCTTCCGTTTTGTCTTGTTCCAATGTCAATGGCCGGAATACCGTAAACACCAGTTTCACGAATCCCGGCGCTGGAATTTCCTATCATGAATAAAGCATTTTTTAGAAAAGTTAAAAAATATTCAAATCTTAATGACGGAAACATTCTAATATGAGAATTTCCAAGAAAACGCTTATACTCATTTAATATCAATTCTGATCCCAAATCATTATTCGGATAAATTACTATATAATTCTTTTTACTATCTAAAACTGCATCTACAATGCTTTTTGCATGTTCACTAGCAAATTCATATTCCGTTGTTACCGGATGATACATTAATATTCCATATTCTTCAAATGAAACATCATACCTTTCTTTTGCATTTTCCAGAGATGGTAATTTATTGCTTAACATGATATCTATATCTGGAGATCCAACAACATATATATGTTGTTCTTCTTCTCCAAGCTGAATTAATCGCTTTTTTGCTTCTATTGTACAGACAAAGTGTATCTGAGCAAACTTAGATATAGCGTGTCTAATCGATTCATCAATTGTTCCTGACAATTCCCCTCCTTCAATATGCGATATTAAAATATTATTAAATGCCCCTACAATTGCCCCAGCCAGTGCATCTATTCTATCGCCATGCACAACAATCATGTCTGGCTTTATTTTTTTTACATAACTATCTAAGCATGCTATTGTATTACTCAAATTGAGACTTACATCTTGGGACTGTACCAGTCCATAGGCAACATATACATGTTTATAATTATCATTTTCTACTTCCATATATGTGTTTCCAAATTTTTCAAGCAAATGCATTCCACCCACAAAAATATACACTTCAAAATGCGGATCTGCATCTAAGGTTTTCATTATAGATTTCATTTTACCGTAATCGGCTCTCGTTCCTGTTATGAAAAGAATACTTTTTTTATTCATCATTAATAATTTTTTATTCCTCTCTTCGGTAATTGTTTAAGTTTGACAATATAACTTTTACTCCATGTTACTTCAACCTTTATCGTAATTATTATTTTTTAATCATCTCCCTTGTTATTTGCGTGTCCGTTTCTATATCCATATTGGCTATTTGTCCTAAAATTTTTTCATACTCGTCTGCCGGGATTGATCCTGTGCCCGGTCTTTTTACCCATAAATTTTCTTTTGTAAAGGTTTCTCCTTTTTTTATTGGCTTTATGGAAACAACAGTAGCAAAAGCAAAATCACTTGTTACTTTTTCCTCTGGAATAGCTTCCTTTTTTCCTCCCAGCATTTTATAAATATCTTTTGTATCATTCAATAAATTTTTTAATTCTGCCTCATCCATGGAGCACACAATATCCGGACCTGTTCTTTTCATAGTGTCCGTGAAATGTCTTTCAACCAAATTTGCCCCTAACGCCACTGCTGCTAAACAAGCCGCATTACTTTGCGTATGATCAGACAACCCTATAGGAACATCTTTAAATACACGCATCATCTCCTGCATTGCACCTAACCGAACAAATTCTGGCTTTGTAGGATATAAATTTGTGGTATGCATTAATGCATATGGGATACCATACTCCTCTAAAATAGACGTTGCTTTTTTTATACTAGCAATATCATTCATACCTGTTGATAAAATCATGGGTTTATGAAATGATGCAACGTGTTTTATTAGTGGATAATTATTCAATTCGCCCGATCCTATTTTATATGCCAGTACCCCAAACGACTCCAGTCTGTCAGCTGCTGCCCGGGAAAACGGTGTACTCAAGAAAACCATTCCCTTAGATTGTGTATACTGCATTAATTCATATTCATCTTCCTCTGACAATGCAGCCATAGACATTATGTCATAGATTGATTTATCACTATTGCCTGGTTTGACATTTTTGGCAACCTTACTCATTTCATCTTCAACAATATGAGTTTGATGTTTTACAATTCTTGCTCCTGCACGCGCCGCAGCATCAACCATTTGTTTTGCAACGTCCAAATCACCATTATGGTTAATTCCTATTTCAGGAATAACTAACGGATAATTGTCATTTCCAATTCTGATGGGGCCTATTTCAAATTCTTTCATTATTTTCTCCCTATGCATTTTAAATTAATTTTTAATAATTTTTATTTTAAGCTAATGGATATTATATCATATTTTGCGTATCCTGTACCAACTTATTAATTTGTTCAAAATATTTTTTACATTCCTTCTCCATCTCACAAATTACTCTTTTATTTTCATTCAAAAATCCATCGTAATCATTTATAAGTTCATCCGTCTTTTCCATAAGCCTCTCACATATTTTCCCTGTCCTAATATCAACTACTCTGTTTTTCAATCCAATATCTTTATATAAAGCAATATGTTTATCAATACCTATTGGTGCAATTGTTGGTGTTCCCATTGCTATTGAACTGATATTTGCATGATATCGCATACATATTGAAAAATATGCTTTCCTATATATATCCGTAATATATTCAGCCGTAGTAATATCTCCATTTAATAGCGGCGCTATACTTACCCTGGTTGTTATTAACACTCCTTTTATTTTCCTCAACACATCATATATAGCCTCTATATCACTCAATATATGGGGAACAAATACTATATAATATTCTTTGTTCGATGTTAGCAAAAGCGATATATAATTTGCTAGTTCTTCAACAAAATCTACATATGATTTTTCCGCATCAGTTCCCCATACTTCATCATTTCGATCTTTAGTTATATTTAAGGCAATCATTTTTTTGTTTTCTGGAATTTCTATATGCTCGTAATAGTTTGCACTTGTAAAGAATCCCCCATCGGGTACCTTTAATATTTTTTTCATTAGTTCATTCGTACATATACCTTTTAAAATATCATATGATCCATCATTTCTTACAGATATAATGCATCTCTGTTTTCTTGCACAATTCTCTAAAAAAGTTCTAAATTTGACAATATTTTTTTCATTTCCGTCAATAATATCCACTCCCACTGCATTAAAAACAATAGGAATATTAATTTTATCAAAAAGTTCATTTTGCATGTTAAACGTTGTACCGGTCAGGGAATAATCCCATTCTATCCTAAAAAAATCCCCACCCCCAACGACAAATAAATCTCCGTCATTTACCATATCAATAAAATTCTGGTCAAAAGCAGCCTCATTCCAAGATCTATAATAATTTCTTATTTCGATTTGCTTTATTGTAATATCAGAGGTAACATACTTTCTTATATTATTATAAAAGCCAATATGGTTAATCATATCCCCAACATTTCCGTTAAAGCTCGCTAGATGAATTATCTTCATTTCGTTTTTTTCTCCTTAATCAATAGCAATAACTGGGTTATCTTATCTCGATTAATAGCAATATACATTCCTACTAAAAGCACAAGCCAAATCATTGAAATAATGTATTTTTTTTGCAAATATAACAATGTTGAAATACCTATTATGAATATGGAAAAAAATATTACTTTTTTTTGTAGCGGAATTTTTTTTGTTTTATTTATATCTTTATATCTGCATATAAATATTGTTGAATATGCTATGATCGAAGAGAGCGGTGCCGCATATCCGCCGACTACAAACACTAACACAAGATTAGAAATCGCGTTAATTACCCCAGCCAAAATAGTCGTTTTGGCTAATTCAATTGTTCTTTTATCTGCAATATACACAACGCTGTACAAATTAATAAGTATACTAAAAAGCGCCGCATAGACATATAAAAAAATATAATTATAGCTCATCCTATATTCTTCGTTAGTTACAAAATATGGATATACTAGTGAAACAACTACTAACATGCCAGAACAAGCCACTGAAAATGTTCCAACCATAAAGTTAATTATATCAGAAAAAAACTTTTCGTTATCAGCATCATTATTGTGAAGGGTAGCTACTTCCATCCAACCAATATTAAACACATCGTACATTTGCGTTAATACATCAGGGAATTTTCTGGCTATAGCCAAAATTCCATTTATATTTACGCCAAGAACAATTGCAATGATGGCACGGTCAGAGGCATTTACCAGCCACCATGCCAGTGAATTAGGTATTAACGGTACTGAATATTTTAATATATTAATGCAAATTTTTTTGTCGCAATATTGCACCCCAAAATACATATACACTTTACATGATAAATAAATAAAAATAGCGCATACTATATTTCCAATAATTGTGGACAATAACATTCCTTTAGGACCGAAGTTTATTTCCACCAATAGAAATATATTCAGTCCTATTGTTGTTATAGCGGACAACAAACTTCCTAATGCATATATAATGATTTTCCCTACTCCCCTTGCAAGTTGCAACATAACATTCGATATTGCAATCGCCACTGTGCAAAAGAGTGTCCACAGCACATATTCATTGTTCGTAATAATGTATACAATATACGAAACAATAGAAAAAACCAAAAATAGAACAAGCAAACCTATAATACATGTAGAAATTGTCTTTCTCTTTTTTTCGGTATCTTCTCTAACCTCCAACAGTTCTCTAAACAAACCTTGCTGTATCTGAAGGCTCACTATAGGAAGCAGCAATGAGCTTATTGTATTTACAATATCTATTGTTCCATATTCTGCTGTATTTAATTTGGTTGTGTACAAAGGAAGCAGGAAAAAACTTATTGCTTGTGTACATATTCTTCCAAATGCAATAACCGATGTGCTTTTCACTAATTGCTTAATTTTTCCCATTATTTTTCTTGATACAAAATATATGTATTCTCCTTCAAACGTTTTACAACAATATTCTCTTCTGCAATTCCTTCGTTATAAAGTGCTTTTCTTATTTCCTCGATTGTTAACCCATCCATCTTATTTTTCATAGATCTTTCATTATTTATGGAGTCCTCCGCTCGTACATAAAGAGGATTTGTCGTTTTCTTCATGGTTCTCAGTGAAAAGTAAATGATATTTCTCAATATTTTTTTCACATTTTTTTTCAAAAAGCGAAATGATATTTTTTTACTATAGTTTATACACATATATTTTATTCTATCGAAATCATCTTCACTACAGTATTCCGCTTCTTTTTCTATAATTTCTACAATTGCATCAATACTATCATTGTTTTGCGAATTGCTTATATATTTCTCGGCTACTACTTTATAGTGTGCATATTCATCATAATAAGGAAATTCCTGATTATGCATACATATATTTTCTGCCAACTCAATAACTTTATCCTTTGTATATACATTAGTCGATAATTCATTAGGTATATGTTGATCATATTTTTCATTAACATATGGTCTGTAGGATATGCAAGGTCTATTCATATATAAACATTCTATCGCACTTGTACACCCGTTTTGAACAACTAATGTTGCCGCTTCTAACCAATTTATCATATTACCATCATATACAACATGTATATTTTCATATTTGTTGGCTATACTATCCCAAATATTCCTATTTTCTGAAGGATGTGGTCGCACAACTACATTAATTTCCTTATGTTTTTCCCCGATTTCATTTACTAAGTCAATAAACGAAGTAAATAACTTATATAAATACTGAAATCTTATTTCAAATTCTTGTTCTTCAACCTCTCCTCGTATAAGTCCCATCTCTTGAAATATTTTCTTTTTTATCCGAAGTCTATCCTCGTATGAATTATTACTTCCTATCAAATTTACTGTTGAAAAATTTGATACTACTAACAAAAAATTACCATATTCTCTTTTTATTTTATCTACTATATCTTGATTAGCTATTTTCTTCGAAGAAGATAATATATTTATCCTCGGGTTTCCAGTTGCATATATATTTAATTTCTCTAATTCAGACATTCTTTTTATTAAGTCTGCCTGATATTCTCCAAAACAGCATATGCTATCTACATATCTTAAACATTGATCAGGCAAACGCCTGATATATTCTTTTTCATTCCTTATAACCAGACCTTCTTCGTCCATAAGGACAATCCTGTTTCCTCTTTGTTTAATTTCTTTTAGTTTTTCCTCACTATCTTTATATATACTGTTTATAAAATATACGCCTCGCGGTAAATCCTCAACATCCCCACCAAAATCCTGCTGAATAACGACCCCATATCCTTTGTGCATCAACACATCTGCTAATTTCATTTTGTAAATAAACTCTCGAGATTTTGTCTCTATCCTAATATTAATCCATTTTTTTTTCATTTTTATACCCTCATTCTATCCTAAATACAAACTTTGCCTATCCTATATCTAATTTATATGGAACTATACCAGAAGATTCTGTTAAACCCATTACCACTTGCGCCATCAACGCTAAAAAAAGCAAAAATAACAATAGTTTATATATTGAAATATTAGATTTATAGTGCAATCGTTCAATATAAGTATTAAAAAGCGATAACGCATAAACTCTAAACACAAAAAAGTAATCGTTTATCCTCCACGCCAACATACCTATAATAATATACATAAGCGAAAGGTTAACCCATAATGACACTATAACAAAATATTTTCTTGTATCTTGTTTATCTACATACTTAATCATCCATACTGCAAAAAAGCAAATCAAAATGCCCGGTAAATATCCCCAAATTGAAATATCCTGTAAAAAATAATCAGCATAAAATGAATACTTTGTTTGCATTATCACTGCAAATACAAGTTTTCTTGCTACAAAAGAACCTATATTAGCTAACGCTGCAATTAGCAATAGTTTTTTCCTTTTGAACCATCCAGGCTTCTTATCTGCTAAAAAGCATACCAACCACACGCCAAAAAAAGCTAAGGCCATATAGTGTATCATACTGGCACATAATATGATAACAAAACTTTTCTTCCATCTCTTTTTGCATATAGAAACAAATGCCAGCATACATATTGAGACACTTAAGCTCGTCCTAATTATATTAAAACTTACAAGATAAAAATAAATTAGTAGGCTTAAGAAATATTTTGCTTCATCTTCTTTATACAAATAATCTACACTATATAACTCAAAGCCAATAATTAATCCATATAATATATATATATATGTTTTATGCGATACTCCCAGTCTATTAAATATAATATTCATTATTTTGAAAAGAGGTTCTTCAACATCCAAAATTCCTCTTCTCTGAATTTCTCTAAAATAATCGCCTATCGTTCCAGTATTTGAATCTAATATATCCAAATAGGCTTGTGCATCCGTTCCTCCAATGCCCTCTGATATAGTTCTATTTGCCGCAAAAAATAATAGTATTCCAAAAAGAATTACTATTTCTATCGAAATTATGTTTTTCTCCTTTATTCCTGTAAAAGCAATCACATTGTGATTATATTTCGCCTTTTTTATCAAATAAAACATTAAATATGCCAACGTAAAATACAACAGCCAAGTACTATACATATTTATCATAATCTATACCTAATTACACTTATTCTCTTTACAATTTAAATTTCTCATATAAATATTTAGCCTTTTCCTTTTTCCCTAAATTTTTGGTTAAGTCAAACGACTCTATATTTTTATTATAATACTCGTCTACTGTTTCTATAATCTTTGCCGGAACGCCTGCAACCACCACTCCATCCGGTACTGACTTAGTAATAATAGCTCCTGTCGCAACTATAACATTGTTTCCTATCGTTACTCCAGGCAAAATAGTTACATTGTCTCCTATTGATACATTATTTCCCACCTTGATTTTTCCAAACAAATCTCCATTTACTAATTCACCAGGGTACTTTCCATCTCTTGCCAAATTGCGAATAACCCACATCGATCCATCATGAGTTATAAAGTTGGCTCCCCAATTAATCCTAACATCATCTCCTATTTCAACAAGATATGGTTCAGAACCAAAGCAAAATTTAGATAAAATGACGACATTATTTCCTATTTTGACGCCTTTCCTTCTGCAATAACCCACCGGATCAATTTTCATCATTATATAATCTAAAATATACGTAAGCATATTTTCTCTTCCCTTCTACCTATGATGATTGGAGCTGATTACATCATTAATGTACTTCTCCCACTCATCCATAACTTTTTCTGGCAAAAATGCTTGTGCACGTTTCTTTTCATGTACACTAATACTATGCCACATATCTTCGTTTTCTAAAATTTCCATTATTGTTGCTGACAATTTCTTGTCATCATTTACAGGTATTAATCTGCCTTCCGTTTCGTTTGTAATAAGCATCCTCGGTCCCCCACACGGACAGTCTGTAGAAATAGCAGGAATACCTACTGCCATTGCTTCCATTAATGAATTCGGCATTCCTTCATAGTCCGATGTCATTACATATAACCTTGCTCTTTCTAATTTTTCTTTTACCTCCTGCGTCTTTCCTTTAAATTTGATCTTTTCTGATACACCTAACTGTAATGCAATCTTCTTTAGGTTTGACTCTAATTCTCCCTCTCCATAGTATTCAACAACATAGCCAGGCAGTTTATTATGTATCCTTGCAAACGCCTTTATTAATAATTCTGGATTTTTTTGTTCTTGCAGTCTCCCCACCATAAGAATGCTTTTCTCTGTCCCCATGCATGTTCCTTCGAAAAAATCTTTTTTGACCATATTATATAAAATTACTGATTTATTTTGAATCGGCTTCCAAAAATAGTCAGCTGCCATCTGTGTTTGAAACACACATCCGTCTGTTGAAAGAAATATAATATTTGCGAAAATTCTTCTTAATCCTTGTCCGTATTCCTTACGAGGATCATTTCTAACAGAGACTAATCTCTTAGTATTAAGTCCAATAGATGAAATAAGCATTCTTATATTGGGAGGACCTAAAAAAGAAATAACTATATCAGCATTTTCGTTTTTCATTATTCTCCTTAATGCCAAAATCCTTTTTAAATTTCTTATAACTCTTATTCCATCTGTATCTAAAAATAGTCTTTTAATTCTATTATCTAACTCATATTCTTTTGCACCATCTAATGGTCTACTATCGTTAATCAATAATACTTCATCGTTTTTAGAAGCAAAATAATTGCATAAATTTGACATAACGCGCTCTGCTCCGCCCAATTGCATAGAGTCAATATAAAAGATTAGCTTTTTCCCCATCTTACTGGTCTCCTGTAACATTAGCATTTAATATCTTTTTGTGCTGCCTTATCTGTTCCTCATTGAATCTGTACTTAATCTGCTTTGCAGGAACCCCGCCTACTACACTATAAGGCTCTACATTTTTTGTCACTACCGCCCCTGCTGAGATAATAGCTCCCTCGCCCACGGTCACGCCCTTTAAAATTATACACCCAGTTCCAATCCAATTATCCCCTTCAAATATTACATCTTCATCTAAATCCGGAGTTTTCTCTTCATCTCTTATTGTGCTCATATATCTTCCAATTGTATCCGTTTTATGGTTTCCCGTAATAATTGTTACATTGGGGCCAAACATAACATGATCTCCAATTATAATTTTTGCCCTAGTTGACAAAAAATAAGCTCCTTCATTAATTGAGACATCATTCCCTATGTATATATTTTCCCATGTTAGTTTAGTATTCCTTGAAAATATCACATTTTCACCACACTTGGCACAAAGTCTTTTTTTACATGGCGCAACTATCACTTTATTAAAAGCACGCCCCAAGAAGTCAATACTATAATACAATATTTTAAAAAGCATTCTCGTTCAATACCTCACCATATATATTTATCAGAGAGTCAAATACTTTATCGCTTGTATAACTTTTTTTAACTTTTTCTATGTTCCACTGGCTCATCCTCTTGCGCACATCTAACGACTCCATTTGTTTTAGTCCATTGCATAATGCTTCAATATCCTTCACCGGTACTACAACCCCACCCTTATTCTCAATCATTTCATAATTAGCGCCTGCGTTTGTTGTAAGACAAGGTACACCGTGAGCCATAGCTTCTAATAAAGATAATGAAAAGCCTTCCGTATATGTTGGAAATAAGAAAACATCTGTCTCATCAAGCAGTTCATATACCTTTTCCTTTGTGATACTGCCTAAAATTATTGTGTTGCCTGGGAACATGTTCTCCTTGTCTTTATAATCTTCTGTAATTGGTCCAGCAATCAAAAAAGTAATGGTTGGATTCTTTTTGGCAACTTCAATCAGTTCATCAATTCCTTTCGTTTTCTTCACGTGTCCTACAAACAATACCTGTTTTAATTCCTGGTTTATTTTCTTCACCTTAATTGTCTCAGCAGAAATAGGGTTAGGAATAATCATAGTTTTATTTTTTATATTTTTTTCAGCATATTCATAAGATTTGTGATTAAGGACAAGTGTTTTTTTACTTTTTGTAATCATTTTTTTTAAAAAAAAGGCCCCACATCTACTTTTTCCAAGTTGATCATCTATATTACAATGGCAATGCAAAACATAAGGAATTCCATATAGCCTAACAATCATTGTACTTATGTAATCCCGCACCACTCCTTTAGGAGAACAGTTTGTATTTAAATGAACAATGTTGGGGTGTTCAAGCCTTATACATCTCAAGACATCTCGCCAAATACGAAAACATCTTTTCACTTCATCGCGAATATTCCATACATCATCTGCTGCAAGAGCCCTTTTTCCCGATATTGATGTGTTTACAACATCTATCTTCGCTTTATTCTGTTTACAATAGTCAATAAACTCTAATGCCCACGTTGCATCTCCTCCTACAGGAGGCGGAATTGCAGAAACTAACAAAATTCTTCCTTGAAAGTTCTCCATAATTATTACCTACTTTCATATATACTGTTATTTATTAGTTCTTTTTCACTCGGAAAAGTTATTAATACAGCTTTTTTTCTTCCATAGTATACAAACATACTTCCGCCAGCTGCAGCATGGGCATGACCTTCATCCAGTACTTTCTTTAAATCCTGTATGCCTCCTGCTCCCCCAATAGCCGTAACCGGAATTTTTACTGCATCCGCAACACTTCTTACCAATTCTATATCATATCCCTGCATCGTGCCATCCTGATCAATCGAGTTAATAATAATTTCTCCGGCACCCAGTCGTTCTGCCTCTTTTGCCAGTTCAGCCGGTTTTTTTTCTGTTAATTCATGTCCATCATTAATAACACATTGATACCCGTTTTTTGTTTTTTTTGCATCAATAGACGCCACAATACTTTGACTTCCAAATGCTTCCGCCGCATTTGTAATTAACTCCGGATGTCTTATCAGTTCGCTGTTAATAACTACTTTCTCATATCCGATTGCAAGCAATTCATGAATCTGATCAAGATTAGTGATTCCACCCCCACAGCTCAATGGCATAAATGCTTCACTTGCTATATCTTTCAGCAATTCAAAATCCGGCTCTCTATGATTTCTTGTTGCTCCTATATCAAGCACAGATAGTTCATCAATACCTTTCCTATTAAAAATCTTAACCGCATTTACAGGATCTCCAAGGTACGTTCTATCTTTGAAATTGATTGTCTTAATTAGATCCCTGTCATCATAAAGCAGTACAGGAATGATTCTTGGTCTGGTAAACACGTTTTAACACTCCTTCACGAAATTAGTCAATAATGCCATCCCAAAGTCATGGCTCTTTTCCGGATGGAATTGTACTCCCATAATATTATCTTTCACAACCGCTGCAGCAAATTCATATCCATAATCACAGGTCATAAGCACATTTTCCACATTATCACACTTTGCATGATAGGAATGTACAAAATAGTATCTCTGTGTACCATCAAGATTCTTCAACAATGGACTGTCTTGTTTAAATTCTACAATATCCCACCCCATGTGCGGAACTCGTAAATCCGTATCGTCCAGTCGAAAGCGAATATTATCGAAAGGGATCAATCCCAGCCCCGGTAATATTCCTTCTTCGCTTTTTCTGCCAAGTAACTGCATTCCAAGACAGATTCCCAATATTGGTACTCTGTCTTCTAACACTTTTCGTTTAATAAAATTTTCAAGGCCACTTTCACTGAGTCTTGTCATTCCCGCATCAAAAGCACCCACGCCCGGAAGTATAAATCTATCGCAAGGGTTCAAAGTATCCGGATTCGATGAAATAATAGATTTTTCTCCGATTACTTTCAGCATATTCTGAATGGATCCAAGATTCCCCAGTCCATAATCAATAATTCCAACCATTTCTATATCCTCAGATTTCTGTTTTCCATTCCCAACATTTTAGATATTGCAGCCCCCAGTTTAATCATCCACATAGAATTTTTATAATCCGCCGGTGTTTTACATGGGCTTTCTATAATAGAATCAAATTCCTCAACACTAATTCCAAGTTTTTTTGCCACGTATTCCTTATCCTGCTGCATTTGATCCGGATCGTACGGTGGCTGTTCCAACATCTTTAACGCTTCGTCTCTGGTTAACGTTCCTGCCAAAATTTCATTCGAAGCAACATTTTTTCGTGTATCAAATCCAAATTTATGAGGAAGATAATATCCTTCGAAAAAGCGTGTGAACACATTTTCATAATGTTTATTCTCGTATTTTGTCCATCCATACTTTTCATGAAGAAGTTCTTCCGCTTCCGGTTTATTATAAACCACATAATCAAGCGGATATTCTCTGCGCATGCCTTTGAAATATCTATAATAAATCTTATATTTTAGCATTCCGCACATGGGAAATGTTTTCAATTCTCTTTGCCCAAATTTTTTATGAATATCCTTAGCCATTCTCAGATCATTCATGTAGATCCACTCTACCGGTGGCCGGATAAACTCCGTTGCGCTGTTCGATCCTGTTAGCACATATTTAATTTTATGCTTTACTGCATAATTATAAAGTGCTGCAAATATTGCATGATCCTGGGGAAAATCCTGCGAAGAAATTCCTGATTTAAAAAATGCAAGCTGTAAATCTGCCATTTCCTTCCAGTTTACGACTTCTGTATACATATCAAGATCCAGTCCCTTAACTATTTTCTCGATATTTTCCACCGCAACGTTCAGGTTCCATCCCGTATCCACCACAAAAGCTAATGGTCGTAAATGCATAACCTCTTTAGCAATATACGCAAGATAAGAGCTGTCAGCTCCACCGGACAGACCTAAAATGCAATCGTACTCACTGTTTTTTCCTGCCTTGCGGATTTTTTCTGCCAGTTTCTGCAGTTCTTCCATTCGATTTTCATTTGGTTTCCAATAAGGAGCTATATTTTTATCAAAATTTCTACAATGGTCGCAGACTCCATTTTCATCAAAGGTTATCTTAGAATCTGTCGTATCCATTACGCATCTGGTACATCTTTGAAATGGACGATTATTCATTCTTTATATCTGCCTCGTTCTGGTTTGCTGTTTATTTTCTGATACGTTTTTCTATTCCAAGCATTTCATACAACTTAATTCCAAGAGCATAAATTTTTTCCTGGCTTTTAAATTTATCTGTACATTCCGGCATATCATGCAGTGCCATTAATTCCTCTTCACTGATTTCCAAACGTTTAGCTACTTCGGTAAAAAGTGCTTTACTTTCATCCTCCGTAATGGGAGGTTTGCTTAATATCTCTAGCGCTTCCTCTCTCGTCATCTGTCCAGTTACTACCAAACTGGATAATTGTGCCCTGCGGATATCATGTCCAAACCTGGTAGGTGTCCACCATCCTTCCAGGAACTTTGTCAATAAATCCTCAAAATGTTTTTGACCATATGGCACATATCCATATTCTTCAGACAATGTCTGAATCATTTTCTCTTTGGTAATTGGTACCAGATTTAATGGTTTGATCGTCTTTACACCTAGTACATACGGGATCCAGAATTTATGTTTAAATCCGTTTGTAAAAGTATAGTTTTTAATCGGAATGCTACAATATTTTTTAATTACATCCCTCATAAATGTACCGTCACCGGTCGGCCCGGATCCCTTTTCCCAGGATTCCGGATCCGCTATAATTTCCGTGGAGATATTGTATCCGTTTAAAATATATTTAACTCCAAGTTCTCGTGAATACTTATCTATCAAAGCAATAAATGCATGATCCTGAGGTGCATCCAGCATTTCCAGGCCTGTGCGGAACCATGCTAATTGCATTTCTCTCATTTCATCCCAGTTCATCTTTTCCACATGGAGTTCAACACCCAATTTTTCCGTTAACCGTTTGATGTTTTCCTCTGCAACCGGCAGATTCCATCCGGCATCAATGTGGAATACAAAAGGTCGTAATCCCCATTCTTTTACCGCCAGGTGAAGCATATAGGAACTATCTAACCCTCCACTAAGTCCCAAAATACAATCATACTGCTTTCCGTGGCCCTTTCTCTTTATTTCGGTAAGCAAAGTATTCAGTTCTTCCTCATGCCCCTCTCCGTAATTCCACTGAGGAAGAATACGATTTTTATATTCATTGCATCTCATGCAGACACCATTACTGTCAAAAACAATGTCTGCATCCGATGTATCCATAACACAGCATTTACAAATCTGATATTTTCTTTGAATCATTTATTTTCTCTCCATACTCAGATATTTATCTATCTCGTTCATCAATATCTGTTTCGTAAAGTTATTATCAAAATATCTTCTGCTATTTTCGGCCATTAACTTCAAATCTGACTGCATCATCTCTGTAACCATTTGACCAAGTTGTTGTGCATTTCCCAAATCACAGCACACTCCGCAGCCTGATTCCTTTATGATTCTCGCAGTTTCTCCTTCTGCCGCAGCGATTACCGGCATACCGCATGCCATATAACTCTGAAGTTTCGCAGGTATTGTTTTTGTCCATAGTTCATCTTTTGCAAAGGAAATAAACGCCGCTTCACAGGAAGCTAATAAAGTCGGAATTGTTTCTGCAGTCTGCCTTGGTACCAGAACGAATTTGTCTTTCACCTGATACTTTTTTATTTCTTCTATTAAAGTATCCAGATATCTGCCGTCACCCACTATAACAAATTTAACATTTTCATTTTTCAGGATCTCCGCTGTCTTAGGCAATATCTGTAATCCCTGAGCAGTTCCGACATTCCCTGTAAATACAATTTTGAAGGAATCGTCATTAGGAATCCCATATGCGGCTGCTGCTTCTTTTGCAATGCTTTTATCTATTGGCTTATAAAATTCTTCCGCATATTGTGGCCAATAATGAACTTTCTCTCTGTTTACAGCAACCTTCCGATTACATATAGCCTCCACAAAGCTTGGACTGGTAGCAAATATTTCATCCGAATTCTTGTAAATATAATCTACCATCTTATCAATTGGCTTTATGATAAGAGGATTTCTGATACCGGTAACTGTTATAACATTTTCAGGCCACAGATCCTGCACATACAGGTAATGCGGCACATGAAGTTTCTTGGCAAAGCTGATCCCCGTCATGACCTGGGTCATGGGCGATACTTCAAATGAAAACACAAGATCAGCCTTGATGTTTTTCATTTTCCCTGCCAACATGCCGGATACCATAAAGGATAGATAATTAGCTATCATTCCAAGAGATCCCGAACCTCTTGGAATTAACGGAATACGATAAATCTCTATTCCATTCCATACTTCATGGCGTTTTTTTGTGATGCCATATCCTTTAAAAGTCTTTCCCATCGGATAGTTGGGTATCCCGGTTACTACTGTTACCTTATATTTCCTTTTTACCCACTCGAGGCACATATCATTGATCCGAAATGTTTCGGGATAAAAGTATTGTGAAACCACTAAAATATGCTTCTTTGGCTTCACGTGTGATCCTCCTTGGAATCAGTACTATTTTCACTTTTTACCGATTCTGTTCTGTCTACGGACTGTTTTAAGCTTATCTTTTGGTAATCCAGACCCGGATATACAGAGATTGCATGTGTATAACAACTATTTCCAAATGCCTTATTTGTCATGCCCCCGATCTTTCCGGGAAGCTTTCCGGTCATTGCAACTGCCGGTTTCAAAGCTTTCATTATCGCAATCTTTTTCCCACTGACTTTTGCAATTTTTTCTACCATTGCTGATGTATTTGTCCATTCTGCATTTTGAGGGATCAATACGGTTGCGTTTTGTTTTATCTGTTCTACCAACATTATCTGACATAGAAATTCACATAAATTTTCAATGTACAGCATAGATCTCTCATTATCCGCCTCGGGAAATACAGGAAGCTTCTTAGCCAGTTTTGCCAGCACAGGATAATTTCCCTTACTTCCTCTTCCGTAGATCATAGGAGGTCTGAGTACAATGACCTTGAAGCTGTCATCTGCTAATTCTCTGACTGCCACATCTGCCTGCAATTTACTATCACCATAGAAGTTAGCCGGAGCCGGAACCGTGTGTTCATCGATCACTTTCTTTTTGCCATACGGTGCAGATTCTCCATACACGATCATGGAAGACATGAAGATGAACTCTTTTACCTTTTCTGTTTTTGCCTTTTGAGCAACTTCTACCGCAAGATCCGTATTTACTGCATAATATTTCTCTTTTGTCTCTTCCGACACATTTCCTACATCTGCATGTGCAATACCTGCGACATGGTAGACAATATCATAGTTGGAAAAATCACATTCTCTCCAGGAATCTCCCACCATGTCCAGTTCGTCTATTTCAAAGTTCTCCGGATAATATTTTTTAGTATAGTCTATAAAAGACTGTCCAATATAAGATCCTGCGCCGGTGATCAGGACTTTTTTCTTTGCCTCTTTATCAACGCAGACAGGTTCTCCGAATCCAATAGTTCCGATCAGCTCTTCTTTTGCTTTTCCGTCCGTATAATTACGCCCGGTTCTCTCCATCGCTCCTGTTCCGCCTTCTACTACCGTATCATCATGTCCTACTTTTGTCACTGTTCCGAGCAGGCATTTCAGATCAAATATGAGAGAGCTGTGCCGTACACCATAGCCATCCAGTACGCTCTTTTGTTCAATGGAGATGGAATCTCTGCCATTGATCTGTGCCCATCCGGTAATGCCCGGCTTATATTCATTTACACCGTACTTGTCTCTCTCTGCGGTCAATACATCCTGATTCCACAGCCCCGGTCTGGGTCCTACCAGCGACAGGGATCCATCCATCACGTTAAACAGCTGTGGAAGCTCATCCAGGGAATGCGCACGCAGGAACTTTCCGATTCTTGTAATATATTGCTCCGGATTTTCCAACATATGAGTAGGGGTATCATGAGGTGTAGACATTTTCATGCTGCGGAACTTGTATACCCGGAAATACTTCTTATTCTGTCCCAGTCTCTTCTGGGTAAAAAATACAGGACCGGGATCATCGATCTTAATGGCAACTGCGATCCCCAACAGCAGCGGAGACAATGCCACAATGCCGCCAAATGACAGCACGATATCCAACCCTCGTTTTACATACTTATCATAAAATGACGGGGTATAGGCGGATGCGCTCACAGGTTCCAAATGTCCTCTGACACCATCCGCATTTTCCGGATCCTCTTCATTTTCTACGAAGATGACTTTCTTGCCTTCAAAGGCATTCTTCGAATCCTCTCTGCACTGCTTTTTCTGCAGCGTAGAAGCAATCTTTACTCCTGTAGCTGTCAATCCGGCGAGTGCTATGATACCATATAGGAATCTCTTCGTTGTCTTTTTCATAATTATCCCCTATTGAATGCCCTGATAGGTCGGTACAATCTCTTTGATATCCTCACGGATCTTGTCCGTCTCGTCATAAGCATCTTTATAGATCTTGTCCAACTGCTTTTGAAATACTTCATCATCGAATTCGATGGGTTTTCCGATATAGATCATTTTATTGGCAGTCTTCTTCAATCCCTCTTCGTTCATGAGAAGTTCTTCGTACATCTTCTCTCCGGGACGTAATCCGGTGAATTTGATCTCGATATCCTCGCCCGGCTTGTATCCGGACAGTTTGATCAGATTCGTCGCCAGGTCTACGATCTTCACCGGCTCTCCCATATCCAGCACGAAGATCTCCCCGCCTCTGGCGTAGGCACCCGCCTGCAGTACCAGAGATACCGCTTCCGGTATGGTCATGAAGTAACGGATAATGTTAGGATCCGTAACGGTGACAGGGCCGCCTTCCGCGATCTGTTTCTTGAACAGAGGAATAACACTGCCGTTACTGCCTAATACATTGCCGAAACGTACTGCCACGAAATTCGTCTGTGACTTGCGGTTCATCATCTGGATCACCATCTCGCACATTCTCTTGGAGGCACCCATGACATTGGTGGGATTCACCGCTTTATCTGTGGAGATCAGCACGAACTTCTCCACACCGTATTTATCTGCTGCCTGTGCGGTACGATAGGTACCGAAGACATTGTTCTTGATCGCCTCATTGGGGCTGGCTTCCATGAGGGGCACGTGCTTATGGGCCGCTGCATGGTAGACAATGTTCGGACGATATCTGCGGAAGATATCCTCGATGCGTTCCGTATTGCGTACAGAAGCGATCAACACTACCAGATCCAGCGTCGGATATTTACGGATCAGTTCCTGTTGGATCGCATAGGCGTTGTTCTCATAGATATCGACAATGATCAGCTGTTTCGGCTGATGACCGGCGATCTGCCGGCACAGCTCGCTGCCGATAGAGCCGCCACCACCGGTGACTAATACGACCTTATCCCTCACATAGTTCAGGACTTCTTCCGTATTGATCTCTATTGGATCTCTTCCTAAGAGGTCTTCGATCTCCACTTCTTTTAATTTTGCCACGGAGACATCTCCGTTGAGTAACTGATACATGCCCGGGAGCGTACGCATCTTACATCCGGTCTCTTTACAGATATCCAGAATTTCTTTTTTCACATGGGTGTTCGCAGAGGGAATGGCGAAGATGATCTCATCCACACTGTACTGCCCTACGGCATCTGCAATTTTATCTCTGCCACCGACGATAGGCACGCCCCGGAGGAATTTACCATGGCATCCCGGATTATCATCGATAATGCATTTGGGATTGAGATTCAGATAGCTGCTGGTCTCGATTTCCTTTAAGATCGCATTTGCCGCTGCTCCGGCACCGATGAGCATGACATTGCTGCCATCCTTTTTCACCCGCAATTCTGCTCTTTTAGAATTGATCAGACGTAAGATCCGATAACTGAACCGGATCACCGTAGTCATTCCGAATAGCAGGAACCAATATAGAACATAGTAGCTTCGGGGCATCTTCTGGTTCAGGATATGGCACAGGATCATCTGTGCTATACTTGCACAGGTAGTAGCGAATACAATATTCAGCAGCTCCGTCGCACTGGCATAGCGCCATACACTTTTGTACAGCTTCCATAATGCGAAGAAGAGTAATGTCAGTATGATATTGTAGACAATAATATTTTCAAATTTGATAAGGTATTCCTGAGGGATTCCCTCAAAACTGAAATCGAAACGAATGTATAATGCGGCAAAGGATGCCACAACGATAGACATAATATCTAACAGGATCAGTGCAAGGATTCTGTTGATGGGTATTTTCAAGAAATTCTGCTTCATCTTCTTACTTCCCTCTCGGTACATATAAAAATGGTCATAATTCATTTTATTGTACCACGTAGGGAAGTAAAAAGCAATTTTCACATAAGAATCCACAAAAAATTAAGATTTCGATCGGTCCTTCACCACATAAAACCGGTCATAGATCGAAGTGATCTCATACTTCTCCGGATCGAACAGCTCTCTCTGTCCGGAATCCACGATATACACTACCCGCTCTCCGGACGCCTCATTGGCCGCTACGGTCTCTGCCGTGACGTTTTCATAATGATAGCGTTCTTTATACGGGCGAAGTTCCACGCCGTCCTGTACGTTGCTGATGCCCTGATAGTAATGTGCATCGATCTGGTGGGTGTACATAGTCAGTATCTCGCCTAAAGTGGCGCCGGCATCGATTCCCTGGGGATCCGGATAGATGTAATAGGCATCGCAATCGATGGTATGTGCATAGTTCAGCGCCTGTATGTAGGGATCGTAGTAATACGTCCGGCTGAGTTCTCCCCAGCTGCCAAAATACATCTGTGCCATCATCAGTGCCATCACACCGTAGGTCGCTGCAATGGGCACGGACAGGAGGTGTGCCTTCCGGATGCAGCGTGCAATGCCGATGCCCCCGATGCTCAGTACCGGATAGAATATGATATTGATACGGTTCACTGTCACATTTTTGGTAAGAATGCCTACCCACAGTCCCATGCCCAGCCATGCCAGCAGTGCGACATAGGGGTAACGTTCCGTTTTTTCCATTCCCCGGAGTCTGCAGAGGATGCTGACCAGTCCGATGACGAAGAACAGATCCGTGATATAGTACACCGGGCCGAATCTCACCATGGTGTTGGTCACGCTCTTGTCCCCGGAGCCCCAGGTGGTGGTAAAGGTCCATACGATATTCTCCCACAGCTGTTTCCAGGAGAAGTTAGCGAACAGAATATCATCACCGCGGTTACTGGACAGGAACGACGGGATCGTAAAAAGCGGTGTCTCGATTCCGGGCTTTCCCAGCAGGGTAAGCAGCATAGATAAAAATTCCGGCAGCACGATCACTAGGTACAGCACAAAGCAGGCTGCCAGCTCCTTCCAATTTACTGCCTGCTGCCTCAGGAGATAAATAGCAACCACCAGTAAAAACAGCGGGACCGAATAGTCCGCAATTCCGTAGGCATAGGAGCACAGTCCGAACATCACCATGGAAAGGTACAATAGCGGTTTCTTTTTTAGTCCGGCGATCAGCAGTACTACCGCGATCAGGAACACATGGGGGAACAGGTTACAGTCAAAGGACCACCGGCTCTGCATATAATGCCAGGGGCTGATGGTTCCCAGGATCAGCACGATCATGCCGGTCCATTTGCCGGCCAGCTGTCTGCCGAAGAGGTACAGTGCCAGCAGTCCCAGGCAGCTGATCACCAGCATCGGCAGTCTCGTGGATACCGTGGAGAATCCCAGGAGCTTAATAAACGGGATCATGCAGTAGGACAGCAGCACGCTCATCTGGCTGCTGACCCACGCCGTAAAATGCACCGGATACCGCATTCCGTAACGGTCTGTACCGTAGTCCGCCAGTGCTTTGGCATCCACGGCCGCCATGGCTTCGTCCTGATGTACGCCGATGGGCGGCGCTCCGAAATGGTATGCCCGGATGACGATAGCCGCCAACAGGAGCAATGCCACCAGCAGCAGCTCTATTTTTTTCGATTCCAATATCTTCTGTTTCCATGGATATTTCAATGAATATTTCAATGAATAAATCCTCCTCATTGCAAACGTTTCACTTTTCTGTGCAGCACCCGGATCCCCTTCGGCGCTATGGCGAACAGTGTATGATAACACTTATTCTTTTTCGTAAGGTAAGGGTTTCTCATGGCGCGCCACCATCCCTTCCGCAGGCTCTTCACGACGCTGCGGTAGAACGCATTGTCCCCGGTCATCTGTGCTATGGGAATATGCAACAGGTAGTCCAGTCTCTGGTATACACCGAACCGGAAGGCGATCTCTGTCAGCTCCGGGTATCTCGCCTCCACCAGCCGCAGTACCATATCCGCGTTATCGATGTTGTCCGCGAACACTCTGGAGAAGCGATTTTTATCTCTGGTGTTACTGTCCGGACGGTAAAATACGTGATAAGTCTGACCCGGAATGCACACGATCCCGGGAACGATGTTCTCCTCGTCCGTCAGCAGCTTCACCAGCAGGTGGAAATCCTCGTTCAGCGCTCCCACCGGGAATTTTCCCTTTGTGAACAGATCCTTTTGCAACAGCTTGGTACAGAAGGAGCAGTCTCCCCAGTGCATTAGCAGCTCTTTTAAGAAATCCTCTGCCGGGATTACCTGTTCTTCGGATACCGGTTCGCAGATGTTCGGCAAGATGTTGCCGTCCTGATCGATCTCATCCCTGCCCACCTGAGCAATGGGCATATGTGTAGTCGCGATCGCCCGGTACAGGCGCTCGTACATATCGGCATCCACATAGTCATCGCTGTCCACGAATCCCACGTATGCTCCGGCGGCCTGCGTCAGTCCGAAGTTCCTCGCAGAAGAGGGACCTCCGTTCTCCTTGTGGAAGACGCGGATACGCGGGTCATTTTCCGCCAGCCGGTTGCACAGCGCCGGGGTGTCATCGGTGGAGCCGTCGTCGATCAACAGGATCTCCAGCTCCGGATAGGTCTGCTTCTGCAGGCTCTCCACGCAGCGGGGCAGATAAGGTATGATATTGTACACCGGCACGATCACACTGATCAGCGGCTGGTTGGTCTCATTACTGTTCACGTTCTGTCCTCTTTATTTCTTTCCGTTAAATATCGATACATCCGTCGCTCCGGGATCACCGGGGCAGGGGAGCAGGGACCATCTGTCCACAGCAGAGGGACAGATGGTGCCGGAAGGCACTGGCCGCCTGCGCACAGGGCTGGCTCTGCTGGTCCTGTGCCGGGATCACCGGCGAGGAATCCCATCTCACGACTCAGTCTGACCAGTCTCTCCGCGGCGGTCCGTGCATTCCATTCCGTCCGGACGGTCCGCTGCGCCGCTTCTCCCAGTCTGCGGCACTCTGCCGGATCCTGCAGCAGCTCTGCAACGTATTCCTGCAGCTGCTGTTCACAGCCGTCGTGATAGAGGATCCCGTTTTCCCTCTGTCGGATCATCCAGGGAGCCGCTCCGATCATATGATCCGCCACGACGGCGCAGCCGCTGTTCATGGCTTCGTTTACTACCGCTCCCCAGCCTTCCTTCCGGTCACTGGTGACGAGGTAGATCTCGGATTCCTCCATGGCAGCCCGGACATCCTCCGGACCGCGGAAGCCTGCGAAGGTGATCTTATCCGTCACGCCAAGCTCTTCTGCCAGGCTGTGTACTTCTTCCTCCAGTTCTCCTCCGCCGATCATCATAATGTGAAAAGGAATCTCTTCCAGATGTTCTTTCAGATAAGCGGCTGTCTTCACTACCAGCTCTGGATGTTTCCAGTCGATCATCCGCGCCGCCCACAGGATGCTTCCTTTTTTCTTGCGTGAAAACGGTTCCCCCGGCGCATACTCTCTGGTCTCGGGGAAATACCCGAACCGTAGCATTTTCTCCGGATAGGCATGAATGATCCCCAGGTCGCAGGGCACATAGGCTCCGGCACACAGGAAGTACACCGGTGCCTTGCGGTATCTGGTGTGGTCTTTATACTTTTGCAGCAGTCCTCTGGGAGAGATGGCTTTCCATTGTCCTTCTTTATACAGCCGCTCGTTGTAGCGGAAGATAGGTTTTCCCGCCGCCAGGCGTTCCCGGATGTAGCTCTCGTCATCGCATCCACCGAAGATCACCACGTCAGCTGTCAGGAGCAGATGCCGCCATTCCGGTCCGCCCGCAGTCTCTTCGTCTGGATTCCTGCCCATGAATGCTTCCGGGCCGCCCGTAGTCGTACCGCCCGGCTGTACATAGCGCACGTACGGTCTCTCCTCGGCCTGCCACCCCATCTTCACCCGTTCTTCTTCCATGGGCTGGGTCTGCAGAAAGCAAAAGCTTCCTTCCAGGAGTTCATACAATACGTCGCAGAAGGACAGCTGATGGTGATTAAAATAATTAGAAACGAATACCACCTGCATTCTCATCCCTGCCTTTCCGCTATCTTTGCATAGATTTCCTGCAATTTTGCAAAATTTTTCTCTTTATCGTGGGTTTTTCTTGCATGTTCTCTTGCATTTTTAGAGTATTCCAACATTTTCTCCGGAGAACTCCACATTTCGATAATAGAATTTTCCATGGATTTTACAATATTTTCCAATTCTGTTGTTTTTAATTCTTTTGAATTGCGCATGTTATTTTTGCTTTCAGCCGCATCTGCCGTATTTCTGCTGATTTCAGCCGTTTCTGTCAGCCGGTGTCCTTCACACCACAGGCCGTCCCTTCCGCCGTCAAACAGGCTGGGGATCCCGCCCACTTCGGTGCTGACGCAGGGTACTCCCAACAGCATGGCTTCGCCCAGGGAGTTCGGCGAATTTTCCAGGGAAGAACAGCACAGGAACAGTTGACTTCGGAGGAATCGTTCCCGCATCTGTTGTTCTGTCAGTTTCCCTGTGAAATGCACGCAGTCTTCCAGCTGCCCCTCCCGGATCAGATCCCGGAGATACTGTCCGTAGGCAGAGATCTTCAGTTTCTGCTTCAGCGTGTGGTATGCCGTCAGATCATTTCCCGCCACATACACCTGCACATCGGGGAATTTCCTGCGGATCCCGGGCAATGCTTTCAGGAGATAATGCAAGCCCTTCAGGGGATAATCTCCCTGACTGACGAAGATGCTGTGGGGTTCACAGTGCTCCGGGTTCCAGCTGCCTTCATAGAAGGAAGCGCGCAGGGTCTCATTCATAGGATAATACTGTGCTTCGGGATTCCACCCGGTGGTCACCTCCCGGTCCCATGCCGTCCTGCCGGTGATATTTCCCGCCAGACCGATGGCTTCTCTCTCCATCACACCTCTGCGGACGAATTTCTCCTGCTGGCTGCGCAGGCTGTCCCGTTTCACCAGATCCCGGAAGGTCACTTTGCGCGTCACACGCTCCGGGAGATCTGCGAAATAGGCTTCCGCACAGAGGCTGCAGATGCCCTGGATCCCCAAAAGGATCCTCTCCGGATGTGGATAGACACGGCAGACCGCCAGCGTATGGGGATATTCCGTACCAAAGCAGTGGATCACATCCGGATCATAATCTTCCGTGATCTTACGCAGTTCTTCCTCCAGCTCCGGCTGGTAACGGTCCGGATGCACGGTATCCTCATGGAAGCCGTAGCATCTGACGAGATATCCACCGCCCCCCTCCGGAGCAGATGCAGCTTCCGTAGCAGAAGTGGCTTCCGCGACACAGGCAGGGTGTTCCCCCTGCACCCGGACTACAAAACTCTGTGGGATCTCTTCCCCCGCGGGAACCGGGAACGCCACTGCCAGCGTCATGCCGGTGTCTTCCCGATCCACGATCTGTGACAGCAGTCCGGACAGCCAGCCTTCCTTATTGGAAGCTTCTCTATGCAATGCCTCGGCGATCACCGGGAGCATGATATTGCAGACCCACAGTACTCTCATAAATCAAATCCTCTTTTAATTAAATATCCAATTCAGGTACGGTAGCAATCTGATCTCCACATCGTACATGCCACGTAACAGCATTACAAAATACAGCAGATATGCCGCGACGACTCCGAAAATGCACAGGTTGCGGAACCATCCCTTTTTTGCATTCCATAACACGCCCGGGATCAGAAAGATCTGGGACTGGATCAGGTAATAGGCCACCCGGGACACCTCCGGGATGAAGGAACCACAGGTATAGAGCACCAGTCCCGCCAGGTTCAGATAGAAATAGTAACGGTTCCTGCGATCATCCCGGATACTGTCCTTCCAATAGATCAGGCACAGGATCAGCACCGCCAGGCATTTTCCGATATTCACATAGGACAACTGGCCGTTGTCGAACATGGAATCCTTATAATAGGGATAAAACTTAAAAATAAGATTCCGATAAAAGCCCTGTCCGAAGATCAGGGATAAGATCAGCAGGAGCCCGACTGCGTAATGCCATTTTTTCAATCGTACCCGCGACAGCAGATCTGCTGCGATATAGGCCGGAATGATCAGCAGCACCGATTTATGGATCGTACATCCCAGCAGCACCCAGAGGATGAACTTGCCATACTCGCCCCGCAGTACATATTTCTGCGCATACATGGCCAGCGCCAGTGCAAAATAATACCGCACGGAGTTCATGCTGTTAAAATAGAAGCCCTGGGTCAGCAGTAAAAACAGGGATAATACGTACCAGTCTGCCTGATCATGCAGTGCTTTCAGGAAGAAAAACACCGTGACCAGCGAAAAAAATCCGAAGATCGGCAGATAGGAGCCCTCACCGAAGATCCAGTGAAACAGCTTCACCAGCCCGACGAAGCCTTTTTCATAGGACACATGGCGTCCCTGGTCGATCAGCTGGAATTTCAGCCAGTAGACCCAGTAGTCACCACCCACCGCAATACGGCAGGCCGAGACTCCCGCCAGGAGGCAGAATACGGCGGTCTCCGCCACCAGGTTCCTCGCCTGCTGACGATCGTACCCCACCGGCGCTCCAGACATCCGCCTGCCCGACAGATATCCTGCCGTATAGGCGCTGTTGCGCACGCAGAAGCCGAAGCCCACCGTTACGAGTGTTAATACAATATATACCAGTGCACTTTTTTCCATGTGGGACCCCCTTCCTGCCTACGATGTCTGTCTAAATTTCCGTCGTGTTTTCTCGCGATGTCCATTGCGGTTCGCGCGTATTCTCCCGCGGTGTCTGCCGCGGTTCAGGCCAAGCCGCGCTTTCCTGCTTCGCGGATGCCGTCCCTCATCCAATGCTTCGCCTGTTTTATTGTCACCTCACTGCACAATGTCCCCTTATGGGCATATAGGAACCGCAGTGCCAGCGGTCCTGCCAGCCTTCCGTACAGATAATGATACAGTACACCGCGGTCATGGAAAAATTTCTCATTGTAGCCATGGAACCAGGTGGAGTCTCCCGCTTCCTCTCTGCCGATGGTCACGGGCGCGGTATAGACCTTATAGCCTTTTTGGATGAATTCTGTCAGGAACAGGCTGTCCTCTCCGTTACTGTATTTCGCTCCGCCGCCGAACAGCAGGGAGAAGGTGCTCCTGGATGCCAGCAGGCTGTCCCTGCGTACCGCAAAGCTCACCGCTCCGTACCGGCCGCAATTATACCAGTGCACTCGTTTCCGCTCCGTGATGTGGTAGGTGCGCCGGGATTCCTCAACTTCGATATTGAAGATGATCATGTCTGCCTGCGGATTTTTCTCAAATTCTGCCAGGATCGCCGTTTCATATCCGTCCTCATACACAATATCTGCATCCGAAAAAAGGCAGATGTCCCCTCTCGCCCGAAGGATGGCTTCATTCCGGCTTCTGCCGATGCCGCGCTCCGGGAAGCGATAGAAACGGATGGTTCGTGCCTCCCCGTTTCCCTGGGATATCTGCATTTCCTCCTGCCCGAGTCTGTCGCACTGGTTGATGATCACCGCATCGGACTGCAGGTTCATATGTTGTACGGTTTCAGGAAGGGAAGCGTTCATTACCGATGCCAGTACTTCTACCTTCATGCCTGCTCTCCTTCTGCCTGGGTAGTCTTTGTATGTTCCATTTCTGTATTTCTCGTATTCATATCGTTATCTGCTGTATCGGAACCAATCATAGGGAGAAAATAATAGCTCTGGATCAGGATCTCATCCGCATTCCATAAAAAGGCTCCGTCCACCTTACAGTCCTGTGCGGTCAGATACTCCAGCACAGCCTCCAACCGCTTACCCACCGTCGCTCCGGCCGGCACTGCCAACAAGACCACATCCGCCGCCCGCAGAGTCTCTGCGCTCTCAGGGCATAGCAGCGGACTGGGAACTGCGATCCATTCTCTGTCGATGGGCTGCACTCTGCCGCTGGTCTGCTCTCTACCGGCGGTCTGCAGCTCACGCAGTTTATCCACGGCCTCCTGTGGATCTGCCTCCGGCAGAGCACCGCAGACGGCGATCTTATGGGCATCCGCTTTCTCCAGCAGATATTTCACATTTTCCGCAAATCCCGTACTTTCCACTGTACCCAGACTGTGTAATCCATACCGTCTGCGGAGGGTGGCCGGGAGCCAGATGCTGTCCCGGGACAGCTCCCATAACAGGAAGATCACCACTACGAAAAACAAGGACAGCACCGCCGCCAGGATCACGGCACGTACAGGACGCACATCCGGCACCACTGCCTCTGCGAGGTCTCCATGATCCAGCACTTTGATCCGCGTGATCTCCGGCATACTCTCTGCGAACTCCCCGCACATGGTCTCTTCCGCGGCATGGGCCAGCGCAATGCTCTCCCCGGGATCCTGTGTCGTAGCCTTCGTCATCGGAATACTGAAATCGGAAGGCAGGGCAGCCGACAAAGCTTCGATCCAGCGGTCTCTGCCCTGTTCCAGCACTGCCGCAGCACCGGTATCTCCGCGCTCTGCCGCTTCCTGCAGATGGGTCTCCACACCATCCAGAAATTCTCCCGTGTGGAGCAGGCTGTTCCAGGTGGCTTCGTTGATATAGTACGCACCGGCCGCATTGGGGTTCTCGACATATTCTACCTTATAAGTGGAAGAAGCCGCATACCCGGGATCGGGCTGCAGCAACACATTTTTGACATAATAACCGCCGCCGAACAGTACTGTACCCAGTATCGTCAGCGCCAGTATTTTCCACAGATTACGGCCCAGCCGCAAGAGCAGCAGCCGCAGATCGAAGGTTTCCTTACCATAGCTTGCTTCCATGAGGCTTCCTCCCATATTGTCATATTCTCATACGTTCAGATCAGTTATCGTCTTTTTCCGCACGGCCGTCATACTCTGCCTTGAAGGCCGTCACCTGTTCGCTCTCGACACCCTCCGTGCTGTCCGGCCAGAACAGTACCTTCAATGTCAGAAGCATCAGCTTCAGATCGAGCCATACAGAATAATTTTCGATATATGTTAAATCCAGTTTTAACTTGTCATACGGAGAGGTGTTGTATTTTCCGTATACCTGGGCGAATCCAGCCAGTCCCGCCTTCACCTTCATACGGAAGGCGAACTCCGGCATGACTTCGGTATACTGGGCAATGATCTCCGGGCGTTCCGGTCTGGGGCCGATGAAGGACATATCTCCCCGCAGGATATTGATCAGCTGGGGCAGCTCGTCCAGACGGCATTTGCGGATCACTTTTCCGATCGGAGTGATGCGGTCGTCATTTTTCTGTGCCAGGCGGGCTACGCCGTCCTTCTCCGCATCGGTGCGCATGCTGCGGAACTTCATGATATAGAACTCTCTCTGACCGATGGTACAGCGCACCTGCTTATACAATACCGGGCCGCCGTCATACAGCTTGATCGCCAGTGCCGTCAGGAGCATCAGCGGAGAGGTGATCACCAGCAGGAGCAGAGAGCAGATCACATCGATGGAACGTTTGATGAACCGCTGCTCCATGCTGAGGGAATACTCTCTGGTCAGCAGGATCGGCGTATCAAATACATGTAATTCCTCGGATCCTACTAAAATAACATCTGATATTTTCGGCATTACATACACACGGATCGACTGCGCATAACAGAATTTCAGTATGGTGTTGCGGTCCTTCTCATTAATATCCCAGATCACGACAGCGGTGATCTCACCGTTCTGATAATCACTCAGAATCTCCCTGCAGAGCTCTGCCGCGCCCTTTCTAATATGTTCACATTTCGTGATCTTGTATTTATCCTTACGGCTTTCGAACTTTTTACAGATATCCGCGATGGGACGATCCCCATGGATCAGCAGGAGTTCTCTGGGCGGGAACGCCGTACGATAGATTTTATTCGCAATATTGGCATAGATGATCACTGCCACGATCTGCAGCACGACCATGAGCAGGAACATATCCGGCGGGAACACACTACGCGCCATCATACACAGCTCGGCATAGATCAGTACATCCGCCATCAGTGTCGCAAACACCTGGGAAAATATGATCTCTGTATTTTTCATATAACCAAGACGCATTCCACCGTAGGTCACGGAGAAAAAGATCAGGATCACACTGTAGATACCGTTCTCCAGCAGGAAACCGCGGTACCAGATCTTCTGCAGCGGATCTACCAGCTGGAACTGGAAGTGGAACTGCCACATGTAGGCAAACAGAGCAATTTCCAGGAACAGGCAGATCGCCGACAGTCCTATATTGATCAATCGCTTGAAGGATTCCCTTCTGCGCAATCTGTTCACATAATAATTACCGTTTGTATTCAACACAAACTCCTCCTATATTCTGCGCTTCACCGCACGTACTGCCCAGAAGCAGAAATGCCAGGCGCTGCTCGGCACAGACATTCCCTCTGCCTTACGATACAGATTCCAGATCCTGCGCAGAGCTTCTAGCTTGTTGGAAGACAGGGATTTCCCCGCTCTCCGATATTTTACCAAATTTTCATCCAAACCACAAGCTACAGTACCCCCGCGCAGTATTCTCCACCATAACGCGGTATCCTCACTCTTGATCTGCGGCATCTGCAGCTCTTCTTTTGACAGCTGTTCCAGGTCGAACATTACCGTACTGGTGAAGATCGTGGTATTTTTCAAGGCTTCCTTATAATTTATGGTCGTCGGTACATGGACTATTTTCCCCATTCCTACGCCGTTCTCGTCGGCGAATTCATATCCTGTGAACACAAAAGCAGCCTTCTGCTCCTTCATAAAAGCAAGCTCCCGCTCCAGCTTCTCCGGTACCCACAGATCGTCCGCATCCAGATAAGCCAGGTAACGTCCCTTTGCCTCATTCACTCCCAGGTTCCGCGCCCTGGCAGCTCCCAGATTCGTGGGATGGGTCAGCAGCCGGATCCGCCGGTCTCCGGTCCGCCGGATATATTCTTCGATGATCTGTCTGCTACGGTCCGGTCCACAGTCTTCTATTAACAGCAGCTCCCAGTTCGTATAGGTCTGGGCCCGCACACAGTCAAGTGTCTCTTCGATATAGTTTTCCGCCCGGTATACCGGTACCACTATACTGATCAAATCCTGTTCCATATTGCAATCCTTCTGTTATCTGAATTCTAGGCCGGTTTTATCCGCCTTCTATCCGATTTCTATCCGATTTCTATCAGGTAATATCCTGCTGTGGTCTTCAGCTCTGTGTCTGTCCCCAGGGTCTCCTGCAATTTTTCCGCGGTATCCTCCGGCAGATCCCCCGGCAGTAAAATGTAGTCTACTCCTGCGGCCGCCGCACTGTCAAGGCAGGTTCTGAAATCAATGGTCCGCTCACCGGTATTTTCCTCCGTGCGGACATACTCCGGCTCCCCGGTCTCCTCCAGATGGTTCATCCACAGATACAGGTCCTCCTGCCAGGTCTCGTAGGTGTCGTACGAATAGCTTCCCAGCGCGGCATCCCAGATGCTTCTCCCATACACGGGATGGATATCGGCACTGTATGCCCTGGCCGCCGCCAGGATCTCCTTCGGAGCCCACAGGCTATATTCCGTCTCTCCGCTCTCTTCCAGGTGATATTCCGACAGCTGCCCAAGCACCTCCCGGGGCTGTTCCACCTGTGTCAGCTGTAAACCGGTCCGGTCCGATACCGGATTCCCGCTCAGGATCACAATTCCTGCCAGGATCAATGTAGCTGCCACATTCCGGATACTTTTTTCTCTCCACAGGGTATACAGGAACTCTGTACATGCCCAGGCGATCAGTGCTGTCTGGGGCACTGCTGCCCAGATCCATACATAGGAATAAAACGCGGTCTGATATTTCATCAGGATCACCGCTGTCACAGGGCAGATGCAGGCCAGCGTGATCAGCACTGCATATAAATAGAACAGCGGCTGCTTCCCACCGTTCCTTGCTGCTTTGCTTTTCCACAGGCAATACCCCAGATAGAGGATAGCTGCCAGCAGCAATGCTGCATATTTCCCATGCTGCGTATAATCGAGCCATCCGTTCGTGGCGGACTTCAGAAGTGTCATCATTCTGCGTCCTCCTCTCCCGGTGCTGTCTTCACAGCCTGTGTTTTCTTATGATCGCTGCGGCTGCACATTGTCCACAGCCACCGTAATGCCACCCATGCCACCGTCACGAGCAGGCACACTCCCGCGCCGTACAGTGTCCAGACCATACAGGCTTCCGCCAGGATACAGAGCACCGCACCGAGATATTTTCTCTCGAACAGGCACAAAAACAGATACGGAAGCAGCACCGCCGCACGGATCGTCACTCCCCGGAAACCTCCGTAGAAAATATCAAATCCGTCCACGCCGGGCATGTAAGTCCCTGCACAGAACAGTATTCCCACTATGATCAGGAAGATATTGCATTTTTCTCTATTATGCTCAAAAAGCACGGCACCCAGCCTGCCGTAAGCCAGGTATCCCATACATAAAGTCAGGCAGGGGATCAGCCGGTATACTACCGTTTCAGGGGCCATACCGCTCCAGCGGCTGATGGTTCCGTACAGAGTAGGCAGGCACAGCAGCTTCAGACGGAAAGACATGCCCTGTGTATACGGTTCCCCCGTGAGGGGATCCACCGTATAGATGCTGTTCTCCTTTAGGAAGGTATTGACGGTCTCCAGCGTCATATCGCCGTCCGTCCACACCCGTTCTCCCGTGAGGATCCATAGCACCTGCAGCAGAATGAAAAATACAAGTACTACTGTCAAAATCTGTTGTCTTCCGCTCGTTTTGCTGTTCTCCGGTGCCGGTTTTCCGATGATGCTGTTTTTATGTGCGATCAGACCGGACAAGATCAATACAAGCACCGCTACGGCGATCTCCGCCAGCAGCAGCTCCGTTACAGCCAAAAAAGACCACCCCAGCAGGCAGCCCGCCAAATGGGCGACTTCCGTCAGCCCGATGATGATCAGACAGCCTCTGATCAGTAAATCCGATATCCGAAAAGTCATGTTTTCTCCCGGTGCCCGCTCCGTGGATCCGGGCAGGCTCTCTATTGCTCTGAATCGTTATCATCTTACCATATTTATCGGGACTTGACAAATATTACGTGGCACGCATGAAAAAGCATAAAAAAGCCGCATACCGTAAATCTCTTCCGGCATGCGGCCCTGTCAGTGTGTAAGAAAGAATACTGCATCGAAACGTTAACTTTCCTAATTTAAAAAGAATAAATTCAATATGTTACATAGCCTTATAATCCAGTCGGATGTTGTCCGCGATACGTGCGATATACTCGCTGTTCGTCGGTCTGTTCCTTCCGCTGGCTGCTGAATATCCGAATATTTTCTCAAATGTCTCCACATTTCCCCGAGTCCAGGATACCTCAATGGCATTCCGGATGGCGCGTTCCACTTTCTGGTCTGTGGTCTTGAAATGTTTTGCGATCGTAGGATACAGAAGTTTGGTAACGCTGCTTACCACTTCCATATCTTTTCCTGACAAAATAATTGCATCACGTAAGTAGTGATAACCCTTCAGATGCGCCGGCACCCCTATCTCCAGCATGATTTTGGTTACATATCTCTCCAGTTCAGAATCTTTTACTGCTACAATATCCAAAACAAGTCCCCCTTTATACTTGTCGAGTATTGCTCTCCTACCGTGACTGACAGAGAAATTGTATCATAGCTGTCGTTTTTTGAAAAGACTTTTTTCCGTTAAAATATAGTTAAGAAAGCAAAAATGTTACATTTACCCCCTGTTTTGTAACAGCAAAATGCTTAGATTTCTTCCTTTACCAGGTAGATCGGTCTGCGTTTTACTTCCATATAGGCTTTCGCCAGATACTGTCCGAGAATACCGGTACAGAAGAACTGGATGCCGCTGGTCATCAGGATAATGCACACCAGGGAAGGCCAGCCGGAGACCGGATCACCGAAGATCAGCTTCCTCACAATGATAAATACGATCATCAGAAAAGCGATCACGCAGAACAGGATCCCGACAAAAGAAGCGATCAGCAGCGGTGCTGTGGAAAAAGCAGTGATCCCGTCTATGGAATATACCAGCAGTTTCCAGAAATTCCACTTGGTCTCTCCCTTGGCACGTTCCACGTTTTCATATTCCAGCCATTTGGTACGGAAACCGACCCAGCCGAAGATTCCCTTGGTAAAACGGTTATACTCCCGCATGGAAAGGATCGCGTCCACCATCTGTCTGGTCATCAGGCGGTAATCTCTGGCACCGTCCATCATCTCGGTATGGGATATCTTCTTCATCAGATGATAAAATCTTCTGGCGAAAAAGCTGCGGATCGGCGGCTCCCCTTTTCTCGTAACGCGGCGTGTAGCCACGGAATCATATCCCTGCCAGATATATTCGAACATTTCCGGCAACAGGGAAGGCGGATCCTGCAGATCCACATCCATCATGACCACATAGTCTCCCCGAGACTTTTCCAGTCCGGCGAACATGGCCGATTCCTTTCCAAAATTCCTGGAGAAGGATATTATATGCACGCGCGGATCCTGCTCGATCAGCTTTTTCACTTCCCGCACAGTACCGTCTTTGGAACCGTCATCGATATACAGCAGCTCCAGTTCTATTTCTTTTTCCTTGAAAAAAGGATCATTCTTCGTCAGTTCCCGGTAAAACAGGGCTACACTTTCCTCTTCATTATAACAGGGCACTATTACACTCAACAGGCTCATTACTGGTCTCCTTAGGCTTTGGTTATAAGAATCCACATGACACTATTATACGTTTCTTTCAACATCATTTCAAGCCATTCTTCCCACATCATTTCAAGCCAGGCACTGTACTTTTTTCTTCTTTTGGATTATACTGAATTTATATATGCCTGTCCTTCCAAATGGGGCGTGGCAGAAACGAGGTTATTTATGACTTTTTTTGAAGAATTTTTCAGTAATCATATTTTTCTGACTGCAGCCTGCGGCTGGTTCGTGGCACAGATCCTGAAGACTCTGATCCATCTGATCATTTCCAAAAAATTCGTGGCGGAGCGTCTGGTGGGCAGCGGTGGAATGCCCAGTTCGCATTCCGCTACCGTATGTGCACTGGTCACTGCGACATGCTACGAATACGGCGCCGGCAGTTTCGAGTTCGCCATCTCTCTGATCCTGGCGATCATCGTGATGTACGATGCCATGGGAGTCCGCCGCGAGACCGGTATTCAGGCACAGGTGCTGAATGATATGATGAAGATCTTCGAGGATATGGGCCGTAGCGAGATTTCCCCTCATGACAAGCTGAAGGAGTTCGTGGGACATACTCCTCTGCAGGTACTCATGGGTGCGCTGTTAGGTATTTTCTGCGGCGTGATCATTTATACTTTTGTGATCTGATCAGGGATAAGGTTTGATGGATTTTTTTGATTGGTAACGCTTTTGGTAAATACCGTATTATGGTCGAGGTGACTTTTACATGATTTCTCATAATAATAAAAAACGGACATGGCACAGAGCCGCCGCGCTTCTGCTGTCCGCCTCTCTGCTGCTGACCGCCTGCGGCGCACAGAACAATAATGATAATATTTTCAGTCCGATCCTGCCGGACAACAGTCCTGCTTCTTCGACGGATCCCGATGACAAGCTTCCGGATCCTGTGACGATCGTGGTGGAAGATGATTCGGTGGCGCCCGCCGAGGGAATGGTGCGCAGTCGTCTCACCAATGAATGGGTGGATGCCGATGTTGCTGCCACGCGCCCTATTGCTGTCATGATCCCCAATGAGGCTGCCGCGATCCCTCAATATAGTCTGTCCGAGGCTTCCATTCTCTATGAAGCAAATGTTGAGAACCGCATGACGCGTATGATGGCAGTCTATGAAGGCTGGGAGGATCTGGACAAGATCGGCAACATCCGGAGTCTGCGTGATTATTATGCCTACTGGGCATTTGAATGGGATGCGTTCCTGGTGCATTTCGGAGGGCCTTTTTTCATCAATGAATTGCTGGCACAGCCGGACACGCAGGATATCGACGGTACCTCCGGCACGGATGAAGGAGCCTTTTTCCGCACCACAGATCGCAACAAGCCTCACAATGCTTATACTTCCGGGGCCGGTCTGCTGCGGGTGATCGACCAAAAAGGCTACAGTCTGGAATATCGTGGGCTGTCCGACGAAGAGCATTTCCGTTTTGCCACGAAGGCTGAACCCAATACGCTCGGGCAGTACGGTTCCAAGGCCAAGGATGCCACTTATATCGATATGTCGGGATGTTACCCTCTGACCAGATGTTATTTTGAATTCAATGAGGATGACGGTCTCTATTATCGTTCCCAGCATCTGTCCGGCAGTACGGACGGACCGCATATCGATGCATTGACCGGCAAGCAGCTGACTTTCAAGAATATTCTGGTACAGAATACCTTTTATGAAGAATTGGGCGAGGGGTACCTGGCATTCCAATGCCACGACACCACGAGAGACGGCTGGTTCTTTACGAACGGCCGGGGGATTCACGTGAATTGGGAGAAGACCTCCGATTACGGTGCCACGAGGTACTACGACGACAATGGTGATGAGATTGTCCTCAATACCGGCAAGACCATGATCTGCATCGTGGAGGACGGCGATTCCTTCACGTTCCATTAGAGATGTAAATTGAGAGTTTACGAAAGTATAGCTGCGCATAGGCATAGTGAGGACAGCGATGGGCGCTTGCGCACAAATCGCTGTCTTTACTTATGC
>ERZ772820.211-NODE-211-length-61575-cov-9.674057_pt1 | contig 61575 bp, 45 predicted proteins | sample MGYA00511377_ERZ772820 | MGnify/ENA primary metagenome ERZ772820 (study PRJEB29015, sample SAMEA2737684) | human gut metagenome | biome: human gut; feature: human-associated habitat; material: faeces | place: China | collected 2012 ... | reverse complement strand
GGACTTCCTTTCAAAAAAACTTGCATTTTATTTAAGTGTATATTATTATTTATTTAAGAAATTGTCAATCTTCAAATGACGAAATTTGTCCGGAAAGGGCGGTTATTATGCATTACAGAAAAAACGGTGATACTATAAGTGTAAGACTGAGCATCGGCGAGGATATCATAAAGTCCTTGCTTGAGCTTTGCGAAAAAGAGAACATAGAATTTGCTCAGGTAAACGGCATCGGAGCGGTCAGCCGTGCGACTGTCGGTTTCTACGATGTCAAAAAGGGTGAATATATGCCGAAGACTTTTGACGAGCCGATGGAGATCATTTCGCTGCTCGGAAACATGACAAGGAAAGACGGCAAGCCGTATTTACATCTGCATGCCGCTTTCTCGGGAGAGGACTGCAACGTTGTAGGCGGACATCTCAACGAGGCAATTATCGGAGTTACGGCGGAGATTTTTGTCAATATTATCGACGGCAAAATGAACCGTCGGGTTCACCCTGTTACGGGTATAAATATTTTTGACATTTAAGAAAAACATATAAACGGTTTTAACGCGGTTTTTCTTGACAAAACGACAAAAATATCATATTATTAAATTAAAAATAAAAGAGGGCGTGGTGTGTCTATGTTTAAGTCTTTAGTTGCTGTTTGGGTTGCATTGGTCATGGCATTTGTAAGCTTTGTTCCGGGCTTTGTTGTGCCGGAGGATAAATCCGGCGAGACGGACAAAAGCTACCCTTATATTTTTGTTCACGGATTTCTCGGCTGGGGCGAGGACGAGGGCATAAACCAGGACTTTGCCTATTGGGGCGCGACCTCATGCCATCTTATGCAGAAGCTTAGAGAAAACGGCATTGAATGTCGAGACGCTTCTGTAGGTCCCTTCTCAAGTAACTGGGACAGGGCGTGCGAGCTTTTTGCACAGTTGACCGGCACACGTGTTGACTATGGCGAGGCTCATTCAAAGAGACACAATCATCTTCGCTATGGCAGAACTTACACAGAGCCGATTGTTAAAAACTGGGGCGAGAAGGATGAAAATGACCTTATGAATAAGGTGAATCTTATCGGACATTCCTTCGGCGGAAATACAATCAGACTTTTGCAGGGTCTTCTTTCAAAAGGTGATCCGGACGAGATTGCAGCCACTGATCCCAATGATATTTCTCCGCTCTTTACAGGCGGTAAAGCAAATTGGGTGAATTCCGTTACCACAATCTGCACTCCGAACAACGGAACAACGCTTGCTTATATAGCCGATGACCTTAACCTTATCGAAATAGGCGAAATAGCTTTGTTCCTATATGCTGCCGTTCTGGGACGTTCGCCGCTCAACGGATATGTTGATTTTCATCTGGAGCAGTTCGGACTGACGTTTGTTCCCGGAGAGAAGACAACGGTCAACCATGTTTATAAAGCGCTGCATACAATACTGCAGCAGAAGTATGATAACGTTGCGTTTGACCTTTCATGTGAAGGCGCAAAAGCACTTAACGACAGGATTTCTCTTGATGATAATGTCTATTATTATTCCTATGCGTTCAGAACTACCGTGGACAGCCCTATAACCGGTAAGGCGCAAATCGCTTTGCCGAGCACACTGTTTATTCTCCGTGCATATTCAGAGATGATGGGCGTATATTCCTCAAATCCCGATGCGCCGTTCCCGATTGACGAATCGTGGAAGCCCAATGACGGACTCGTTAACGTTGTTGCGGCTCAATATCCGTTCGGTGATGCTCATACGGATTACGACCCGAATAATATCAAGACAGGAATATGGAACGTTATGCCGGTCAGCACGGGTGACCACGGCAATGCGATAGGAATAGGCGTTGATGAAGAATCACTGCTCAAATATTATATGGACATGATAGCTATGATTGAAAATCAACCGATTACGGATTGATAATGATTTTAATCATTTTGTACATATTGATTTTAAAAACGGAATAAAAAAGCACCTTCGGGATAAATTAAAACCGGAGGTGCTTTTTAATTGAAGCAGTGTGTTCGGATAATCAGTATGATCTGTTTTTTCGTTACGGGCGTTATTATGATGCTCGTTATTGTGGGGTATGTCCGTATCCCGGACGAAATGACGATTGGCGAATATGATGAAATGAATGTCGGAAAAACATACGTCTGTCAAGCTCTTGTGAACCATGCGGCAGAGGATGCTTCTCCCGTCGAAACCGAATACATGACCTCCGTTAAGCTCTTTAATGTTTTTCCCATTAAATCCGCAAAGGTTAAGGTCTCACGCCGAAAATACGTTGTCCCCGGAGGAAACGCTTTCGGAATTCGCCTGTATACAAAAGGCGTAATGGTTATCCGTATTGACGCAGTAACAACTGCGTCGGGTAACGTCAGCCCGGGCAAGTCGGCAGGGCTTAAAGAGGGAGACATGATAATCTCCGTTGACGGTGTTGAAGTCTATCGAAACCGTGAGCTTTCGGCAATATTTGCATCAAGTAACGGCAAAACTCTAAAGCTGAAAATTGAGCGGGAAGCTAAGGCGAGAGAGATTGAATTCACTCCCGTTCTTTGTTCGGAGGACTCAACCTACAAGGGCGGTCTTTGGATAAGAGACAGCACTGCGGGGATCGGTACGGTTACCTGGTATGACAGAACAAACGGAATTTTTGCGGGTCTCGGTCACGCCGTGTGTGATACGGATACGGGAGAAATAATGCCCCTTTCGGGCGGAGATGCGGTCGAAGCTCAGATAAAGGGGTGCTATAAGGGCACAAGCGGCAGCGCCGGCGAGCTGTGCGGAGTTTTCTCCGCCGGCACCATAGGAAGCCTTTATATTAACGGCGAAACAGGTGTTTACGGAATAATGGATTCCTTTGACGAAAGCAGTCGGGTCGTTCCGGTCGCTCTTCGTCAAGAGGTGAAAACCGGTGCTGCCCAAATCATATGTACTGTGGACGACAGCGGCTCGAATTATTACGATATTGAGATTGAAAAAATTTTTGACAGCAAGGATAACCGACGAAACCTTGTTCTGCGTGTTACCGATCCAGAGCTGCTTGAAAAAACCGGCGGCATAGTCCAGGGAATGAGCGGCAGTCCGATCATTCAAAACGGGATGCTGGTCGGAGCAGTCACACATGTCTTTGTTGATGACCCTGCCGAGGGCTACGGAATTTTTGCGCAAGATATGACCGATACCGCCGAGGGAGTGGAGGAGTATCTCAAGGTCTCGTAAAATAATATACGGGTATATATAAATAACGGATAAAATGCTTCAAATAACATCAAACTCCGATTTTCTCGGACGCAAAATGCAAATATGGGGCAAAAATCGGTTAAACAAAAAACGCTCTCTTTCTTGCAAAAGCACTTGAGAGAGCGTTTATTTTTCATTCTTCAACAACATTTTTATAGTTTTTTCACAAGGCATAATTGTATCAAAAAAATTTTTGGTAAAAAATGGCAAATAACTATTGACATAAATGCCATAAAATGGTAGTATATCGGTGAAACGAAATCACGGAGGTGCGTTTTATGGAAAATAAGGTCAAAATACTAATTGCGGAAAACAACGAGTTCGGTCAGAACTGCGTCAGGGAGTTCTCGTCCTACGGCTACAATGCATTGCTTTCGGACAAGGACGGCGCGCAGGTTCTGACCAAAATGAAGTATGAAAAGCCGGATGTAATAATCATGGATGCATTCATGCTTCATGTCGACGCTCTGGGCGTTATCAAGCAGATACGGGAGATGAAGGACGGGAAAAAGCCGATGCTGATTGTTCTTTCAAGCGTGGATAATATGCGTTTTGAAAGTGAAATTCTCAACAGCGGCGCAGATTATTATTTTCTCAAGCCTGTTGATGCAAACATAATTGCCCAGCGAATTACACAGCTTGCGGGCTGGAAAAATACGTGCACACATGAGAGAACAGAGAATGATCTTGAGGTTGTCGTTTCCGAGATCATGCATCAGATAGGTGTGCCTGCACACATCAAGGGCTATCAGTATTTGAGAGAAGCAATCATTCTTTCAATAAATAATACCGAGATGATGGGCTCTGTAACGAAGCTTCTTTATCCTACGGTTGCCAAGACATTCAAAACAACCTCATCGAGAGTTGAAAGAGCAATTCGCCACGCCATTGAGGTTGCGTGGGACAGAGGCGACGTTGATGTGTTAAGCTCATACTTTGGCTATACGATTCAATCATCAAGAGGTAAGCCGACAAATTCTGAATTTATTGCAATGATTGCCGATAAGCTCAGATTGAGACTGAAGGCGTCGTAAACCAACGTTTATGCTTTGTTGACATTTTAAAAGCTCTGTGTTAAAATTTCATTGTTAAACATGGCAGGTGAATAGAATGAAAAACAAAGCTCAAATCTTAGATTCAAGGAATTATAATATAGATTTATTAAAGATTTTCGCGATGTTTCTTGTTGTGGTTTTGCACATAACGGGAATGGGTGGAGTGATAGAAGGCAGTTTAAGATTGTCGACAGAAATATCTCAGAAGATCTTGAACGCTGTTGCAGGGTGTTGCATCAATTTATTTTCGCTTTGTACCGGATACCTTCTTTGTACAAAAACCGTGAAAATAAAAAGGCTGTTTTCTTTATGGTTTGATGTTTTTTTCTACTCAGTAGTATGCTTTGCAGCGGCTCTTGTTATAAGCAAGGATACAAGCATGCTCAGCTTTCCGTCGCTCGGATTCTTGTTTCCGATCTGCTTTTCAAAGTACTGGTACATGAGCGTATATTTTGCTGTTTACATTTTTTCCCCGTTTTTTAACAGGTTGATTGAATCGCTTGATAAGAAAAAGTTCTCGTGGATGCTGATTTGCGCTCTTACGGCATTTTCGGTAATTACGACTGTTGCAGGAGAGGATACATTTCTTATCGGAGGAGTATCTGTAGGTCAGTCCTTTGTTTGGATAACAACAATGTATTTTATCGGAGCGTATATCAAAAAATACGGATTGAATATAAAACGCGGAATTCTTTTCGCGGCTGCTGCTTTGTCAATTATGTGTAACGTTATTTTTACATATATTCCGGAACAGTTCAGATCCTATGGGGACAAGATTTTTACGCTTGGAGACTACAGCTCAATTACTGTTGTTGTTGCTTCAACGGCAATTTTTGTTCTGATTCTCGGAGTCAAAATAAATGTGAAGCCAAAAATCGGAAAGCTAATTGCAGCTTTTGCCTCGGCATCTCTTGCTGTTTATCTTATCCATACTCATGAGGTCATTTTTTATAAATGGATAGTCGGCAATTTTACTTGGATCGGCAGGTATTCAGCTCCGGTATCGGTACTTGTTGTCATCGGTATCTCACTTGCGGTAACGCTCGGATGCTCATTGATAGGAATAGCGCAGAGAAAACTTTTCTGCCTGATTGGTGTAAACAGGTTTTGTGAAAAACTTGAATATAAGATGGGAAAAATAAAAATGTATATCGAAAAACGTTTTATTTGACAAGAGATTTCATCCAATCAAGTTCTTCCTTGTCTATGGAACGAAAAAGAACTATCATTCCGGTGTATAGGATAACTGCCGCAATAATTTCAAGGGAAGCGGCAAGTTTGAAATTACTTATGTTGAAAAAGAAGAAAATAAAGTTTTTTGAAAGATTTGCACCGATAATGCAAAAAATCGGGATGAAAATATCTTTGAAAAAAGAGATGTTAACGTCGCTGACCTTTGTCAGCCGTCTGAAGCTGAGAATAAAATTGATTATCTCACTGACGAATACAACGATGACGTAACCCTTTACGGAGAAAATCGGAACCAGCAGGTAAACGAGAACGACGCATATTGAAGCGTCGATAATATTGTATCTCATATAGCTGACCTGCTGATCAAGCCCTTTCAACATTCCGTCAACGGACATGTCGCAATACATAACAGGAATCAAGGGCGAAAGAATTTGAATATATAAGAAAGCGCTGTCATTGCCATAAACCGCAAGTGACAGCCTTTTTGCGTTAAAATACATTATTCCTGCAGTGCCGATTGAAAAAATCAGCGTCAGATGAAGGACTCGGGCTATCATGTAGTTTATTCTCGGCTTGTTCCCCGAAATGTGCAGAGCGGATATCTCGGGCACAAGCAGTCCGGAGAGCGACGAGAGCAGGGCGGAGGGATAGAGAACGAGCGGAAGCGACATTCCGTGAATAACACCATAGTTCGCAAGCGCCGTCTGCGGATCGCTGCCGGATTTGCGGAAGCCGACAGGGATGAGCAGGTGCTCGACGGTCATAAGAATTGAACGCATCTCCGAGCCTACAGTATCGGGAATTGAGATCTTTAGAATTCTTTTCCAAATGTCACGCCCGTTTTCCGTCTCTTTTGGCTTGCATACGGAAAAGCGATAAAGCGTATATGAGCAGACAAGTGAAAAAAACTCCGCCGAGGAAATGCCGAAAACTATTGCTGTACATGAGGCTTCAAGTCCGTGAGTTATAACCGATTTCAGTAAAAAAACAGTTACAACAATCTTGAAAACCTGTTCGGAAAGTTGAACGGCAGTATAGCGGACGATCTTCTTTACCGATGTAAAATATCCGTTAAGCGCTGCCGACATCGCAACGAACGGCAAACTCAGGCTGAGTACTTTAAGCGACGGAACGCTTCGCACGTCGCCGATCCATTTTGAACCGATAAATTCCGAAAAGCCTGCCAAAAGGGCGGCAATAACGGTGCCGCAGATAAATGAATAAACAAGACAGCGGCGCATTATCTGTCTGTCGTTATATTTTCCGAGAGCTATATTGTCGGCGACGATTCTCATAGCGGCAAGGCGTATTCCGGCAACGGAAAAGGTTATTGACATTCCGTAAACGGCGGTGATTAACTGAAAAAGACCGATTCCGTCTGCGCCTATTTTATTTGTCAGATAAACGTTAAAGCTGACAGCGACCGTTTTCATCAAGAATGCCGCAGCCGTCAGCAGAAGTGTATTTGTAAGCAGCTTTTTTGCGTTTGTCATCAGCATCACTCCGTATAAATGATTATGACAATTTCAATAAAATAAGAATTGATATTGATAAAAACTTATGATATAATACAAAAGAAATCAGAAATGGGACAATGCGGACAGTTTTTCGGTATTTCCGAAAACATTTACGGTACGGTGCGAACATAGCCGACCGTGGGTGTATAAAATCTGCCTAAGATTTTTATTATGATAACAAACCGGGGAGGACTTCTATGAAAAAAGCGGTTTCTGTTTTTCTTGCGGTTTTGCTGACTTTTTCGGTCAGTGCCGCATCATTTTCTTCATACGCAACAGACAAATGCGGCTGTTCGCATACGCCGATCGTTTATGTTACCGGATTTGCGATGACCGACCTGGTTGCAAATCCCGGAACCGAGGAGGAATATAACGTTTTCATGCCCGAAACCTCGGCGATAGTATCTGCCGTTGCGAGGCTTATCGTTCCGACGGTTATGCTCAGAATAACCGGTGATTATGAGGGGTTTGCAGGCTCTTTGAGCAAAATTCTCAATGATACGATGAAGGACGTTGCCTGCGACGATAACGGCGATCCTCTCAACGAAACGGTTGACGTCAAATTCAGGGTTGACCCGACCTCGGAGCACGGATATCGCTGTGACAATCGCTTTAATTACGATTGGCGTGAGGATGTTTTTGAAATTGCCGCGGAGCTTAACGAATATATCGAAAAGACTAAGGAACTCACTCGCCATGACAAAGTGGTTCTCAAGGGCGAGAGCATGGGCGGCGCAGTCATTATGACCTATCTTAAGCAGTACGGCTACGGAAGCGTCGATACGGTAATAATGCAGTCATCGGCTTTTAACGGAATAAATCTTGTCGGCGGACTTTTCACGGGTGACCTCAATATAAAAACAAAGTCGGTAATGAATTATATCGGAAATTTCATTGAGGGCAGCGATCCTGTGACTGCTTTTTATCGTTGCATTTTCTATGCGCTTTCCGGATTTCTTCTTTCGCCCGTGTGCGGCGAGCTTGATACGGTGTTTACAAGAGGCAAGGATGTGCTTTATGAGGACTGTCTGAGAGATCTTTTCGGAAATCTGACGGGCATATGGACGTTCGTTCCCAATGAGTATTATGAACAGGCAAAGGAATATATGCTTGATGAGGTCGAAAATGCGACTCTTATCAAAAAGCTTGACGCCTATCACTACGGAGTTATGGACAGCACAAAGGAAATTCTCAATGAAGCCATGAATCACGGAATGAAGCTTGCAATTATCTCAAATTACGGTAAGGCAGCGGTTCCGGTGCTGAAAAACGACGCCTATCAAAGTGACTTTTTGATAGATACGGCGAGGACCTCGCTCGGCGCAACCTGTGCCGATTTCGGAGCGACGCTCCCCGAGGGCTATACCCAGGGCGTTGCCGACGGTCACAACCATATTTCCTGCGACAATGCCATTGACGCATCGACCTGTATTTATCCCGAATACACATGGTTTATCAAAGATATGATGCACACATGGTACACGCCGGGCTATTATGATTTTACATGGTGGCTTGCTCAGCATGGCAGTCAGCCGACGGTAAATGAAAGCGATGATTTTCCGCAGTTCCTTTATAACGATCAGGTCAACAAAATTATTGTTCCGCTGACGGAGAAAAATTCCGACACGCAGAATAAAGATATTGATATAAAAGCACTACTCGATAAAATCATCAAATAATACGGAGGATAATCATGAACAGAAAACTTACAAAAGCCATTTCAATTTTCATGTCTGCCGCAATTGCAACATCGTGTACGGCTCTTTGCTCGTTTGCGATCGACAAGGACGTTGATTACAAAATCAACAGCACCTATGCCAACGTTGACTGGAGCACCTATAAGCAATACAAGACGGATCTTCACAGTCACACGACAGGTACGGACGGTGCTTTGACAAAGAAAGAAACCGTTGAAAAGCATTATGACCATAATTTCGATATTCTTGCAGTCACCGACCATGGCACAACGGACTACGGCTGGGATGATCCCTCAACGAACAAGGCTGTTAAGATTGCAATGAGCGTCAGAAAAGGAAAACTTCCCATTGAGGTTCTTTCGTCAAAGGGCGAAACCTCAGACGGCAGGGAATATACATATGACGGTAACTATTATACCGAGTATGACGAGAACGGAAATGCCGAAAATTCGATGCTCAGAGTGCCTTTCGGCAACGAGCAGAACCCGACCTCGTTCAACAATGCTCACGTTTGCTCATGGTTTGTTAATTACGGCAACGACACAATCGGCGGTACAAGTGACTACGAAACCCCGATTAAGAATGTTGATAAACTCGGCGGACTTTGCGTAATCAATCACCCGGGCGAGTACAGCGGTGCAAGAAACGTTGCAAACTACGACGAAGCCTATAACACGGATAATGTTAAGTTCAAGTATGTAGTTGATAAGTTTGCAAACATTCTCGAAAAATACCCGGCGTGTCTCGGTATCGACGTGAACAGCAAGGGCGACTACAGAACCCGTTACGACAGAAAGCTTTGGGATCTCCTGCTTCAAAAGGTTGTTCCGACCGGCAGAAACGTTTTCGGTCTTGCAACATCGGATTCTCATAACGAGGGCATCATCAATTCGGGCTATACCCTCATGTGTATGCCTGAAAAGACAATTCCCGAGCTTAAAACTGCTATGAAGGACGGAGCTTTCTTTGCCGCAAGCTACTATATGGGCAGCAAGGCGGAAATCCGATCATGGGCCGAGGAGCTAAAAGCGGCAGGTGTAGGCCTTGAGCTGGCGGACAGCTTTGCCGAGACCTACAGCAAGATCGTTGAGGAAGAAAATGCAGGCAAGCAGCGCACGATTTTTGCTTTTGATCAGGAAGCGGTTACTCCTAAGGTAAAGGCTGTTTCCGTTGATGATGTTGAGGACACTATCACGATCAGCACCCAGGACGCATACATGGTTCACTGGATTGCCGACGGCAAGGTAATTGCAACGGGCAACACGATTGACCTTGATGATTATTCAGAGGAGATCGGCTCATATGTCAGAGCCGAAATCGTAGGCGAGGGCGGAGTTATCTATACTCAGCCGTTCACCCTTGAATATAACGGCGCACCCGAGGCGGAGACAAACCGTTTTGTCGATCTCGGCGGAGCAACGACTCTTCTTGCCGACACAATTGTTAAGTTCCTCGTAAAGGTTCTTAAGGATTTCAGAGTTATTGATATCGTTTGGTATTTCCTTACAAAATAATTAAAGGCATTAAAGGACAGAAGCAAGAGCATAATAAAGGCTTTCGTTTCTGTCCTTTTTACAGGAGGGCAACATGGAAAAAATATGGAATAACGCAAAGTTTATTTACACAGAATTTCGAAACTATTTTGATGCTTCAAAAAATCCGTGGGGCAGCAGAATCCCTTATGTTAATCAGCATTGCGAAATTGTCGATAATAACGGATTACCGATGTTTTGGAGTGATTTTGATATCGTAAACGACGCGAAAACCGAGTTGATTTTTTCGGCTCTCGGTATTGTTGATATCTACATTAACGGCAAGCGCGTCGGCAATGACGAGATGAAACCGGGCTGGACAAATTATCACAAGCGTGCCCTTTACTACGTCTATGATGTTTCAAAGTATATTCATGAGGGAAAGAATCGAATCCTTGCAGTGGTATCGACAGGCTGGTATTCAGGCAGAATTGTTCAGAGTACATACGATGCAAATCCGCCCGCTTTCATTGCAAATATTGTGAATGGCGGCAAATCAATTCTTGTAACAGACGAAAACTGGGACGCAACGGTCGGCGGACCGGTTCGCTTGGCTGACATCTGGGACGGAGAATACTGTGATGCAACAGAGAACGGTTATGATGAGATTTCAACAGTAGGATTTGTGCCGAAAAAGGTTCGCAAGGCGACGGTTTGTGATTATTTCGACGGTGTGTTGACTCCTTTTATCGGTCCTAAGGTTCAAGTTCGTGATGAATTAAGTCTGAGAGCAAAAACTCTCACGGTTTATGACGGTGTTAATTATAACGGCTCCTATTACGGCGAGATAAATATCTGCGACAATCCTAAATCTTTTCCTCTGAAGCTCAAAAAGGGTCAAAAGCTTATCATTGATCTCGGTCAGGAAATGGTCGGCTGGGCTAAGCTGACCCTTAAAGGTGAAAGAGGAACATTTGTTAATGTTCACTATGCAGAGTTTTTGAACGACAGCGGCGAAATTTCAAGAGGAAATGACGGTGCAAAAGGATCACTTTATACCATCAATTTCAGAACCGCGCTTGCGAAGGAAACATATGTACTCAGCGGTAAGAATGAGGAGGTTTACAGACCTTCATTTACTTTTTACGGCTATCGTTATGTTCAGATAAGCTCAACGAAGGATATTGAAATACTTGATTTTATTTCCGAAGTTGTAGGTTCTGTTACAAAAGAAATAGGAACGCTTGAAACCTCCAATGAGCTTGTCAACAAGCTTATTTCAAATACTCTTTGGGGTCAACGCAGTAACTATCTGAGCGTGCCGACCGATTGCCCTCAGCGTGATGAGCGTTACGGCTGGACAGGAGACGCACAGGCGTTCAGTATAACGGCTGCTTACAATGCAGATGTCAAGGAATTTTTCCGCAAGTGGATCCAGGATGCCCGGGATTCTCAGGGTGACGACGGCGGATATACAGAGGTTATTCCCAAAACGTTTTGCTGCCATGCGGAGAATGAAGCGGCGTGGACAGATGCAGGCATAATCGTGCCTTATAACATGTATGTTATGTATAATGATATTGAGCTTCTTGAAACGCATTATGGGTCAATGGAGAAATACATTGCTCAGCTCGTTGATAAGTTCGGCATGGCAGGCGCAAACGCTCGCTTCGGTGACTGGCTTGCATATGATCAGTGCGACAAAACGTATGTTTCGTCCGTTTATTTTGTACACGATATTGACCTTATGATAAAGATGAGCGACGTTCTCGGTAAATCCGACAGAGCCGAGCATTATAAGAAGCTGAGAAAACAGGCTTATGCTTACTTTGTTGAGAATTACATGAAGGACGGAAAGCTCATCGGACAGACCCAAACCGATAAAATCCTTGCGCTTGCCTTTGACCTTGTTGATGCCGACTATGCAAAAGTTCTCGCCGACGAGCTTGTTGAGCAGATAAAGGCGAACGGCAACAGACTTTCGACGGGCTTCCTCGGAACATATAATCTTTGCACGACGCTTTCAAAATACGGTAAGGATAAAATGGCATATACGCTCCTTATGCAGCGCAATGAGCCGTCATGGATTTACAGCATCGACCAGGGCGCAACGACCGTTTGGGAACGCTGGAATTCTTATACAAAGGAAAACGGCTTCGGAGATGTCGGCATGAACTCATTCAATCACTATGCTTACGGCTCGGTGGTTGAATGGATGTATCGCTATATGGCAGGCATCGAGCCGGGAATGCCGGGCTTTGAAACTGTTATTCTTCGGCCGAGAATTGATACAAGAACCGCCGAGGAGCTTCCCGACGGACAGCAGCGCATGACATATGTTAAGGCAAGCTATGATTCCGCCTCGGGACTTATCGTGAGCGAATGGAGCAACGAGAAAAACCTTATATATAAATGTACCGTTCCGGTGGCGACCGAGCTGAGATTGCCGATTATGGGCGAAATGCTCACAATAAACGGCGTTGAACACAGCTTCGATGAGTATGAGTGCAAGGACGGCTGTGCGATTATTCGCCTCGGTTCGGGTGAATATGTTTTTGAGGAGAAATAAAAGGCGGCATACAATTACGCCGTGAGTATAAAAAATTGTTTTTTGACAGCAAAATAAAATCACTTCCGACGGCTTGATCGCTGTCGGAAGGTTTTTAAAAAATAATTATGAAAAAGGCCTAAATTTATTTCAAAAACAGTTGACAAACAAAAATGAATCTGATATAATATCAAGCGTTCCTTGAGGGAACGACAATTGAATGCGAGAGTGGCGGAATCGGCAGACGCGCACGTTTGAGGGGCGTGTGGTAATCCCGTACGGGTTCAAGTCCCGTCTCTCGCACCATATCGAGTATTCATAAGGGATTTGACTTTATGAATACTCGATTTTTCTATTCTGATACAGTTTGATGTACGGAGCAGGTTTTCGCCTGCTCCTTTTGTTATGCCGTTTTCGGCTCGGTTAAATACTCAACCGCGACACCTTTTCGGGTATCTGCGACGATATTCGGTCTGTGAGATACTTCGGGTATCTCCACATACCCGACAAAGCGGTAATAGATAACGATTCTTTGGGTTCTGCTTTTGCCTTTGCCTTCTGTTTCAAAAACATCAATATGGTCGATGAGTTCACGAAGCAGCGGTGCGGTCAGTCTGTCCATTCGCATAAACCTGCGGATTGCCGAAGTGAAATTTTCGCGTTCCTGTTCGCGCTGTCCGCATTCGGAAAGCTTTTGACGAAGCGTTTTAATTTTTGTTTTCAGCTCCAGCCTTTCCGTTTCATATTTATGGGACAGCTGCATAAACCATTCATCACTCACCTTGCCGACGGCGTTGTCCTCATAAAGCTTTTCGTATAGATGGGATACGATATCGTTGCGGGCAATGGCTTTCTGAAGTTCTGCTTCGTCATGTTTCTTTTCCCTCAAAAGCTCTTTATCGGTCTTTTGAGCAAGCAGCTCGGCAAAGGCTTCTTCATCCGCAGCCAAAAAATCTGCCATCCTTCGCAATTCAAGCATTACCACCTGCTCGGTAGCATCTGCTCTGACATAGTGTCTGCCGGGACAGTTTCCACGGTAATCCACCTTATTGTTGGCACACACGAAATAGTGAATGTCCTTGTTGATTGTGTTCGTATGATGACGGAGCTTACCGTGGCAATCACTGCAGAACAGCAAATCGCAGAATATGCTTTTCTCGCCGTTTTGAGGTTTTGGCGCGCGGCGTTTGGTTTTGGCTATGAGCGTCTGTACCTTTTCGAAATCACTCCGTGCAATAATCGGCTCGTGAACATCCCTGAATATTGCCCAATTCTCGGGATCGTTCGGAAGTCTTGTTTTGTTCTTAAAAGACTTTGAGCAGGTCTTGAAGTTGATTACATCACCGCAGTATTCCTGCTGAGACAAAATCCTTTGAATTGTTGTTTTGCACCATTTGTACGGATTAGGCTGCGTTTTCTTTCCGCCTCTCGGCAGTCCTTTGCTTTGCCAATACGCCATAGGAACAAGTATTTGTTTCTCCTGCAATATTCGCGCGATAGTTTCGTTGCCCTTACCCTCAAGACACATTTTGAAAATGCTTTTTACCACCTCTGCCGCCTCCGGGTCGATAACCCACTTCTTTTTGTTCTCAGCGGATTTCATATATCCGTAGGGCGGTTGAGATAAAGGCTCACCCATACTGCCCCTCAGTCTGTGTGATGAACGAATTTTCTTGGATATATCCCGCGCGTACATTTCATTTAAGATGTTTTTGAAAGGTGCAATTTCGCTCTCGCCCTCCTCGCTGTCTATTCCGTCATTTACGGCGATGAACCGAATATCGTGATCGGGGAAATACACATCGGTATAATTACCGACCGAAACATAATCTCGTCCGAGACGGGATAGGTCTTTTACCATCACGGCGTAGATATATCCCATTTCAATATCCGATATTAATTGCTGAAATCCCGGTCGGTTGAAATTTGTTCCTGTGTATCCGTCATCCACATAGAATTTTATATCGGTCAATCCTTTTTCCTTTGCCTTTTGCGAAAGCAGCGTTTTTTGATTGACGATTGAATTGCTTTCACCGTCCATTCCGTCATCACGGGACAAACGGCAATAAAGCGCCGTTATCCCGATTTTGTTATTCTTTTTCGGCTGCATTATTATCCTCCTTCCCGGCAGCCGTACAATCATATTCGGTGTTTATTATATTACTTGTACCGACAGACGGCAAATCTGCGAAATCGCTTGTGAGATAATTCCCGATACGGTTATTCAACAAGGTGTTTTCTCTTGGATTTTTGTAATCAGGCTTTTGAAATCTCGACTCAACTAAATATCTTACACCGTTAATGACATACTCGTGTGGTGCACTACCGAAGCCTACAATAAACTTATCCATAGGCACACTCCTTATCTCGCATCATGGTTGTGCTGACGGTCGTATTCTTTTTTGACAAGTTTAAGAAGGTATTCCTGTATTTCAGCCGGTGTCATAGATTTCGGCACATACTTGCGTATATCGTCCATTGGGATTTTGAGTTTCTCTACCTGATTCGGTTTCAGCTCGCTCATGATTTGAGTTACAGTATCATAGTCATGTTTACCTTCTTCAAAGGCTTTTCGCATACGGCGGGCTTGCGCGTGGGACGGAAAGCTTTCGGTTTCGTCAATACGGTCAACAATATCTCGCTGAGCTTCTTCATTAAGGAAGGAAAGCTCATAAGCCGGAAGCATTTTCATTTTGCCGGTATCTACAAACTCTTGAAGTTCGGGCATTAGATAGGTCAATCGAATTAGGCGCTGCACAGTTCTTCCGCTGTCATTTTCTGAAATCAACTCCGCACTCACTTCTGACTTCTCGACATTCTGTCGAGAAGTGCCTTGGTGCTTAATCGCATCAAGCTTCATTCTGTAAGACCGTGCCTTTTCCATAAGGGATAGATTTTCACGCTGACAGTTTGAATCTACCATTAAAATCGTGGCTTGGTCACGGTCGATAAAATGAACAACCGCCGGAACTTCTTTCATTTTAAGATGCTCGGCGGCGTGCACTCTGCGGTGTCCGGATATGATTTCGTATTCATCAGGCTTATCCTCAAGCGGACGGACGATAATGCGGTTTAGAAGTCCGTATTCTTTTATACTCTCAACAAGCTCCGTCATTGACTCATCATCAAGCACCTTGTAGGGGTGGCTCTCAAATGGGTGAAGCTTTTCAAGCTTAATGTTCATAAGCTTCGGTTTGGGTTCTTTTACTACCTTTTCGGCAGACATTTTAGTTTCTTTCATAAGGTTTTTCCTCCAAAATTCAATTCCTTTTTGTCTGCCGTTTCTGTTGTAGAAAATTGTGTATAGAAAATATGATTGAAACGGCAGTTTGATTTGTGTGTTTCATAATTACTGCCTTTCAATGTTGTTATTTACGGTCTTCGCCGTAGTGCGCTTCTGCGAACAATCCTTTGAAGGTAATTTCGCAATCGTAATTGTTTATTTCTTTTGATAGGTTGTAATATTTCGTTTTTATCGCTTCTGATAAAATACTGCCACCGAGCCAAATATGGGCTACATTGGTTTCCAGTCTCAACATCAATCTTGTGATTTTGAAAAAGATTTCGGGCGGCTTTTCGTAGACAATCATACCGTTTAGAAGCCAATACAAAACTGTTTTCTCAGGGGCACGGCATAACTCACTGAGCTTTAAGAAATCCTCTTTTTCGCTTTTTGTCATCCGAACAGGGACATAGTGCTTTCCGTTTCTCAAGCCTTCACCACCTTTGATTTTTCAATTTCAATATCCAGCTTTTCGGTCAACTCGTCAGATAATTCTTTTGCTGTTTTGACTGCGTCTTCGCAGAGATGATTAAACCGCGGCTCCTCCAATGTTCCGATTTGATTCAGAACAATTAAGTGGTGGTTTATTTCATCACTGATACATTTAAGCCGATTATAATAGCTCTCATAATCAATGCTCGGTGTGTGTACAAGTTTGCAGTTGGCAATAAGGTGACGAATATACTCCGAGCGATTCATACCGAGCCTTTTAGCTTTACGGTCGATTTGCTTTAACTCCTTATCTGTCAACCAAAACTTAATTCTCTCTGTTCTTTTTTCGATAATAGTCATCCTTTCTTTTTGGGGTTTTAGGGGGGGCGTATAGCAACCCCTAACAAGTGTGTTTGCGGTGTGTGCACCCAAACGCGTTGCTTGCTAATGCGATGCCATTTGCAAGCGAATAGAATTTGGTGCACCCAAATTCAGTGCTTGCTAAACCTATGCCTCTCACTGATTCCGTTTTAATACAATCAATTTTCATCGCCTCTTTTCTGAATTTTTGCATAATTAAAGACCGACTTTTCAGCCGATCCTAATTACATCTATACAGCAGCAAAGCATCAGGGTGATGCTTTGGCAAATATTATCGGAAGCGGCTTCCGATATTCACCGTTCTTACCAACTGCCTGTCTTACGCACACGAATCAAATATGCTTTAATTTCTTTAACAGTGTAGCCCATCCGGTACAGCTTCGCCGCTACTGTTGCTGCCTCAATGACGCTGTCTTCACTGTAACCATCCTGCACCAGCATTCTGCCGAGCTGTTCAATAATTTCACCTTTTTGATAACAGGCGGGTCTTGAATTATCTATCCTGAAAATTTTTTCAAAATACGGAATATCGCTGTTGTCCTCTAAAAGTCCAAACACGGCGCCACGGTAATATTCTGAAATATGCGTTCTGTGCGTACGGTCAATATCCGATTCACATATGGCTTTCATGTCCTCCCTATGATCTCTTTGGTATACTGTCGGTCTTCCTCGGCGTTTTTTATTTTCGGAAGCGATTTCCGAAATTCCGATTTCCTCTTTTTTCAAAATGTTTTCCTCCTTGATTTTTTTAATTTCGTTTTTTGCTTTCCATATACAGTACAGGGTCAAAATTCAAAAATGTTCCTGTGTTCGTAAAAAATTTTTCGGATTTTTCAAAAATATTTTTTGCGCATAAAAAACGGCGGTGCTCCTTTTTTGTTGGAACACCGCCGTAAATTATTACTTATTCAGTTTTCAAAGCCTAAAAATTCTTTGAAATTCTTATTCATTATTTTCATTCGTTTGCTGACTGCACTGTGGGTTTTGTAGCCGAGCCGCTTTGCAATTTCTTTTTGAGTAATCCCTTTTTCCGAAAGATAATATATCTCTTTGTCGGTGCTGTTCAGTGTTTTGGCAAACTCATCACGCAGGAATATATACCGTTGTTCTTCCTCCGGGTCATTTGCGAAAAACATTTTTGCGCCTTCAATATCGGTCGTTTCGTCCTCCAATAACTCGCTGAAAAGGAGCGGCGCGCCGAGCTTTGTTTTTGCGTGCGTCCACTTGTTGTAAAAGTTTATCTTGTCCTGATTCAACCGTTCTGTAAAATCCTCGTGCTGAGGGATTTTTTTAGAGACACCGAAAATTGCGGGAACCTGCTGACCCTGCATAACCGTTTCAATCAGCGTTTCGTCAATTACTCCGGCAACCTTTTCAACTACGGTATGTATTTCTTCGTCGGTAAGAGCACCGGCCTCTTTGCCTACGGACTTCGCATAGCAGTCAAGACCCAGCATAACCGGCTCGCCGTACATTTCAAAAAATCGGTCAATATATTCGTTCAGCTTGTCCGGATCCGTGTAGATTTCAGAAATCTGCTCGGAAAAATATTCCGCGTCGGCATTCTCCAAAAGGTTTACCGGATAGTCTTTTGAAAAGTTTTTCATTTTCCGATTAACACCGAGCGGACGCAAATTTCCGAGCCAGTATTCCCCGAAAATCTTTTTGGTGCGAACAAAAATTTCAGCCTGTTCGCCTTTTAAATTACATTCGCGGTTCAGCGTTATATTTGCCGTAAAATCATTGTTCTGAAAGAATGATTGCAGTTCCGACAACTGTTCCGGTGTGAATTTGATTTTATTTGCCATAAGCCTGCCTCCTCGGATTTATGTTTTTATTTTAGCATAATAACTGTCCGAAATACAGTACTCGGAGGTAAATCAAGATGACGACACGATATTCCGTTAGAGTATATGTGAGCTATAAAAACCATCCGGGCAACTGTAAAAATCCCGCTTTATTCAGAGTTTCAAAGATGAAGTGTAGTAAACAACCACCGCTCAACGTGAAAAAACTAAGTGTCTCCACCAAGACTTATTTTTTGACTACTGCGAGGGGAAAAGGCAAAAAGTTATATGTTCAGCAATAAAGCTTTTAGCTTCGGCATTACTGTTTCGAAATCGCATTACGGAAGTACGCTCCAAATCCATCATAATAAAAGGACAATTTATTTTTTGTAAAGAGATCCCGATATCGCTTTTCAGGCAAAAGCTTCTTCAAATTATCTTTGTCGGTTTGATTAGGATTATCATCATGATATAATACTACATCGATTGGTACACCTGCGGGAATCGATTGATGAAGCAAATATCTTAATTCAAAGTCAGCTGTAGGCAATGAGTATCCAATAAATGTAACCTTTTCTGCAGCGCGTAAGTCTCGCCTTGCTGCCGACCACAAATTACTATATAATTGGCTGTTTATCGACTTCATCATAGTAGGTGTAATTATTTGCGATTGCAACAAGCATTCATTTGCAATTTCCTTTTGGCATGTCCCACATTTTTCAGCTTTTTCATCGTCAAACAAAAAATCTCCGCACTTTTCATTTTCAACTATGTGAATTGTTCCGCAATTCAGACATTTTACCCAGTTTATTGATCCGTGAAGTTTTATTAAATCCAACATTCGTTTATTTCTTTTTTTGGAAGAGTCGCGTTGGCTATAATAAGGCTCATTTAGGCAAAGATTATATGGAATCTTCTGTCTATTAAAATACTCCTCTACGAGCACATCCCAATTTGTAGAAATAATAGATACATTAGGAATTTTTCGAATATACTCGCAAAAAGCAAGGTAGTCCTGACTATTATAGTCGTGCTGCTTTCCACATTTGCAAAAATAGTAAACGAATAGTCTGATAATGTATTCTTTTATATCATCCGTAGTATGGTAAGAATACTGATGAAAAAACTCCTTACTCTGATAGCTTTTATCAAAAGATGTGAAGACATCTTCCAAGCTGATTTGAATATTCGATGCAATCAATGCTTGACGTATAGCCTCTTTAATTTTTTGTAGTTGTACATATCGGTCGGCTACCTGATTTGAACTCGCATCGAGTTTCATCTCATCTTTCCTGTACTGCAAAAACAAATCAGATTGTTCTGTGCTGTCAAACGAAGAATAATTTTTGAGTAAATATAGTCCTACATTGATATATGCTATTAGAAATTTTATGCTCTCGGGTTCCGGATCGTAAGATAGAATGTCATCGCTTAGAGGAGCCGTCATTTCATGCAAAATCTTGTCCTGTATCGGGAGTTTAGCTGCTGCAGAAAAACCTGCTCCAGTAATAAAAATATTTCTACCTTTATCAGCCATAGATCTCACACCAATCTTTTATTGACTGCAACCTGCCAGAATCATAAGAAGAGTAATTATCCATCAATTCTTTTTTTAGGTTGTTAAAAGTCATGTTATCAAGCGATTTCCATTCTTTAACTTTCGAATACATAAAGTGTCTGGCCGCAATCAGTGTTGCTTCGGTAGTTGGTCTATTTCTCTTTATACCATTTTTCATTGTGAAGTCTGTTGCATCATTATAACGATTGAAATTGTTAATATTATTTCTAATAATTTCTTTGCACTGTTTGCAATCGCATATAGTTGAGTAGAATAAATCACATGCTTTTTGTTGATCCATGGAAAAAAAGCCTTTGCTTCTTAAAATGCCACTTGCATCGGACATTTTTAGTCGGTCATGGATGGGATAAAAATAATACTTATTTACCGGAAGGCCTCCGCCAACAGGTGTCACAGCACGATTTTCTCCATACCCAACAGACTGTGCTACTCCATACATTCTGTACGGGATGTCTTTATGGCAAAGAAGAATAGCATCATATCCGCCATATGCCATAATTGGCTTCATTTTTAACGCTGTCAATCCAACCAATAATTCTTTAAAAGCTGAGCGATGTATATTTGTCGTCTCAAACAAATCAAACTCATCTATCCATATAAACGCAAATTCAGCATTGACACCCTGATATGCAGCACATATTTTTTTTACAAGTCCTTCTTTTACAAGAACTTGTTTATCGAGTACGATTTGTATACCTACAGGATAATTGTTGTTATTTTTCTGTATGAACTTTTTGGCAATCTTAGCATTGAGTGAAAGCCACTCATCGATTTCAGCTTCCGTATAAGATGATTTTATCATAAAATATGGAGCAATAACAGTTGCAGCTTTTGGCCCAATTTGTACGAATTCAAGGTATTTATCATATTCTTTGGATTTCACATATTGATTTACATAAGTGGTTTCAAAATTATACACAGAATCAACCAAACTATCAATATGAGATGAAATTACGGAACTCGGCAAACCGCCTCCACGAATAATAAATTCATTTTTCAACTCAGTAGGAAGTTCATCAAGATATTTTTCTACAGATTTTTTAATTCCTACTTTTCCTGACTTGTTTTGTGTTTCGACATCACTAATGCCTTGCTGATAAATATGAGTTTGAGGATCAATGATATATTGGTTTTTGTGGACAGATACAAGATCAGCAACAGCACTTCTGCTATATGCCACAATAGTGGCATTAAAAATCACGGCCGAAAAATCATTTTTAAACTGTATTAAGACTTGCTTATCCGTACCCGTGTTGTAACGTAACAATTTCATATTATCACTCATGATATACCTCCACATCTTTTAAGTATTTGAGAATTTGTCTTTTAGGTTCTTTCCATATATCGCATGCCTCAATCGGATCACATACCCTCATAAAGTTGTCATCGTTTCGATCCCATACTATAAGTCCTATCCCTTTTTCAACACATGATTTTTTAATGTTCTCAATACACTTTTCAGTTTTGGGCTTTGGAACACATAATATCAAGTAATCGAAGCATAATGAAATTTCGGAGAGTTGTTTAAGTGCTCTTTTCCAGTCTGTAATCTTAAACTCAACTGCTGTAATTTTCCTTGAGTGTCCATCTAATTCAACTAAATCAACCGAGCGCGAAAATACGGGAACTTCAATATAAATTTTCTTTTTTCCACGGGCCCTTCGATAAGAACAATATTTCTCTCGCAGTATTTCCTCAACACTCTCAGTCATCATCAAACACCTCATCCTTTATTAGAGAGTTGCTTGTATATTTCGGATATTTTGTATATACATAACGCAATATTTGTTTTGGTGAAAGCGAGGTTATTTTTTTCTTAAATTGCAAAAGCATACTTAACTGTTCAGGAGTTAATTCCGGAATAATTTTGCTATTAACATATTCTTCTCCAAGCTTTAGCATTTGATATTTGTAATAACGCTTCTCTTCATTTAATTGAAAACCCGAATATCTTAATTCTTCGTCAAATGGTCCTTCCTCCCAGTCATCAGCTTCAATCAACTCTTCCCGTGCCTTTAAATCAGTTACCTGAAGAAAACCAATTCCTTTAAAAAGTTCTACCTGTTCATATACATCCTTAGAAAATGGACCAAAATTGTAAGATATGAATCCGGGTAGTTTATCCGAATCCAATCCTGTTTCTTTCAAGCGAGGAGCAATTTCTTCATTAAAAAGAAACATCATCTTCTCTAAGCGAATAGCGCCATAAATTGGTGCTCTATTATCCAAACAAAGCAGTAGTAAAAGATAATCAGCTCCATTAAGTTTTTTATTACTCATGTTTCACCCTCCAATTAATCAAGTATATGGTGATAATCATTCCATCTCCTCCAACACTCTCTCCACAATCTTACCGTCCCAGCCGGTGCAGAGCATTTGCTTGGTGATGATGGTTTTATATAGCGGGTTTTGCTCGATGACGCTCCAGAGATGGCGGAGGATGCGGATATAGTCGTCAAAATTATCCTGCACTTTGGAAACCACGGTTTTGCGCCATTCCTCGGCGGGTTCTTTGCCGGCGTAAATGTCGTTGAGCTGCTTGCAGAGATAGTAGATAGCACCGCCGATACCGGGAAGTTCGTTTTCGTTGGCATCCGGATTTCTCGGTTCTTCCGCAATCTTTACATGGAGCAGCAGATGTTCGAGCAGATTGCAATAGACAAGACGATTCTTTTTCTGATACTCAAACGGATTCCGCGCGGCATACTCGTCATTGCTGAGCATGATTGCCTTATCTTCATCGATATGATGGCAGAAGAGACCTTCGGCGGTACGGGAAACCAATTTGTTCTTGATAGTGCATTCTCTGTCGGTGAAATAGTCGTGCTTTGCGGCACCGTATTTTTTCAGAAAGAGTTTGACAATTTCGTCATAGGACATGGAGAGCATTTGATCATAAACAGATTGCTCGTCAATGGCTTTAATTTTTGATTTGATCAAATCGATTTGGTCTTTGCTCAGTCCATATTTTTCAAATAATTGCTGGTCAATTTGTTCAATTGATTTTGACCAATTGATATCCGAGCTATTTGTATAGTTTTGAGAAGGTACATAACAAAAGCTTGATCTGGAGATATGCTGCGTTGATGTAACTTGAGCAACCATATATCTGCAGAAACAGGTCTTAAGATATTTAAATTGGTTATTAGCCTCTATTTCTGTATCAAATGCCCCTATCAAAATGTATGTTTCTGTACATATTTCTCCGGGTTTCAAAACTTCCATTGTGGAGAAAATGCGTCTCCGACCTTCTCTATCGGCTCTACCGGCATGATCGTATGTAAGATACGACATTATTGTTTTCCATTTGTATATGAGGTCTTTATTTACAGTCACATCGGCGCTTTTGTACGGTCCTTTTCCACCATTATAACGCAAGACTATATCACCGTCATCTAATGGTTTGACAAAAGTACGCAACCCAAATGGTTTTTGTGAGCTAACATAACTATCGAGAAAATCATTCTTTGCTGAATCGACAACTTTATTAATTATCGGAATTGCCCTTGGGTCTCTTATGAATGTGCTGAATTGGTTCAGATCACATATTGACTTTTCATACGTTCCAGCAGTGTAAGATTTATATTTACACATATCAGAATGCTGCTTATCCCAAAGAAAATAGCAAATGCCTCCCGCAATATCAACGCCGGGAAAGCAGACTTGCGAATCTTCGAAATCAGTCATTTTTGCTATTCGTTTATCAGAAAGCATTTTTTGCCTAAAGTCATCAAGACCACGCCCACCATTAAACCACCTGGCCGGCATAATCATTGAGATATAATTTGGGGAAATAGTTTTAGCGGTATCTACAAACATATTATACACGGGAACAGCACTTGCCTTTGATCCACCGTCACTGACCTGATACGGCGGATTTCCAACGATTGCATCGAACTTCATTTCTTTCACCTCTTTTCCCCAATAGCTGCCTTTGAGGATCTTCTTTTTGAACTGCTCCGGTTTGCTTTTCAGCATATTGACAAGATCGTCAAAATAGTGGGCATTGACGACATTATCGTGATAACCGGTCAGCGTGCGTTTTGTGATATACTTTGCCATCGAGGTTTTGCAGATGACATAAATATTGTCGCGGAGAACTTCTTCCCACATGGCTTGCAGTTCGGCGGGCTCCCAGTCGTCATCGGTGGTGTCCTCCAGCTTCTGACGGTAAACGCTGTAAGCGACATAGAGCGGATACAAACCGGTCTTGGAGTTGATCTCCAGAATATGCGTGTCCTCGCGGAACACTTCTTTTGTCACCTCTCCCTGATTCACAAAGCGTGGCTCGTCCAGACGGTGCTTTTCCTCCTGCGTGTCGTCCTCAAACTGTTCATTGAAGAAGCACCAACCGCCCAGCGTATCGCTCATATGCATATTGACAACACGCCACGGTGTCAGGACAGTTTCCTTGTCAGGATTTTTGAAATGGCGGAAGATCTCGGCAATCAGTTTTACGCGTCTTGTGGGCGTTTCTTTGTCTGCCGCTGCCGCCAGTTTACGAATGCGCTTACCTGCCGCAATGAACACATCGCGGTCGTAATATTTTGTGAAATCCGCAAACAGCGGCTTGGTCACGCCTTTGGGCATAAATTCAGCCCATGAGGTATCGTCCACCAGTTCCACAAAGCGGTCAATGTCGATGTCCTCGTCAATCGGCACATTGGCGCCGTAAATCATCAGCGGCATACGGATAGAAATGCCTCGGAGAATATCAATGGCTTTTTTGCGCGCTTCCTTCGCCTGTTTCTTTTTCAGGCGATCCGCTATTTCTTCCGGTGTTGGCGGTGAGGGAGGTGTGACGGGTTCATCATCTCCGTCGTCGATATGAGCGATCTGCTCATCGGTAAGTCCCTGACCGTTGACAACGACGCTGTCTTTTTTCTTCTGCGCTTTGGAGGCGCCGATAATGTCCTTCAACGCATTGAATTTGGAGGCATCGATATCGTCAAGCTTCAGAAGCTCATCGTTATAGATGGATTCGTCTTCAAATCCGCTGTTGACGGCTCTCTCGGCGTAAATTTGCTTGACCTGCTCCATCATGGAATTGACGCTGTATTTGGTCATGTGGGAGCCTGCAATGGCAATAACGGGACAATAGTTCAAAAATTCCGTCATCACCTCACGGCGCTTTTTCTGATTCTTGCCGGGCTTACGGGAGAGATGTACGGTTTCGGTCAGCACTTTCAGGGTTCTGTCGGGTGCAAAGTCGAAAACATAGCAATCGGTTTTCTGCTTGCCGTCAATACATCCGGCAGACTGCACACGGAAGATTGTCTGCATATACTGCGATGCGGCTGTGGAATAGGAGCCGGAAAGCATCAGCACCGCCGTCCATTCCGGAACGGTCACGCCCGTGGTCAGTTTTCCGCAGGAAAGCGTGATGGAATATTTGTTGTCACGAATGGTCTTGCGGACAAGCTCAAGGGCATCCTTGGCGTGGTCTTCCTCAAAAGTGTCTCCCTCTCCGGCAACATTGGCAATACCGAAATGCATGAACACCGGATGATGGCGAAGAAGCTCGCTTAAAGCTCTCGCTTCTTTCACGCCCGGCACCATCCAAAGCGTGTGCCGGAACATATTCCGATAAGCATCTGTTGAGAAAGGATATATGCTGTCCTTATCTTCTTTTGCCATCAGATCAAGGAAAGAGCGGACATCCGCCTCGTGTACGAAATTGCCCTCAACAGCACCTTGCGGAATTTCACGCTTGCCATGTGGGCCTCTCGACCATACACGGAAGAATTCGCGGAAATTGAATGCTTTGGTATCGTATTCATCCGAGACATACTTTTTCAGCTTTTCGCCGAGATCGTAGGTATAGATATGCATCTGTGGCAGATCGGCATAGGGGTTGTGGTCACCGTAATGCTCCGCGTCCCACTCTGCCTTTTTCTTCTGCTCCATGACATAGTCCCAGGTGTAGACATTGTCCTCACCAAACTTGTCAAGCAGATTGAACGGCGTGCCGGAAAGAGCCAGCACTTTGGTGCCCGCTTTACGCAGTTGTTTTATGACATTATCGCCCAGTTCAGTCTGTGTTCCTTCGTGGGCTTCGTCAACGATGATAAGATCCCAATCAAGGTCAAACACGGCATTGTTTTTGTTGAATTTTCCGCCGACGCGCTGTGAACCGCGCAGATCCTGAATCGACGCAAAATAGAGAAAATAGTTGCCGTTCTGATCAAGCCGCCTTATTTTCAGATCGTTTTCAAGGTCGATCTTTTCATCGTATGTATACGCCGAATCGTTGGTTTTCAGTTCAAAAGAATAGTCATGTTCTGAGGAGCCTTTGTAAAAGATCTTACCGAAATCCGTTCCCCAGCCGTCACTGACAACCGGACGATGCGTGACAATGATCACGCGGCGATACTGCGAACGGCGCACGACTTCAAGGGCTGTCAGCGTTTTGCCAAAACGCATTTTGGCATACCACAGCATTTCGTTCTCTTTTTTGAATGCTTTGATCGTTTGCTCAATTGCCGCTTCCTGTTCTTCACGAAAATCGATCTTTGCAGCCGCTTTTTCGGAGGTTGCCTTTTCTGAAGCAGAAAGCGATAATCTGCCTGATTTTACTGCTTTAATAGCGTTTGCCGCCACATCAAGCGTAGTTTCAAACCATTCCTCTCCGGTTGCTCCGTTCGGTTGAACTTTATGGACGCCGGAGTTCATCAAAACCTTGTGAACATCTTTGTCCTTAAAGGTAAATGTGTAACCATCTTTTTGCAGAACAGCAAGTTCAGTATGTTCCAGCTTGAAGTTTACACTTGCAGTTGCCGTGTAACCCTTGATGCGTGCAATAGCGGCTTGATTCAGTTCACGGCAATTCGGCGTCAGAAATTCAGGTTTTGTGTCCGTGGTTAAAGTTGCCTCACCGATCTTCAGCAGTCCCTTGTGTGTGTCATATGGCATACTGAAAACATATATGAGTTTGTATTTATAGGTGCAATCAAACTTTTCCATGTTTTTCACTCCTCTCAAGCAAGTCAACAAATCTTACAGAATGCTCTCTGCTCCAATCCATGATTTTGCAATAAATACCCGTATGCCAAGCATTGTTATTTTTTGCGCACCCCGGGCAAGGGTTGAATTTAGTTTCATCATCAAACAGCGATAGTTGCCGGTCTTCGATTGGTTTGCAGGAATTTGGGATGACATACTTCAATCCGTCCATCTGCCAAAGGTTCCACGCAAGTATTTTTGCAATTTTGATAAGGTAAGACCTAATCGGCGGCACGGTAAAGCGGTCTGTATAGTAATCGATAAATGAAAACAGCAAATTTTCGCGAGCAATCAAGAGGCTGTCTCCCTGCCACTCAAATCCGTAAACCGACTGAAATGCTTTTATCACCCATTTCATCCATTCCTGCTCTCCATCAGCATTTTCATTGATAATACGGATTTTGCGGTCCAAAATTCCGATTCTGTCACCAACCTCAATCCACTTTCCGGTAACCGTGTCGTAACGGCTCGCAAGATACGGCGCTTCTCCACAGGAGATCTCCATGCGATTTGCCTTCACATAATCCTGCCATGTCTTTTCCTCAGGAAAAGTAATCTTGTCTTTTGCCGTAATCCATGTCTGTCCACTTTCGGTGTTGAAAACATTTTCTCTGCCAAACCATGCGCTGTCAACAAGATTATTTTGGCTGTTGCATATCCAGGATGGAGTGAAAACCTCTGCCTTGTCACGAACGCGGATCGCCTGCTCTTTTTTTGACTTTGTCGTTCTGGGCTTTATAACACTGCCATTACGATGTGTTATACTGTCTATCCGAATTTGATCGTCACTTTGATACCCCAATCCACGATCAGAATAATTATCAGTCGCCCAGATAATATTCTTGCCCGAGCTCTTGTCAAGCAATAGAATGGCAAGCAGATTAGAATCCAGCTGATATATATAGTTTTCTTTTATATCGATATTCTGTTTCATAAATTATTCCTATGCAATCTTTCAATCGTTTTCTGAAGCGAACAATATTATTTTAATAGGCTTATCCATGCATTTTCTCTTTTTCAGGTTTCATTATCTCATAATCAATGTCCCAAAAAACGGACTCATGCAGAGTTATTTTTCAAGTACACTCAAATAATCGTCAAGTCTTTCGTTTACATAATCTGCAACAAGCTCTGTCATTTTTCCGGCACTGCCGTTTTTGTAGTATTCATCAAAGGCATCGTAATACTTTTTTCTGTCCGTAAACTTGACATCAACAGGCGGATACCCGTTTCTGATCAAATCAAGATTGAGAATCAATCGGCCGGTTCTTCCGTTGCCATCGATGAAAGGGTGGATACCCTCAAACTCCAAATGAAAACGGGCAATTCGCTCGATAGGATTCATCGCTTCTTTTCTTTGCTCGTTCTCCAGAAGGAGTGCAGTCAGCTTCGGCTCAATGAGATACGGCTGAACCGGTTCGGTGTACGCTCCCATAATGCGAACGGGTATTTTGCGAAATACGCCCTTGTCTTCTGGTCTGTCAATAAGAACGAGGGAATGAATTTGTTTAATAACACTCTCTGAAAGTGGCACCTCTTTTGATGCAATATCAAGCACAAACATAAACGCATCACGGTGTCCTATAGCCTCCATATGATCCTTCAGCGGCTTTTGGTCAATCGTCATGCCCTCAAGCGCCATGGCAGTCTCTTTGAGTGTGAGAGTATTTCCTTCAATAGCATTCGAGTTATATGTGAATTCAACCATAAACTCTTCACGCAAGCGTTCAACTTCTCCTTGTGTTAAAGGACGAAGATTAGAAAGAAATTCTTTCTTTTGTGCGATTTCATCAAAAACCGTAGGCTTTTTTAACCTGCCGTCACGAGGCTTTTCAGCATCGGCAGGAATCATATATAAATTTCCTTTTCGTATTGTTCCGGGAATTTTTCCCTCGGCACACAAAATGCGAACGCGACGCGCAGATAGTCCCCATTTTTCAGCTGCTTTTGAGGCTTTTATATATTCCATTTGGCTTCCTCCAAACTTAAATACACTTGCACAGATTTAGTATATCATATTTTAGGAATAATATCAAGTGCTTTTTGAATATATCAACCGATATTATTCCTTTTTTGGAATATCGGGAATAAAAAAAGCGGAGCCAAAGCTCCGCTTGAATCAGATATAAATAAGTTCTTTACAAACGATTTCTGTGACTCTATTTCTAATATTGCTTATTTGTCGCACCCATATCATTTGATTCTCAGATTTTATCTGCTCGGTTAAGCCTTCTATCTCGGCGTACTGCTTCATCAACAAGTCGAACATATCCTGTGCGTCGCGGTCGAGGTCGGTCAGATACTGTTCAAGTGTTCCTTTCATCCGCATAACATTAACTACAGTCGGATTACTCTTATTCAAATAATTGTAATGCCGTTGTCCCCAAATGCCTATGTTCTTTACAAATTCGTCTTTCATACTCTCACGCTTACTTTCTTCGACGGCGCCTTGATAATTTTGATCAGCAGTTCATCTATATCTTCGGTTGGTTTGTTTTGCTCAAGAAACATTGTTCTTGCCGCATTGACACAACCGACGAGCAGACGGTGCTCAAAATCATCAAGGATTACTTTGTGCTTTACATCTTTAACTTTCATAATGCAAAATCCTCCTTTGCTGATTACATTGTACCGCAAAAGAGGATTGTTGAAAAATGTGCGTTTTTTAAATATGATTGTACGGATTCGGTGTGTTTATTAAATCCCTTATGAACATCCGTACCAAATAAAGAAGAGTCGCAACAGCGGCTCTTTTTTATTTTGCGCGGGACTTGAACCCGAGAGGGTCTGAGCGTTAAAAAACAGTCCTGTGGACTGTTTTTAGCGAGGAGCGGTGAGCCGGGTACTGTCGCTAAGCGACGGTCGGCGAGCCATCAGTATGCAAGGTGCAGCCGCAGCAGACGCCAAGTCCCGTCTCTCGCACCAAAGATATAGCCTTGAAACAACGTAGCTACGTAGTTTCAAGGCTTTTCTTTTGCCCTTTGGGGTTTATTATTTTTCCCTTTATTTGAATAGAGTCGCACATTAGTGTGCTTTTTTTGAACCAAACCACTCAGTCTGTTTCAATGACGGCGTTTATCTTTGACTCGTTCGTTTTGCTACTATACATGGATGATGAGGATTGGTTTTACCTGTTCTTGAGTTGATGCAGACGCCAAGCTTGAAAATATAGATACAACAAAAGAGCTGCGACCGAATGAAGTCGCAGCTCTTTTGGCTGTTTGCTGTTATTTCAGAATTGAAAGAAGCAGTTTGATAAGATTGATAAGCTGTTCAAAGAATACAACTACCCAATTCTGTTCCGTTGGTTCTTCGGTCGGAGTCTTGTCCGGATTTTCGGTCGGTGCGTCGTCGGGCTTTTCTGTCTCGACTGTCTGCTCGATTATGCTTATATATTCCGTATAAGCCGAGCTCGTTTCAAGTTCCGACTGCTGAGCATTTTGATTTATGCTCTGAAGCATAATGCCTGCCTGCTGAAGAAGCTCGGAATCAGCTTCATTGATCACTCCGTCATGGTTGCAGTCAGCCGCAAGCCATGCAGCTTCGCCGAGCTGATCCTTTGTGAACATGCCGCCGACAATGCAGTTGACAAGCGTTGCGTCCGTTGCGTCGTACCAGCCGTCGCCGTTTACGTCGCCGAAGATAACGAGCGTGTATGTCTTGATGAGATTGCCGTCCTCGTCGTAAAGCTCAATCTTAGTGCCCGTGCCGTTACCCTTTGAGGTGGGGGAGAACTTGAGCGAACCGCTCTCTGCGGCAAGATAGCTGTCAAGAGAGTTCGTGTGCGGCTCAATTCCGTAAACAAAGAGTTTCTCCTCGTCAATTACGACGCCGTCCTTAACGGCCTTTATCTTGGCTGTGACGAGCTTCTGAAGCTTGCCGAGAGCTTCTGTGATTCTGTCAGCCATTGCGTTGATCTCGTTTTGCTGAGTGATGTTGAGCGTGTAATCAACCGCATCGACAGCCGCCTTGACTGCATTGTAGCTTTCCCCGGTGTACTTTGCAGGGTCAAGCTTATTGAACTCCTCAACCGCCGCATTGACTCGATCATAATTACCGCCAAGGTATTCGAGCGCATCTGTTGCGTCTTTGAGTGTGGCGATAGCGTTGCTGATGTCCTCGGTCTTTGCCGAAGCGTTGTTGTAAACAGTCTCTGCGTCTGCGATTGCCTTTGTGAGGGCAGCCGCCGAGGCTTCCGTACGATTTGAAAGGTCAATAGCCTTAGCGTCTGTAATTGCTTTCAGAAGAGCGTCCTTTGAAACGGTGACCGTTACCGTACACTGTGCGCTGTGGCCGCCGTCCTTGGTGTAAGCAGTGATGATTGCCGTGCCGCCGTTTACGAATGTAACCGTGCCGTTTTCAACTGTTGCAACGCTCGGGTCGCTCGTTGTCCATACGACGTCGGTTATGGTAGCTCCGCCGACTCCGAGTTTTCCCTTAGGCTCAACCGAAGCGGTGAGTGCTGCGCTCTCTCCGGGCTTGCCGCTGAGCGTCGATTGATCAAGTGTAATGCCCGTAGCCTGAGTATTTACAAATGAAACATATACATAGTCCGTTACCGTGTTGCCGAAATGGTCTGTTATTGTAACGGTAATCTTTGCGGCACAGGCCTTGTTCTCCCTCGGAGAAACCTTGCCGTTCTGATCGACTTCCATGAGGTCGTTATCCGACGACCATGTGATCGACTCGTACATAGCGTCATTGGGTGCATATGTATATGAAAGCTGAACGCTCTGCGAATTGTAGGTTTTGTAGATAGGAACCTTTACGGAGATGAAATCGGGTGCGTCGGAACCGTTATATTTGATTGTAACGTTCTGAGCACGGTTATATTTGACGAGTGCGGAAACAGCACTGTTGAGGTTAGCTGCCGCAGTGTCAATCTCACTCTGCGAAGCGTCTGCGTCGGCATAAACCGTCTTAGCGCTTTCAAGAGCCGATTTGAATGTCGCAAACGAGTCCTTGGTGTAATTCTGCTCGTTGTAGTTTGCGCTTTCAGCGTCATCGATAGCCTTTTTGAGGACTGTCTTGTCCGTTGCAACCGTTATAACGCAGGTTGCCGAAAGTCCGCCGACAACGGTTGTTGCCGTAATCTTTGCGACACCGCCGCTGACTACCGTAACAAGTCCGTTTTCGTCAACCGAAGCGATTTCGGGGTGATCGGATTCCCATGTTACCTTGTTGAGATCCGCTTCGTTGCCGTCTGCATCCGTAACCGAAGCAGTAAGCTGAACTTTTTCGCCGAGAGTATGGGTTATGTACTCGGACGGAGTGACGGTTATTGCAGTTGCAGGGTTCTTTGTGAATATAATTGTAACCGTCTTGGTGTAAACATTACCGAAATCATCGGTGAGCTTAACTGTTGCCTTGCCGTAGCATGCACTGTTTACACTCGGAGCGGCAATGCCGTTCATGTTGACGAATATGTCGCCTTCATATGACCACTCTGCCGAAACATACATTGCGTTGGCAGGATCGGTCGAAAAATCGAGCTGTGCCGTTGCCATGATGTAGCTTTGGTCTGCGGGAACCTTTACGGTTATAACGTCGGAGCTGTCGCCGTTATAGGAGATGTTTACGCCGGAAACGTAGATATAATCTGCGAGTGCATTTCTCTTCTCGGTGAGAAGTGCGAGAGCATTGTTCACCTCTGTCTGTGTCGGATCCTCGGCGTTGAGTGTTTCTGTTGCCGAGGTGAGGGCCTTTTTGAACTCTGCCCATGTTGCAGGGGTATAGGCTGTTTCAACGAGGGCGTTTGCGCTTTCGACCGCTGCGCTGAGAGCCGATTTGTCGGCATAAACCTTGATGCTTGTTTGAGCAGTGAAGCCGCCGTCAAGCGTCGTTACCGTAATTGTGCAAGTGCCTGTGTCCTTGAAGGTCAGGTTGCCGTCATTGTCAACGGTGCAGACGCTTTCATCGCTCGATGACCAGATAACATCGGTGATGTTTGCGCCGCCCATGCCGAGCGTTTTCTTCGGAAGAACAGTTGCTGTTATCTTGTCCGTTGAGCCGACTATTGCGTTTGCGATTTCCGTCTTGTCAACGCTGACTCCCGTAACCGGGGTATTGGCAAAGGAAACATAAACGCTGTCGGAATATGTTCTTCCCTTGTAGTCAGTTGCCGTGACGGTGATTTTGGCAAGGCACGCCTTGTTTGCCGTCGGTGTAACTACGCCGTCCTCAACCTTGACCGATTCGCTGCTTGATGACCATACGACAGAATCAATCGTTGCGTCCTCGGGAGTGAGCTTGTAGCCGAGGGTCACGGACTGTTCGGAATATTTTGAAGTGATGGGAACGCTGACGGAAACATAGCCTGTTGTTTCCTCTCCGTCCTTGGTGATTGTGATATTTTCAAGCTTAATAAATCTTACAAGCGAATTATAAGCGTTGTTAAGCTCCTCGTCTGCCGCATTGATAACTCTCTGCTTGGGGTTATCCTGCGCAATGATTTCCTCGGCCTTTGCCATTGCGGCTTCAAGAACCGCCCAACTGTCCTCGGTGTAGTCCTCTGAAATGAGGTTAAGACCGACTATCATTGCCCTTGTTCTTATAAGAGCTGTTTTATCGGATCTTACGGTTACCTTACAGGTTGCCGAAACACCGCCGTCAACGGAGGTTGCCGTAATCGTACATGTGCCGGCTTCGACAAATGTGACTGTTCCGTTCTCGACCGTTGCAACGTCGGGGTCAGAGGTTGACCAGATAACGTCGCCGACGCTCGGCTTGTCGCCGATAGTTTTGTCCGCCGTTACCGTCGCGGTGAGTGTCTGCGGCTCAGAACCGTAGCCTACTTCAATTTCCGTTTTATCAAGCGTAACCTTTGAAACAGGGGCGTTTGCGAACGAAACGTAAACGCTGTTTGTTAACGTGTTGCCGTAATGGTCGGTGGCGGTCAAGGTGATTTTTCCTCCGCAGGCCTTGTTGGAGGCAGGGGAGACCTTGCCATCCTCGCTGACCTTGATGCCGTCGTTGTCTGATGACCAAACAATGCTTGAATACATAGCGTCGGCCGGGGCAAAGTCGTAGGTGAGCTGAACACTCTGCGAGGTGTAGGTTTTATAGAGAGGAACCTTTATCGCAATGAACTGCGGTGCCGTTTCACCGTTGTAGTAAACATTAAGCTTCTCCATGTGGATATACGGCTTAAGTCCGTCGAGTGCATTGTTAAGTCTGAGCGTTGCGGCGTCGATTTCCTCCTGGGAGTATTTAGCGCCCGCTTCAACCTCCTTTGCGTGCTCATAAGCTGCCGTATATTCCGTGCTTGTTTCGTATGTGTGCTCCTGAATGTCAACATGAGCTTCATCGGCTCTTGCGATTGCGGCACGAAGCGCCGTCTTGTCACCGCCGATAGTTACAAGGCAGGTTGCCTGAATACCGCCGTCACATGAGGTGGCGGTGACAGTTGCCTGGCCTGCATCAATATAGGTCAGTTGACCGTTTTCGTCAACCGTTACAACGCTTGTATTGTCGGAGGTCCAGATAACGTCCTGAATCGTTGCGTCATATGTGATGATAGAACCGACGTCCTTGCATTTTGCGCTGAGCTTTACCGGCTCCGAATCGAACGGAGCGTTGACCTCGGACGGAGTGATTTCAATGCTTGTAACGGGATATCTTGCGAATGAAACGTTGACCTTGTCGGTAACGCTGTTGCCTCGCTCGTCCGTGACCTTTATCGTGATAACGCCGTAGCAAGCCTTGTTGACGGTCGGGGAGACCGTTCCGCTTTCGTCAACCGCGATATCCGATGTGCTCGATGTCCATTCAACAGTTTTGTACATTGAATCAAGCGGACTGATTCTTGTATCAAGCTTGATTGAATTGTTCTGATATGTGAATGATGTCGAAAGATTTACCTCTTTTGAGATATATTCGCCGGCATCCTCGCCGTTATACTGAATATAAACAGCCTGCGGCTTGATGAGCTTTTTGAGCGAATTAAACGCTGCATCGAGCGAAGCGGTTATTGCGTCGATATCCGACTGCTCTGCGTTCTTATCATTATATATCTCGTTAGCTCTTGCATAGGCTTCCTTGAGAGCGTCATAGGAAGCGACCGTGTAATCCCCTTCAACAAGGGCGGCATTTGTTACCTTGCTGATTTCCTCGGCAAGGGCGTCCTTGTTCGTTGTTACGGTTACCTTACATTCGGCAGTGTGACCGCCGTCAACCGTTGTTACCGTGATTACAGCTTCACCGACGGATTTGAAGGTGAGGCTGCCGTTATCGACCGATACAACATCGGGATTGCTCGATGACCAGATAACCGATTCAATGCTTGCGCCGATCATCGGAGTGCCTGTCGGCTGAACCGTTGCTTTGATTGATGCCGTGTTATAAACCTTGCCGGTTATTTCGCTCTCGTTGAGAGTGACTCCCGTTGCCGGGACATTCGCAAAGCTTACATAAACGCTGTCGGAAACGGAGCAGCCGGTGTAATCCGTTGCCTTAACGGTGATCTTCGCACTGTCTGCGGAGTTGTGAGTGTTGGTTACAAGACCGTTCTGATCGACTGTTACCTTGTCGTTATCCGACGACCAAACGATTGACGAATACATCGCATTGCTCGGATTGAGAGCCGCACCGAGCTGAACCGTCTTGTTCTTATATGACTGGTAAAATTCAACCTTTGTAGTTATGTGCTTCGGGGCAGGCTCACCGTCACGGGTGATCGTGATGCCGTATACCTGAACATAAGCACCGATGCGTGAATAGATATCAATAATATTCTGCGCCGCCTTGTTGCAGGTATCCTGAGAAACCGTATCGGTGTTCTTGACCTCAACTGCGGTTTTGTATGCGTCCTGCAATGCTGCCCAATCCTCTGACGAGCAGTTATCTTCCTTAACATTGCCTGTTTCAACAAGGTTTATCGCATAGTTAAGAGCTGTTTTGTCGGCCTTTACGTTAACAGTACAGCTTGCGGCAAATCCGCCGTCAACAGTTGTTGCCTTGATGATGGTTGTACCGAAGTCAACGGGGGTTACAACGCCGCCGTCAACCGTGGCAACCGTCGGATTTGAAGAAGTCCAGATAATGTCCTTGATCGAGGCGTCGCCGACTCCGGCAGTACCCGTCGGAGCAACAGTTGCTTTAATTGTTTCGCCTGTGCCTACAACAAGGTCAAGCTTGTCTTTATCAAGTGTAATTCCTGTTACGGGATAGTTTGCAAAGGAAACCGTACAGGTGTCGGTGTAGCCGCCGTCATAGGTCTTGACCTGAACGACACCGTATGCCGCCGAATAGCCCTTGGGACTGACAACGCCCTCTGCGTTGACCTCGATATTGCCCGAGAGAACCGACCATGCAACGTTTTTGTTGGTTACATCATAGGGAAGAATCGAAGCGGTGAGTGTGGCTTTTGCGTTCTTATATGTGCTGTAGAGCGGAACATGGACGCTGACAAATTTGCCCTGGTCAATCGTAACGCCCTTTGCCAGTCTGCCGATATAAACCTGATATGTTGTTATAACGTGAGTGATAAGGCCGGCCTTGGCATAGAGAGTTACCGTGCCGCCGTTTGTGCCTGTCAGCACGCCGTCCTTGGTAAGTGTTGCAATGCTGTTGGAAACGTCTCCGTTTGTCGCATAGGTTACTGTTTCACCGTCGTCACCGAGGAGACCCCATGTTATATCCGCCTTTGATCTTGTCGGATAAAGAGAAGCCGTGTATTGCTGAGGTGTGTTAAGCTCCAGCTCCTGCGGTCCCGAAACCGCAATGTCAACGGGAGTTGTGATAAGTTTACCTTTAACGGTGAATTCAAGGCTTTGGGAAATGCCGTCAACCGTAGCGGTAACCGTTGCGGTTCTCTTATTCGCTGAGGAAATTCCTCCGGCGTCTCTCGCCTTTACGATGCCGTTGTTATCAATGGTGAGAACGCTCTCATCGGAGGAGCTCCAGAGAACATTCTGCGAGTTTGAGCCTGCCGGAACGATGTCCGTCAGCCTTACCATTGTGCTGTCGCCCTCGGTCAGCTCGGTTTTGTCCGCCGAAAGGCTGAATTTTTCAATTTCAAGGCTCTGAACTATTGTAAATGTAATCGAATCGTTTATAGATGCTTTCAAAAGATAGTTCGAAAGAGTCTTGACCGCTGTTGCGATAAGGTCTGACGTATTGCCTGTTGCGCCTGCGACCGTTACAAGAACATCAAGAACAGCCTTGAGTGCCGATTCGCTGATGTTAAGTCCGAGAAGCTTGATCATAATTCTTGCAAGCTGAGCGGTGTCAACCTTTTTACCTGCGGCAATTGCCGAGTTTATGTAGCTCATCAATCCGTCGACAAGGTCATCGGCATTCGGCGAAACCTTTACAGTGACCTTGCCCTCTTTGAGAAAGGTGACGTTGCCCTGATCGTCTATCGTTGCATAATCCTTGCCCGATGTCCAGATGCTGTCGGTGTCAATGCTCCATGTAACGCCGTAGCCGAGACGCAGGGGAGTGACGCCGCCCTCAAGCTTGACCTGTCCGCCGACCGCAACCGTGGTGGGAACCGATTCTTTATTTGTGATGAATGCTCCGTTAGGGATAACCTTGGAGTACCATTTGTCCGAATTGGTAACGAGCACTCTTACCTGATCCGAGGCAAGAACCTCACCGTCTGCGGAATAAAGGGTGACGGTTATACCCGTATCAAGCGAATTGAGCTTGTCCTCAAGCTGCTTTATAAGGTAATCGGAGATGTTGCTCGGTATGCCCTTCATAGATGCGCGAACCGTTTCGACAATGGCTTCCGTATCCATTGTGTCAATGTCGATTTTGTCATTGAACAGAAGCTTTTCCATGGTCTTTGCCAGAGCCGGACCGATGATTGCGACGGTTCTTACGTCGTTGTCGATCCACAGTCTGACGGCAGCGCCCTTGGAACTGTCGTGAGCATATATTTTTCCTTTTGAGTCAACGGAAACAATGAGCGGAGCCTCGCTTGTCCACTTTATGTAACCGCCGTCCGGCATTGAGCAGTCAAGCAGCTTGTATGTCAGCTGAAGCTGTTCACTTTCCATCAGGGAGATCTGCTCCGTGACTGATGTGCCGTCCTCTCGGCAAATGTCGATTGCATGGGTATCCGCCGCTGAAGCTGTTGTTCCGAAAGCGGGAACAATGACTGCGACGAGCATTGCCATCACGAGAATCAGGCTTTGCCATTTGATGATTTTCTTTTTCATATATAAATACCTCCAATCGGGATTTATAATTTTACATTCTATTTTATCACAGAGCATATGCAAATATTTTCTAAAAAAGAAGATATATTTTATTTTATATAATTTGTATGCAGAATTTAAAAAATAAATATTTTTTATTATTCTAATGTTATTTTAATAATTGTAAACTATACTTTAGTCACTGAAGCAAATCAGAAATAAATTTTGGAGGTAATGAAACATGAAAAACATTAAGAAAATCATCTCGGTAGTTATGGCGTGCCTGATTCTTGCAGGTGTGTTCGCAACAAGCTCCTTCGCGGCGGGCTATATCGGCAAGGACAAGGCAAAGGAAATTGCACTTAATCACGCAGGCGTTACGGCAGACAAGGTATCGTTTATGAAATGTGAATTTGACCGTGACGACGGCATTGCCGTTTACGATGTTGAGTTCTATTTTGACAGATGCGAGTACGATTACGAGATCAATGCAAAGAACGGAAAGATTCTCAAGGTTGAGAAGGACACCTTCGGCGTTGATATCCCGACTCCCGATAAGGAGTACATCACAAAGGCAGAGGCTAAAGCAATCGCTTTTGAGCACGCAGGCGTAAAGGAAGCAGATGCGAAGAAGGTTAGAGTAGAGTTTGACTTTGACGACGGTGTTGCGGAGTACAGTGTTGAATTCCATGCCGACAAGTTCGATTATGATTACGAGATCGACGCAGTATCCGGCAAGATTCTCAAGGTTGAAAAGGACAGAGATTTTGATTTCAGCGACGTTTTCTTTGTTCACTGGTTTGACTCTATCGTATCATTCCTTAAAAATCTTTTTAAATAAGATATAAGTTCAATAAGCCTTGCTTCGGCGGGGCTTTGACTTTGCAAAATGATGTGATATAATAAAATCATCAGGGCGATACCGCGCAAATCGCTGAATATGAATCGCATTGAACGAAAAGAGGGTTGGTATGAGAATTCTTGTTGCCGAGGATGAAAAAGATCTTAACAGGCTGATTGAAAAAAAGCTCACAAAATCGGGCTACGGCGTTGACGCTGCCTTTGACGGGGAGGAAGCGTTGGATTTTGTTGAATTTGCAGAATATGATGCGGTGATTCTTGATGTTATGATGCCGAAAAAGGACGGCTTTGCCGTTATTAAAGAAATGAGAAGCAGGGGAATAAGCACTCCCGTTTTATTCCTTACCGCACGGGATTCGATTGAGGACAGGGTGACGGGGCTTGACCTCGGCGCAAATGATTATCTCGTCAAGCCTTTTTCTTTTGATGAATTGATGGCAAGGGTACGGGCGATGACGAGAATAAAATACGGAGTTTCCGAGAATGTTCTCTCGGTTGACGGACTGAGCCTTAACTGCTCAACTCATGAGGTGACACGTGACGGAAAGTCAATCACTCTTTCGGCAAAGGAATATTCGATGCTCGAATTTATGATGAGGAACGTCGGAATTGTTCTTTCAAGAGAAAAGCTCGAAAACCACGTCTGGAATTATGACTATGAGGGCGGAACAAACCTCGTTGATGTTTACGTCAGCTATCTTCGCAAGAAGGTTGACGGAGAATTTGATAAAAAACTGATTAAAACCGTCCGAGGTTTCGGATATGTGATAAGTGACGAATGATGAAAAAGCTTCCTTTAAAATTAAAAATAACATTATGGTTTTCGGCTATGCTGATATTTCTTGTAACGCTTTCCTATGTTCTTGTGATATCGGTCAGCAATTCCGTGCTTTTGAAAAACCTGCGCAATGATTTAATTATGACGGTTGAGGATAACGTTGACGAGGTAGAGTATTATGACAGCCTTCAGGGCGTGATTGATGACAATGACAATGATTATTATTTTGCGTATGAAGACGGCTATGTTGAAATCGACGACGATTTTATCGGCGTTATGAACGGCATTTATTCGGTTATATATGATGAAAGCGGAGTACAGATTTACGGCACCGACCCTACGAACAAAAAGACCGACGGCGAAGCTTTTTCGGATAAGGGCTTGAAAACCGTGTATGTTGAAGGAAAGCGTTACTATATTTATGACCGACGTCTCGCCAACAGGGGCGTCGAGAATATGTGGATAAGAGGAATAGTCAGCCATGAAAAAGCCGACGAGCCTATTTCCGATGTTGCAAGACGTTCAATGATTGCGCTTATTGTTCTCGTGATTCTCGGAATCGGCGGCGGCTATATTATCGCTATGAAATCGCTTAAACCGATAAAGGATATCGAGGAGGTTGCCCGTGATATTTCGCAAAGCGGCGATTTGAAAAAGAGAATAAAGCTCGGCAAGGGCAATGATGAGCTTCACAGCCTTGCAAATACATTTGACACAATGTTTGACAGGCTGGAGGATTCCTTTGAAAGTGAGAAGCAATTTACAAACGACGTTTCGCACGAATTAAGAACGCCGATGGCGGTTATTATGGCTCAGTGCGACTATGCGCTCGGCGAGGAAATGACGCAGGAGGAATACAAGGAGTCGATAGAGCTTATCAGACGGCAGGGCAGTAAAATGACCAAAATGATAACGGAAATGCTCGAATTTTCACGAATTGAAAGACGGAGCGAAAAGTATAACGTTGAAGAACTTGATTTCTCGGAGCTTGTTGAAAATCTTTGCGACGACCTTGCGTTGCTCAAAACAAAAAATATAACTCTTGAATGTGAGGTTGAGCCGGGAATAAGAGTAAAAGGAAACCGTATGCTGCTGACAAGGCTTGTCAGTAATCTTGTTTCCAATGCATACAGATACGGCGTTGAAAACGGCAGAATAAATATTACGCTTCTTTCAAACAGCAAAAATGCAATGCTGTGCGTTAAGGATAACGGAATAGGAATAGCAAAGGACGAGCAGGAAAAAATATTCCGCAGATTTTATCAGACCGACCCTTCGCATAACGGCGGCGGAACGGGTCTCGGACTGTCGATGGTAAAGGAGATCGTCTCATTTCACGGCGGCTCGGTATGCGTTAAGAGCGAGCCGGGGCAGGGCAGTGAATTCTTTGTCCGTATTCCGATGGTGTAAATTTAAAAAAGCCTCGGCTTTTAGGACATTTTCCGACTGCACTTTCTTGACTTTTCCGAATCGACCCAAGGTTAGAAGAAAAAATCTTGGCATCACTGCAGGGGAGACTGAAATATTAAAACAGCAGGACCGCACAACCGAGAGAGGCTGTGCAGTCCTTTTTCATTTATCAAGTTTATTTGTTATCAAATCGGTCATGGCACGAATGAACGCTATCATTCCGAAAAGCATTGCGGCAGGGACGGCGAGTACGCCTATTGCGGCGAGCCCGCCAAAGAATACAAGCTTCGAAAAAATATGTTTCAGCTTTTTCATTTCGCATATTCCGAGGTCATTTCGACCGTTCCGGTGAAGTTGTTGTAAATTATCATTGCATAGTTTCCGCCGCTGTCAAAATCAAATGTCTTTTCAATAATTCCATTCTCATCAACGGAATATTCCTTGACGTCCGAGCCTGTTCTGACCCTGAGAGAGGCGGCTCCGCTTTCCGTAAGAATTTTCACTTTGAGCTTGATTTTTCTGTCCTTGACCGATGCTCCGCCGAACACCACGTCACGTCCGTTCTCCGAAATGCAGGAGGAGGAATAGCTGCCGATATAGGTATCCTTGCCGACATTTTCTCTCTTTCCGATGAGCTTTGAATCTCTTGTTATCTGCGTGAGGCTGATAACGTGAACTATGCTGTCAAAATCATCGACAATCTGCTGTGCCGACGGCTTCCGGACGACCTCGACTGCACCGAGAATGATAACGGCTGCGATGAAAATTGCAAGCAGCTTTTTCATTGTCAGCCCTCCTTTGCACCGCTTACTATCTTGTAATAGGCGCTTGAGGTAATCTTGTAAACAATCATGTAGAACAGCGAGAATATCGCGAAGCTGATAACGACAGTTACAATGAAGAAATTAAGATTTGTTATGTTGAACATCAGAAGAAGCTTTTTAATTATCGGCGCTGCGAAAGCAAGGTGCATTCCGGCGAAGATGAGGGGGAGGAAGAATACCGTCAGGAGCTGTGAATTGATGCTCTTTCTGATTTCATTTTTTGTCATGCCGACCTTTTGCATGATCTCGAATCTCGACTGATCCTCGTAGCCCTCGGAAATCTGCTTGTAGTAGATTATGAGGACGGCGGCGAAGATGAATACTATGCTGAGAATGATTCCGAGTCCGAAAAGCCCGCCGTACAGGCCGAAGAAATCCAATCGGCTCTGTTCCTTGCTTTCAACAGACGAGCGAAACATACGGCTCGATGTATCGGCTCTGTATTTTTCTATGTTTCCGTCCAGATAATTTGCGATATCCTTGGAAAGCTCGATTTGGTGCTGCGGAGAAACTCCTGTGTCAAAGCAATAATACCTGTGAAAGTTTATTCCGGTATTTTCGATTTTTTGAGCCGTGGTAGCATTATAAGTAAGTCCTTTTGTTGCGTTGTCAATATCGTTTACAATCAGTGCCATGGAGGGAGTAACGGATATTGCCGCATTGGTATCAATAACAAACTCATCTGTCTCTTTGACTATTTTAAAGCTCTGACCCCGATTAAAGGATATTACGTTGTTTTTATAGCGTGAATTGTTACGGTAATTATAGATAATTGCCTCATCGTCCTTAAGCGTGTAGCTTGTGCCCATGATTTTATTATAATCATCGACCGGGATGAATATGAATGAATAAACACTGCTGAAATCTCCGAGAGCTATATTGGAGAAGTTATCGATTCTGTTTATGTCCGTTTCAACCTTGCCATCGTCGGTTATCATTCCGCTGATCATGCCGTTGAGATACGTATAGGCGTCAGTTCCTTTAACATCGTGATTTTTGCATATGTTTTTAATGTCAGATATTATATTATCCATCTGTCCGTTTTTCTCAAGATCGGTATCAAGAGTCGAAATGTCAATGTTTATCTCCCTGGGATAACGGATTGCAAGTGCGTCCTCCTCACCGAAATAAAGGCTTGTCGTTGATGAGATCATAACGAGAACCATTGTTGCGAGAATACAGATCGAAGCAAGGCCTGCGCCGTTGCGCTTCATTCTGTAAACCATTGAGGAAACGGAGACGAAGTGGTTCGGTTTGTAGTAATACTTCTTGTTCTTCTGCAAAAGGCGGCAGAAAAGAACCGAGCCGGAAATCATGACGAGATATGTTCCGATGATAACCATAATGACGGCTACAAAGAAGAGCGTCAACGCCTGGAGAGGCTCTTTAATGCTGAGCGAAATGTAATAGGCACCGCCGAGCAGAAGAACTCCGAGAATACCGAAAATCCAATTGCCCTTAGGCGGTTTTTCACCCGTTTGCTCGCTCTTGACAAGCGAAATGGCGCTTGAGAACTGAACCTGACGAAGTGAATTGAAGAAAAGAAGAATGTTAATTACCGTAAAAATTATTGCACAAAGTCCGATGCCCTGGCTTGAAACCGTAAGGTCAAATGTTGCGTCACTTTTTAACAAATTGAGAAATACAAGCTCGGCAAGCTTCGAAAAAGCGATACCCGCTGCAAGACCGACGACGAGGGAAATAACCGCTATTATGAGTGTTTCCCAGAAAAGTATTATGCCGAGATTGTGTTTGTCCATTCCGAGAATGTTATAAAGTCCGAATTCCTTTTTGCGTCGCTTGATAAGAAACGAGTTTGTGTAAAAAAGGAAGATGCAGGAGAAAATTGCGATGACCCATGAGCCGAGACCGAGAATTTCGGAGACTGTCGAGCTTTGCACCGCGTCCTTAATACTCTGTGAAAACTGTAGGAAAATAATGATATAGTACATCATTACCATGCCTATTGAAGTGAGAATATAGGGCAGGTACATTTTTTTATTCTTGCGAATGCCGTCAAAGGCAAGCTTGGGGTAAAATCCTTTTTTCATTATTTTTCACCGCCTGTCGCAAGCAGAGTAAGGGTATCCGAAATCTTCTGATAAAGCTGTTCGTCGGTATCCTTGCCTCTGTAAATCTGATGAAAAACCTCGCCGTCCTTAATGAAAAGGACTCTGTTCGCCGAGCTTGCCGCCTTGAGCGAGTGAGTAACCATAACGATGGTCTGACCGGTGCTGTTGATATCGGAGAAAAGGCGGAGCAATTCGTCCGTTGCTTTTGAATCAAGCGCACCCGTCGGCTCGTCGGCAAGGATAAGCTTCGGATTTGTGATTATCGCACGGGCAACTGCGGCTCTCTGCTTCTGGCCGCCGGAAACCTCATAGGGATATTTCTTGAGAAGCGGAAGAATACCAAGCCTTTTTGCGACCGTTTCAAGCTTGCCGCTCATTTCCTTATAGCTTTTTCCGGCAAGCACAAGGGGAAGATAAATATTGTCCTCAAGTGTGAATGTGTCAAGCAGGTTGAAATCCTGAAATACGAAGCCGAGATTGTCACGGCGGAATGCCGCAACGTCCTTTTCTTTTATCTTGGAAAGATCCCTGCCGTCAAGAACAACGTTGCCGTTCGTCGGCTTATCAAGGGCCGCAAGAATGTTGAGAAGCGTTGTTTTACCCGATCCAGATTCACCCATGACGGCGACATATTCGCCCTCCTCGACGGTGAAGTTTACGTTCCTGAGCGCCTCGACCTTATTGCCGCCGAAGCGTGTTGAATAGATTTTTTTAAGTCCTCTGACTTCCAGAATACTCATTGTTTTGACCTCCAATCAATTTTTCTGACGTTAGTATATCAGAAAGAAGGAACGTATCTCCATAGAATTGTCTTACAAAACGGCTCTCAAATCTTACAGTTTTGTAAGAAGTGAAGCTTTGGGTAAAAATTTCTTCTCAACTTGGGTCGATGTAGGCATCGACCCCTACGGAATGTTCTCTTACCACACTTTTGCAGAATTTTGCTTTTCTGCACCTCGTCGTAGGGTGCGATGCCCACATCGCACCTTTAAAATTTTGATGAAATTGTTTTCGAGGCAGACACCTAACTTGCCTCCCATGCATGGGAGGTTAAACAAGATCTTATCAGATTTTCAATGAAACCCCAGTCAGCTCCCCTAAAAGGGAGCCAAGATAGAATTTTTACCGCAACACATCAAAAAACCGTACCGAGCCTTGCTTTTGACTTCGGTACGGTGATTTTTATTCTTTTTCTGCCGACTGGGGAATGATATCGGGATAAAGAAGATCGTGAATGTATTTATCCTCCTCGTCCCAGTTGAGGATAAGAACTTCCTTGCCGTCACGGGTTGAAAGCGGATAAGGAACATGGGGAATGATGTCCTCATGTATGCTCATCGAAAGATATTTCGGTGCCTTTGCAACCTGAGCGAGAAGCTCCGCCTTGGAAAAATTGGTTGTAACAAGCGGCAGAACCGTGTCAAGAAGGTCTACCATTGTGGAGGCCGAGGATTTTCTGAGCTTTAAAGCGATAGCGTTGAGAACAGCTCTCTGTCTGCCTGTACGCTTACGGTCCGTGTCGATTGAACGGAGTCTCGAATAGTAAACCGCCTCGTCTCCGTCAAGGTCGTATGTTCCTGCCGCCGAAACGCCGAGAACCTTGCCCGCTTCCGCCGCGGTCATCTCAATCGTAACTCCGCCGAGAGCGTCAACAATCTGGGCAAAGCCCGAGATATCAACGGTGATGTATTTATCAATTCTTATCTTATAGTTCTGCTCAATTGTGTCAACAAGCAGGCTTGCTCCGCCGTAGGCATGAGCCGTGTTCAGTCGCTTGTTGCCGTGACCCGGGATTGCAACGTATGCCGCACGGGAGAGCGAAACCATGTTGACCACATTGTTTATTGTGTTGATTGAGATGAGGATCATGGAGTCCGAACGGGGGAGATATGCGCCCTTGAACATGACCGCTTCCTCGTCGCCGTAGTCAACGCCGACCAAAAGAATATTTACAATTCTGTCGTCGTACCAAATAACGTTGTTGGAAAGTCTTGCTCGAAGATCGGCATCGGCGTTCGCCTGATTATCAAAGCTCAGGGATTCCTCTTTGTCAAGGTTCGGGTTTGCCGTTCCCTTCGAATCGCCGTAATTGAGCTTGTTGAGGTAGGAGTAGACGTATATTCCCGCTCCGCCTGCAAGTATTGCAAAAACAAGGATAATGGCGATAAACACCTTGAGACCCTTGTGCTTTTTCTTTTTTTCTTTTTTCAGATCGGCAGCGGTAAGCTTGTAGCTGTCGTCCGTCGGATCAATAACCTGATATTTATTCTCGTCCATTAAATAGACCTCCGTGTGGTTTTTTATCATTATAAACTATTTTAAAAAGAAAATCAAATATTATTGCACATTTTGTTTATAAAGGTTATAATATAATAGTTATTATATGCGTATATACAAATGAGGTGAAAAAATGAGCACTTTAAAGGATATGATTTTCGACCTTTCCGAGGCGAACGGAACGCCCGGAGAGGAAGGAGAAATATCGAATATAATCGAAAAATATGTGTCGAAATTTGCCGAGGTTAAAAAGGACAAATTCGGCAACGTTACCGCGGACATGCCGGCAGGGGAGAAAACAATTCTTCTTGACGCACATACGGACAGGATAGGAATGATCGTCACGGGTATTGAGGACGGCGGCTTCCTTCGTGTTGCAAAGTGCGGCGGAACGGACGCAAGAGTTCTTGCTGCTCAGGATGTTACAATTTGGGGCAAAGAGCCTGTTTACGGCGTTGTTACCTCAACTCCTCCGCATCTCTCGACGCCCGAGGACGCTAAGAAAGCCAAGGATTTTGATGCGATTCTTATTGACACGGGAATGACAAAGGAGGAAGCGGAGAAGCTTATTTCGCAAGGCGACAGAATAACGGTAAGATGTCCTCACGGCGAGATGGAAAACGGCAGAATTTTCGGCGCCGCTCTCGACGACCGTGCAGGCTGTGCGGCGATAATCAGAGCCGCCGAGCTCGTCTCGAAAGAGAAGGAAAGACCGAGCGTGAAGCTCCTTTTCTCCGGTCAGGAGGAGACGGGCGGCGACGGTGCGATAACGGGCAGCTTTAACCTCGATGCCGATGAGTGCATAGCCGTTGACGTCAGCTTTGCCGATGCGCCCGATATGCCGAGCGAAAAGTGCGGCAAGCTCAATAAAGGCCCGATGATAGGCATTGCGCCCGTGCTTGACTACAGGATAAGTCAAAAGCTCAAGGCGACTGCCGAGGCAAAGAAAATACCGTATCAGCTTGAGCTGATGGGAGATTCAACCGGTACAAACGCCGATCATATCGCAATTTCAAAGGGCGGAATCAGAACGGGACTTGTTTCGATTCCTCAGCGCAATATGCACACGGGCGTTGAAGTTATAGCCGTTGACGATGTGGAAAACACGGCAAAATTGATTGCGGAATACATTCTCGGAGGTGGTCTCGATGCTTGAACTTGTAAAGAAGCTTTCACTTCTCAACGGAACCTCGGGCAGAGAGGACGGCGTAAGAGAGTTTATAATAAATGAAATAAAGGACTGTGCCGAAAGCTATGAGGTTGATCCGCTCGGCAACCTTATTGTGTTTAAAAAGGGCAGGAAAACTCCGAAAAACAAGGTTATGCTTGACGCACACATGGACGAGGTCGGATTTATGATAACAAGCATAAATTCAGACGGAACTCTCGGTTTTGAGAGAATCGGTGGAATTGACAAGCGTGTTATGCTCGGCAGAGCGGTAACGGTCGGTGAGAAAAAAATAAACGGTGTTATCGGACTCAAGCCCGTTCACATGACAAAGGGCGACGAAAAAATGTCCATGCCGGAAAAAATGTATATTGACATCGGAACGGATAATGCAGAACAGGCGGCGAAGCTTGTTTCGCTCGGCGACTGTGCATATTTCAATTCCGATTTTGTAGAGTTCGGTGACGGGTTTATCAAGTGTAAGGCGCTTGACGACCGTGCAGGCTGTGCAATACTTATCAAAATGATAAAATCTGACCTGCCGTATGATATGTATTTTAATTTCGCAACGGGCGAGGAGGTAGGACTCGGCTCGGCAGGTACGGCGGCATACAGAGTGAACCCCGATTATGCGATAGTCGTTGAAACAACGACTGCGGCGGATCTTGCCGATGTGCCCGAGAATAAAAAGGTCTGCAAGCTCGGCGAGGGTGCTGTTATTTCGTTCATGGACAGACGCACGATTTATTCAAGGGAGCTTTTCGACAAGGCATTTGAGCTTGCGAAGCGTGACGGAATCAAGGCGCAGGTCAAGTCGGCGGTTGCGGGCGGCAACAATGCAGGCGTTATCCACAAGACGGCAGGCGGCATAAAGACTGTCACTGTTTCAATGCCGTGCCGCTATCTTCATTCGCCGTCATGCGTGCTGAAGGCGGAGGATATAACCGAGAGCGAACGCATTATCCGTGCGCTTGCCGAGGAGTTTGCCGATGCTTAAGGCGGTCGAAAAGGGCGACAAGGATTTTGTCGAATTTTGTCGGCGTGACGTTTTCGGCACAAGGATATCATGCCTTTATAATTGCTATTCGACGGATTACGATTTCGTGAAGTTCTGGAAACAGACGGACGATGACGGGAATATAATTTCCGCAGTCAGCAGAATTGACGGAGACGCAACGCTCACATCAACGGGCGAAAATGCCGAAGAAATCCATGCTTTTTTGCAAATTGTCGGCTTTTGCACCGTTCAGTGCGAGAAAAGAATCGCAGAGCTGATGGGCACGGAATCGAGTCTTGAAGGCTACGTTGTGGAATACATTAAAAATAAAAATGAAATTAAAGAAATTCAGGCGGATAACATATTCCGTCCGAAGGAAATTTATGATATAATCAAATCGGCAAAGCTGGTCGGAGTGGGGGATTATCTCCCGTGGCTTTCTGACACGACATTCAGAATAAACAGAGGAGTGACCTCGGCCTTGTCCGCTGTTGAGGGCGGGAAAACCGTCGCATGTGCGATGAAGCTTTTCTCGACAGAGACGGCGGTGCTTCTCGGAGCGGTTGCGACCCGTCCCGAATACAGGGGCAGAGGGCTGGCAGGCGCACTTGTGACAAGGCTTGCCGAGAGTGAAAAAAATAAACGTGTCGAGCTTCTTTGCAAGCACGACGGCATAGTTAAATTTTATAAGTCAATCGGATTTGAAGTAAAAAACGAATGGAGTATAATAACCGATGAACAATGAATTTTTTCAGGTGAGCGAAAAGGTAGCTTCTGCGGCGGATAAAGCGCTGGAGAAGATTAAGCCCTGTTTCGCAAAGACAGATGAAATTACCGAATACAATCAGCAAAAGGTGCTTTCCGCTTTTATTAAGAACGGAGTAAGCGAGGCGATGTTTGCCGAGAGCACGGGCTACGGCTACGGTGACAGGGGACGCGACGTGATTGACAGGGTTGCGGCGGATATTTTCTGCTCCGAGGATGCGCTCGTTCGTCACAATTTCACCTGCGGCACTCATACCCTGGCGGTTGCGCTTTTCGGCATGCTCAGACCCGGTGACACCATGCTTTGCGTTACCGGTCTTCCCTATGACACGATTCATTCCGTCATCGGAATTGACGGCAAGGGCGATGGCTCGCTTGCCGATTACGGAGTTACATACAAGCAGGTTGACCTCAAAAACGAAAAGCCCGATTACGATGAGATAGCAAAGAGGGTAAAGGAGGAACAGCCGAAGCTTGTTTATATTCAGCGTTCAAGAGGCTATTCCCTGCGCCCGAGTCTTTCCTGCGAGGAAATAGCGAAGATAATTGAAATTGTCAAGGCAAACAGCAGTGCCGACGTTATGGTTGACAACTGCTACGGCGAGTTCACTCAGAAAATCGAGCCGACTCAGGTCGGAGCGGATATAATCGCAGGCTCGCTCATTAAGAACGCAGGCGGCGGAATTGCCAAGACAGGCGGATATGTCGCAGGCAGAGCAGATCTTGTCGAAAAGATTTCCTACAGGCTGACGACTCCGGGTCTCGGACGTGAGGTCGGCGCAACGCTCGGCCATTCCCGTGAGCTTTTTATGGGACTTTTCTTCGCTCCGCACACTGTAGGCGAAGCAATTAAATCCGCACGCTTTGCCGCTGCACTTTTTGAGGAGTTTGGCTTCGGCACAACTCCGAAAAGCACGGATGACAGATTCGACATTGTTCAGAGCGTACTTCTTCGCAATGAAGAAAATCTGATAGCCTTCTGTCAAGGTATGCAGAAGGGTGCTCCGATCGACTCATTCGTAACACCGGAGCCGTGGGATATGCCCGGCTACGACAGCAAGGTTATCATGTCGGCAGGCGCATTCACGGGCGGTGCTTCAATCGAGCTTTCGGCAGACGCTCCGCTCAGAGAGCCGTTTGCCGTATATATGCAGGGTGGTCTTAATTTCCACAGTGCCAAGGTCGGCATAATGCTTGCCGCCGAGGAAATGGCAAAAAGAGGATTGATATAATTGAAATACGACGGAATTTTTCCCGAAACACTTGCGCTCATGGCGCAGAACAGATTTGAAAACAGCAAGACATTTTACGAGGAGCACAAGCAGGAGCTGAAGGACGGTTTCACCGTTCCGCTTCGTCAAATTGCAATGGCTCTCGGCAGCAAGGTCTTTGAGCTTGACGACATGATAGTTACCGACCCCGTCAGAATGGTGTCGAGAATCAGGCGTGATAACCGCTACACCAAGGATAAATCGCTGTACCGTGACCATCTTTGGGTAATGTTCATGCGAAACAAGCATGAATGGGTGAATTACCCTTGTATGTGGTTCGAGGTCAATCAGGATTGCTGGGGCTACGGTGTCGGCACATACTATGCCGACGCTCAGTTCTGGGAGCTTTACAGAAAGGCTCTTATCGAGCATCCCGAGGATTTTCTTCATGCTGTTCACCGTGCGGAAAAGATTGGTACTGCCCGTTTGAATGACTACTATAAAAAGAAAAAGCCGGGTGAGCCTGTTCCGGAGGTTGAACCCTATTACAATATGAAATCAATAGGCTATATGGCGGTCAGAACGGATTTCAAAACTCTGCAAAGCGAAAAAGTTATTGATGAAGTCGGCAAGGCTTTCGACGAATACGCCGAGCTTTATCTTTTCTTAAAGGGTATATCAGATGAAAGGACGATGTTAAAATGAATTTCAAGGGCTTCAAGAGCGGCACGGATATCCGCGGCTACGGAGCAGAGCAGTTCAGCGATGAGCCGCTCTATCTCAGCGATGAATTTGTAATGGCTGTTGCCGAAAGCTTCGCAAACTGGCTCGGCGCAAGAACGGGAAAATACACAAATGAGATTACAGTTTCAATCGGACGTGATTCCCGTGTTTCCGGACCGAGAATCATGGCGGCGGCAATAACGGCGCTGACTGCAAAGGGCGTTAAGGTCTATAGCTGCGGTCTTGCCTCAACTCCTGCCATGTTCATGTCAACGCTTGACCTTAAATGTGACGGCGCAATTCAGATAACGGCAAGCCATCACCCGTGGGAGAGAAACGGCCTTAAATTTTTCACCCCGGACGGCGGACTTGAGGGTGAAAACATCGCCGAGCTTCTCAGTATGGCTGAGAAAATCTACGGCAAGAAATACAGAGCGGAACCGACGCTTTGCGTTGATAATGACTACATGAAAACCTATTGCTTGCATCTGCGAGAGATGATAAAGAAGGGCGTTAATGCCGAGAACTATAACAAGCCGCTTGAAGGCTTCAAGATTATCGTTGACGCAGGCAACGGCGTCGGCGGCTTCTATGCGACCGATGTTCTCGCTCCTCTCGGGGCCGATATTGAGGGCAGTCAGTTCCTTGACCCCGACGGAATGTTCCCGAATCATATACCCAATCCAGAAAATGCCGAAGCTATGGATTCTGTCTCAAAGGCAACGGTTGCGAGCCATGCAGACCTCGGAATAATCTTTGATACCGACGTTGACAGAGCGGGCTGCGTTGAGAATAACGGCGAGGAAATTAACCGTAACCGCCTTGTTGCGCTCGCTTCCTACATAGCCTTGGAGGGTCACGACGGCGGCGTTATCGTTACCGATTCCGTAACCTCGGACGGACTGAAAGAGTACATAGAGTCGATCGGCGGCGAGCATTATCGCTTCAAGAGAGGCTACAGAAACGTTATAAACAAGCAGATTGAGTTGAACAAGGCAGGTAAGTTTTGCCCCCTTGCTATGGAGACCTCGGGTCATGCGGCGTTCAAGGAGAATTACTATCTTGACGACGGCGCATATCTTATGACTAAAATTGTAATTCTGCTCGCAAGAGATAAGTCGGGCGAGGCGATAAAGAGTATTCTTGCTCCGCTCAAGCAGCCCGTTGAAGCTAAGGAGCTTCGTTTCTCAATCAAGTGTGACGATTTCAGAGCGTACGGCGAGAAGATAATCGAGGAGCTTGAAAAGTATTATTCGGGCAAGGACGGCTGGACGATTGCCGACGACAACCGTGAGGGCATGAGAATTTCCTCCGATAAGGACAACGGAAACGGCTGGCTTCTTCTTCGTCTGAGTGTGCACGACCCCGTTATGCCGTTTAATATGGAGAGCAACGAAAAGGGCGGAGTAAAGAAAATCGCAGTGAGCTTTTACGAGTTCATAAAGCAGTTTGACAAGCTTGATATCAGTCCGATAGAAAACTTACTTTCGGAATGATATAATAAAAAAGAAAAGGATGATAAAAATGGCAAAGAAAAACTACACGGGTCCGGAGGAGTACAGACCGTTAGGAGCATGGGCATATTTCGGCTATTCGATTTTGTTTTCTATTCCTGTCATAGGTCTGATAGTTAACCTCGTTTTCTGCTTCAGTGACGGAAACATCAATCGCAGGAATTATGCAAGATCGGTTTGGTGCGCATATTTGTTCGCTGCAATACTTGCGATAGCTATGATTGTTATTATGACCGCTTTGGGCATCACGGCCGATTCGATATTTGATGCGATTAACTCCGAAAAAGCGGTAATGCCGATATAACAAAATTTCTAAGGAGAGCTTAAATGCCGTTACAGATTGTAAGAAATGATATAACAAAAATGAAATGCGATGCCATTGTTAACGCAGCCAATTCAACGCTTCTCGGCGGTGGCGGAGTTGACGGGGCAATACATAAGGCGGCGGGAAAAGGGCTTCTTTTTGAATGTATGAAGCTCGGCGGCTGCAAGACGGGCGAGGCGAAAATCACGGGCGGATATAATCTTCCGTGCAAGTATATTATTCACACCGTCGGACCCGTTTGGAAAGGCGGACACTCGGGCGAGGAAAAGATTCTTCGCTCATGCTACCGTGAATCGCTTTTGTTGGCAAAGAAAAATGACTGCGAGAGCGTTGCTTTTCCGCTGATATCGGCAGGAGTTTACGGATATCCTAAGGATAAGGCATTGCAGGTCGCAGTGGACGAAATCGGTTCGTTTTTGTTTGAAAACGATATGACCATTTATATAGTCGTTTTCGATCAAAAGAGCTTTAACATCAGCCAAAAGCTTGTTTCGGACATCAGGGAATATATAGACGAGCGCTATGTTGAAAAGCATACCGCTATGGAATCAATACGCCTTACGATGATGCCGCCGATGGCTGTGTCCGATACGGCGTCGAAGAAGTCATTGGACAGTCTTGACGACGCCTTGAAGCAGATTGACGAGAGCTTTTCGCAAATGCTTCTTCGTAAAATTGACGAAAAAGGCATGACCGATTCCGAGTGCTACAAAAGGGCAAATGTGGACAGAAAGCTTTTTTCAAAGATTCGTTCGGATATACATTATAAGACGAGCAAAAATACGGCAATTGCTTTTGCGATTGCGCTTGAGCTTGATCTTGACGAGACCAAGGAGCTTCTTATGAAAGCGGGTTTTGCGCTTTCCCACAGCAACAAATTCGATATAATAATCGAATATTTTATAGTGAACGGCAATTACAATATTTTTGAAATAAACGAAGTGCTGTTTGCTTTTGACCAAGCTTTGCTCGGAGCTTAAAAAGTGTCGCATGGCAAGCGACCATGATGACTCCAAAAATGATTATAATGCGGTTGTAAGGTTGAAAGACCGAACGACCGCATTATTTTTTTGGAGGTAATCAGCATGAAAGAAAAGAAAAACAACATAACGGAACTTGTATTCATTATTGACCGAAGCGGTTCAATGTTCAAACTTGTGAATGATACAATAGGCGGCTTCAATTCGATGATTGAAAAGCAGAAAAAGCAGGACGGCGAATGCTATGTATCGACTGTTCTTTTTAATGACAGCACAAAGGTCTTGCATGACAGGGTCAGGCTTGAAAACGTATCTGAGATGACCGGCAGCGATTATACGGTCGGAGGCTGTACGGCTCTTATCGACGCAATCGGCGGCGCAATTCACCATATCGGCAATATACATAAATATGCAAGAGAAGAGGACATTCCGGCGCATACAATGTTTGTCATAATGACCGACGGCTATGAAAACGCAAGCCACCTGTATTCGGCGGACAGCGTCAGAAGAACAATCAAAAGACAGAAATCAAAATATGGCTGGGAATTCATTTTTATAGGAGCTAATATTGATGCAGTCGAAACAGCCGGCAGGTTCGGAATCGACAGCGACAGAGCCGTAAATTATAATGCGGACAGTCAGGGAACGGCGATAGTGTATGAAGCGGTTTCAAAAGCGGTTAAACACATAAGAACTTCAACTCCGCTGCCGTCGGGCTGGAGCGAAGAAATCGACAAGGATTATAAAAGCAGAAAATAAAAACAGCTTGCACGCACCGTACACCTCAATCGTGCGGCGCTGCAAAAAAGACGCAGGACGTTTGATGCGCCCTGCGTTTTTGATCTCTTATTCCATCGAGGTGCCGACCTCAACCTCTTTCTTGTCTCTGAAAAGCATCGAAATGCACCAGATACCGGCGAGTGCGACAATCGTAAAAATGATTCTGCTCACGATTGCGTCCTGACCGCCGAAAATCCAGCCGACGATATCAAACTTAAAAAGTCCGATTGAACCCCAGTTAACAGCCCCGATGATGACCAATATCAATGAGATCTTATCTATCATTTTTTCATCTCCTAAATGTTTCTCGACAGTAGCATTTCACGATTATGTGAGAATATTCTTATAATTATAATATTTTTATTGAATTTGTCATATATTTTCAAAATTTATCAGTGGATATGCTTTAAAAGTGACAAATAGATATAATCTCTATTGACTATTCACAATAAAAATGCTATAATCACAATAACCGGAATACTCTCATTTATAAGGAGGAGTTTTAATGAAGAAAGTTCATCGAACGTGCAAAAAAGCGTTATCTGTCATTCTGGCTTTAACGCTTATGCTGACCACCTTTATTTGCTTTGATATCGGAGCGCTTTTCGGCTCTGCTGTTGACGCAAGCTCGGCAATCACGGTATCTGACAACAGTGCTTCCAATGTGTATTTCTATGCCCCGGAGCAAATATATCTTGAGCCTAAGCTCACAGGATATACAACCCAGGACAAATACAATTATCAGTGGTTTGTTGACTCAACGGTAAATGACTCAACAAAACTGCAGACGCTCAGAACAGGTGAAAATTCTACCGGTAATTTTTACTTCTATTATGAGAATGCCAGCTCGGTTACTGTATCGTACAAATATCTTACGAACAGCATGACCGATATGACCGCTTATACTCAGACGAGCCAGACCTCATCGGGCGACTACGCAAATGCGAATTGTAACATCAAGCTTGATGAGTATGCCACACCGCTCAGAGCTTATAACACAAGCGGTACTGCGTCATACATCTATTATACCAAGGCGGGCAACAAGATTGATACAACGATCACGAGAGAAAGCACTTCTCCCTATCTTGCCGCCGGAACAAAGGGATATTATATTGAGTGGAAGGCAACATTTGTCGATAAGCTTGACGGTCAGACCAAGGTTGCTTACGCTTATACATATGTTTATAAGCCGTACCTTCAGCCCGTAGGTACAGCCATCAATACCAATAACTACCGCGGAAATAATTCCTACGGATATGATATTTCATGGATTTCGGGTATTCATTCATTTAATACCTCAAGTACAAAAGCTACTCATTCCCCCAACTCGACAAACGGCGGAAAGAGTCTTGTTACTTTTTCTTCATCAAATCCCAATGGCGTTCAGCTCGGCGTGGCAGGCACAATGCTTTATGCTCAGTTTGCAACTCAGGTCGTTTCAAACGGTAACTTCTTCTATACCGGAATGAACAATGAATCCGCATATAACTGGGTCAACGGTGACGGCAGCCCGTACCTTAAGGCAAAATCCTTCCGCTTCGTTGAGAATAAGATAGATTCAAGCTCAAAGGACGTTTCACAGTATACTCTTGCAACGTCTCCCGAGGCATATCTTACGGTAGACGTCAGCCGTTATCACAACCTCAGCAATGTCCCGAACCTTTCGGCAGGTCTCATGGTTACAAGTGACGAAGGCTCGGATAACGGCGCATGGTATGTTGCCGACGGTACAGGCAAAGAGGATTCTTCCGATGAAATCATTGCTCTTAACCACAATAATGATACTCCGGCAAGAACTCTTTATAACAACTACAAGACCTATATGGCTAATCAGGGCGACTTTGATAACAGAGGACCTTATGAGGGCGAAGGCGTTAAGTACAACGGACCCGTTGTTATTCCGATCTCGACCACAAACGGAAATGTTACATATAAGGTCAGAGCAGGTTATCATAACTATCAGAGCAAGGACAGAGTAACGTGTATCGGCGTTATGCCTCTTGTCGTTACTCAGACCAATAAGGAAACGCTTCGTGACGCAATGAACCGTGCCACGAATATCGTTGCAAAGTACGGTCTCAAGCCGGACGGCACAAGCATTTACTACAATTCATCAAATTCAAACTGGACAAAGTTTGTTTCACTTTACAGGACGGCAGGCTTGATGCTTGCGAAGCTTGATCTTGCATCGACAACATCCGTTTCGGGCTACACGCTTTCAACGGCTGTTTCAAATCTCAACAGCGCGATCGCAGCTATCGAGTCGGAAGCAAAGATCACATCAACGGCAACGGCTCGCTTCCTTGCACTCAGCAAGACGGCAAACGGCTACAAGCTTATCAATGTTCAGGACGTTGAGAGCAACTCAAATGTAGCAGACGTATCAAAGAGTTTTGCATACGGACAGAACGTTAAGTTCACGGCTATTGATTTTGCGGGCTATGATTACGTAGGCGCAAGCGCAGGCCTTAAGGCAGTTGACAGCGAAACCGGTGAGGATTATTCATCTCTTATCACGACTGCCGACAGAACAATCAGCGTAAACTTTGCAAATTCATCTTCAAATGTTCAGTACACCTTCCTTTACATTCAGAAGGAGTATTCGACAATTGTAGATACAAGAGGCGGAGATTTTAACTATCTCAATATCATCAACTCTAACTTCCCGTCAATCGGCGGAATGGGCTATCCGACCTATGCGGCAGACATGGCTGTTGAGACCGACCTTAACTATGAGGTCAGCGGCAACGATGTAACCGCATGGACAACGGAGAGCACAACTCTTGCAAAGTACCAGTTCCTTCCGTATGTTGCGGAAATTGAACCGTCAACCTCATATGTTCTCAAGTATAAGGTAACGGGTACGGACGCAGCCAATGTAAGATTTGCGATTTACGGTGCAGGCTTTACAGGCGGCAACGGAGATACAACATCATACTATCAGTTCGACGGAGCCGATTCCGCAATCACAACAAATGCGGTTGATTCGGGCAAGGCATACCTGAGAATGGAGCTTCTCGGCGACGCAAGAAACGGCAAGAAGGTAATGATCAGCGACCTTTGTCTCGCAAAGGCGGACAGAAACGAGCTTTCCTTCAACCCGACAGCCGAGTATCCCGCAAACTTTGTAGCAACATCGGCCGACAAGACCGGTATGAGCTACACGGCAACAGGTACCTCTAAGCTTGTTGTAACATCTCAGTACAACAGCAGCACATATGACCAGAAGCAGTTGCTTCCGTATTATGTTGAACTTAAACCCAACAACACATATATATTCAGCTTTGATGTAGAAGGCGTTGACGCATCAAAGGTAAGTTTCGAGCTTGTTAACAGCTCCTTCACGGGCGGTAACGGATCTGCTCCGACTACATATTCTCTTCCGTCAAGCGGTTCAAGGATCGTCGTCGGCACAACGGATGACGGAGTAGCGCAGCTTAAGGTAAGCTATGCGGCAGGACTTCCGGCAGGCACAAGAGCAACGGTAACAAACCTCAGCGTAACAAACCTTGACACAAAGACAACAATCACAGGTAAATTCAGCGACCTCAAGACGCTTGGAATTCCCGTAAGAGAGGGCTACAAGTTTGCAGGCTGGACAGTCAAGGCAAACGACGGCAGTGCAAACGCCTACGGCAGCGTAACAGAGACGATTGCAGGCAGCCTTTATCAGTACAAGTTCGGCACGGGAATTGACGTAGTGGAGGCACAGTGGGCAACGGATACCTGCAAGGTAATCTTCCGCAACTATGACGGAACGATCATCAGCGAGCAGGAGGTAGCATACGGCAGCGCCGCAAATGCACCGACAACGACCCCGACGCGCTTCGGCTATACGTTCAGCTCATGGGATACGGATTTCTCAGCGGTAACAAAGGATCTTATCATTGAACCCGTATTCGAAGAAATAAATATCAACGTTATCCTCGATAAGGCAAGCGTGTCGATATATGAGGAGAACGAAACAACCGTACAGGCAACATTCAGCCCGAACGAGCCGGAAATCAGCGAAGTAACATGGACGTCGGATAATCCGGCAATCGCAACAGTGACCGCACAGGACGGCAACAAGGGCTTGATCAAGGGTATTTCTTCAGGCAGCACAACAATAACGGCAACGGTAACCTACAACGGCAAGACATATTCAAAGAGCTGTACCGTAACGGTAACGGCAAAGAAGGTAACAGCGGTTGAGGTAGTTGCACAGCCGACAAAGACACAGTATTTTGTAGGCGAGACATTTGATCCTGCAGGTATGCAGATACAGGTAACGTACAACAACGGAACGAAGTCGGATTATTCAACATACGATTTCAGCACACTTCCGGGAGCGGTAACGTTCGCAACAGTATCGACAACAACAGCGGGAACAAAGACAGTAAGACTTACATATAAGGAAGGCAGCACATCGGTATCGACAACGTTCAGAATAACTGTAGTTGCCGTTAAGCCGACAAAGATCGAATTCCTTAACGCACCGACAAAGAAGTTCTATGTAGGCGACGCATCAACGGCGTTCAATGCGGCAGGACTTGAAGTTCATGTAACGTACAACAACGGAACAACAAAGGACTTCGACGCAACAGAGCTTAATATCAGCTACAGCGGCTTTGATACAACAACGGCAAAGACGATCACAATGACGGGAACATACGAGGGAGTAAGCGGCACATTTGATGTAGTCATCAACCCCGTAGAGCTTGTATCCGTAGCAGTGAAGACAATGCCGAATAAGACAAAGTACTATGTAGGCGATACATTCGATCAGACAGGTCTTACCCTTACCGCAACATACAATAACGGCAAGACAGAGACGATCGCAAACGGAATCACATGCACAGGCTTCAGCTCGGATGCAGTCGGATCAAAGACTGTAACGGCAAGCTATGGCGGAAAGTCAACAACATTTAACGTTGATATCGAAGCGGTAAAGCTTGTATCAATCGCAGTAAAGACAAACCCGACAAAGATGAGCTACTATCAGGGAGATGCGCTTGATTCAACAGGACTTACCCTCACCGCAACATACAATAACGGTAAGACGGAAACGGTTACAACAGGCTTCACATGTTCTGCATTGGATTCCTCGTCGTCAGGACAGAAGACAATAACCGTAACATATCAGGGACTTACGACAACGTTCAGCGTAACAGTAATCGCCGTAAACCTTGTATCCGTATCGGTAAAGACAATGCCGAATAAGACGAGCTACTTCACAGGCGAGCCGTTTGATCAGACGGGTCTCACACTTACCGCAACATACAACAACGGCAATACCGAGACAATCTCCTCTGGTATTGAATGCACAGGCTTCAGCTCTGCAACGGCAGGACAGAAGACAGTCACGGCATCGTACGGCGGAAAGTCAACAACCTTCACGGTAGAGGTAAAGGCAATCGTGCCGACCGGAATCACCGTAAAGACTGCCCCGAACAAGACGGAATATTTCGTAGGCGACAGCTATGACGGAACAGGCCTTGTAGTAAACGTAACATACAACAACGGTACGAACAAGGATATCACAACAGGCTTCACAACAAGCGGCTTCAGCTCTGCAACGGCAGGCAAGAACACCGTAACGGTAAACTACGAGGGACTTAAGGCGACATTTGATGTAACGATCAAGGCGGTAGAGCTCACAGGTATCGAGATAGCCAAGCAGCCGAACAAGACAACGTTCAACACAGGCGATGAGCTTGATACAACAGGTCTTGTACTTACACTCAAGTACAATAACGGCACAATAGGCACAACAGATACGGGCTACACCGTAAGCGGCTATAACACAGACACAGCAGGCGAGCAGACGATCACTGTAACCTATCAGGGCTTCACGGCAACGTATAAGGTAACACTTATCCAGAGCTATGCAGACTATGCAGAGGTAGACGCCGCCATCAGCGCAGCAAATGCGAAAATAGCAACAGGCTTCTATACAGATGAGTCGGTTGAGGTGCTCAACAATTCAATTAACGCAGTAGTAAGAAATCTCAAGGCAACCGAGCAGGAAACCGTAAACGGATATGCAAGAGACATCATTGCAAAGACGAAAGCTCTTGTAATGAAGGACGCAGACTACAGCGCAGTTGAAGCGGCAAAGACAGCAGCAAAGGCAGAAATCGAAAAGGGCATCTACACAGACGAGTCCGTAGCAGCTCTCAATGCGGCAATAGCAGCAGTGGTAGAGGGCAAGAAGATCGAAGAGCAGTCGGTAGTAGACGGCTATGCGGCAGAGATCGTTGCAAAGACAGAAGCACTCGTAGAGAAGCCTTCCGACTTCTCAAGAATCGACGCACTCTATGCGGAGATCGCAGCCTATGATCCCGACCTTTACACGAACTACGAAGAGATATTCTATGTATATATCTTCGATTTCTACGAGGTACAGGTAGCGGACGCAAAGAAGACTTATACCGGAATCAGCCAGCAGGGTGAGGTAGATAAGCTTTACGATAAGCTTGTAGAGTACAAGAATATGCTTGAGCTCAAGACACCTGAGCAGGTAGCAAAGTTCGAGCTTAAGAACGGAGCTAAGTACAAGACCTCAGGCGGAGTAACATACATAATCG
>ERZ772820.207-NODE-207-length-62826-cov-9.728680_pt1 | contig 62826 bp, 71 predicted proteins | sample MGYA00511377_ERZ772820 | MGnify/ENA primary metagenome ERZ772820 (study PRJEB29015, sample SAMEA2737684) | human gut metagenome | biome: human gut; feature: human-associated habitat; material: faeces | place: China | collected 2012 ... | reverse complement strand
AGCAGCTCTTCAACCGGCTGGTCGCCGGTCATGCCAAGCGTCAGCTTATCCCCGGCTCGCACCAGCGACGCATCCAGAAAATTTTCGTTGATTTTAAGCATTGTTTGTCACCTCATAGGTTATATCTTCAATAGATAGCACCAGCATATAAATAATCCCAGCATTATTTTTTATTGAGAAGCTCTTATACGCATCGGAAGCATTAGGAAGAACCAATTCAATAGCGGAAGCCGTAGTAACAGGGGCTGCCCAACCATTCCCATATATAATGACGAATGCATCTCCAACTGAATTACCATGGCAACCAAATGCTGCGATAAATGTTCCGTAGCCAGCACCTTTCGTTGTTATTTTTACTGTTTCCTTCTTGTCAAGACGAATGATTGTATGCTTTAGATTTTCAATCTTTTTTACATACTCTTCCGGCAATCGTCCTCCCAGCCTTTCGCTGTCTTTGGCCTTGCCGCATGGCAATCTGCTTTTCACCCCTCCACCTCCGTCAAAATCATTGTCCCGGCCAGCGTGCCGGTCGGCTTGGCCGTCGTCGTGAGCGTGATCCTGCCCGCGCTCGTCTCCCAGATGATGTCCTTGCTGTAGTTTTCCTCGGATGCGGCATCCGGCGCGATCTCGATCCACGTCTGGGCGGTTACGCTGCTTTCTGCAATTTCGGCGGAAAACGCGCTTTCGCCTGTCCATGCGCTGACCGGCAGGGAAAAGGTGAGCTTTCTCGGCTGGCCGGATTCCCCCTTCTCCCCCTTTGCGCCGGGTTCGCCTTTCTCCCCCTTTTCGCCCTTTGCGCCAGGCTCACCCTTCTCTCCTTTCTCGCCCTTTACGCCGGGCTCACCCCGAAGCGACGCTTTCTGCTCATCCGTCAGGCTTTCAAAAGTCACCTCGCCGTCCTTGCCCTTCGGCCCTTGCGGGCCGGTCGCGCCCGTTTCGCCCTGCGGCCCCCGCTCGCCGGTGTCGCCTTTTTCGCCTCTCAACCCCTGCGCGCCGGGTTCGCCTTTCTCGCCTCTTTCACCTTTCGCACCTTGCGCGCCGACAAATTCACCGTTGTCGAGCTTCTTTTGCACGTCGTTTGCAACCTTCTGCGCGCTGCTTGCTGCATCGTCCGCCCGTTTGGTGGCTGTATCCGCGTTCTTCGCTGCCGTATTTGCTTTCAATATCGTTTTTTCCGTTTGATCTGAAAGTTCTTTCAAGCGCTCGTATTGCGCCAAAAGCTCATTCAGATTTGGAACAACATGTGTCGGATCAATTACGATATCTCCGCCCGCCTTACTCACGAGCAAATAAATCCTCGCGACCGATATAACACTTTGGTTTTCGCCTTTAATCTGCATTGTGCACTGCAATCGTCCCGCCACTTCATAACAGGACTTGTCCAGCGTTGCGCAGGCATATCCACTCGAATCGAAATCAGCATTCAAATATCGCGTCGCTTCGTCCTGACGCTGAACCAGTAGTTGCGCCGTACACCCTGTTAAGTCGATCGGTTTGCCGTTTTCCTGCGTCATAACGCAGATTTTATGTGCTCCCGCATCGCCTACGCTTGCCAAAGCATCCCAAACAATTTCCGCTTTGGGTTTCATCGTGTCCACTATCGTTCTAAATACGTGGTAGGCCACTTCCTTCCCCCCCTTTCAATAATTTCCACCGGTATACGAGGTCACAAATGTCTGCACAAACAAGTCCGCTTGGATTCGCGTCAGCTTATCCGGTACAACAGACACTTCATGCCACATCCCGCGCACAATTCTTCCGTTGTTATCCTTACTCAAATATGGAATAACGTCAATCTCACTTCCGCTCACCTTTTCTGGCGGAATCGCAGTTCCGTCCACTTTAATCGTCACACTTGACGCAATTTCCCCTTCATAAATGCCGTACCGAATCTCATGCGTATGGCTTTGCAATGTAAAAGAGTGGCTGTGTGCCGGAATATTCACTTTATGGGTGTGATTTGGAATATCAACCGATACCGCCGGAACCGTGACCGCCACATTGACCATGTGATAATGTGAAAAGTCGTGACGATGTGTCATATCGTGTTTATGGCTTCCAATCGAGTGCGTGTGGCTGTCAAAGCTGTGCCAGTGACCCATGCCGTGGCTGTGCGCGCCGGTGCTGGTCGTGCTGCCCGCACCGTTGTAACTCGTATACCCGGCCTTTCCGACGGAAACGCCGTCATAAGTGTGCCGGTGCGTGTTGTTAGAGCCGTGCGAATGCTTCCCTGCTTCGTCCGTCGAGGTCATCGCGCCGCCTTCGTTCCGGCTCACGCCGGTATTGCCGCCTCCCCCAGCTCCTGTTGTCCCGCTGGACGAACCGGTATCTGATACATTCCCTCCGTCTATACTTTTTGCAAAACTCGTATTAGCATTGACAGCTCCATCCTGCATCGGTGTGCCGCTGGTAATTGCCTGCGCCACGGTACGCTGCGGCACAGATACCGTCGTTGCGCCTCCGGCCTCGCTTGTCTGCGTACTGCCGCCGCCCTCCTGCGTCGTGCGAACATCGCCGCCGCCCGCAGCCGCGCCCGTCTCATACGCTCGGAAATTCTCAAGTTTCCAGCTCAAGAGCACCTGATTGATTTTCGCGCAAGCCATCGGCACATAGAAGTTCATCACCGCCGGGTGCGACGCATCCGCATTGTCGCTGGCCTGCATGGCATACAGATTAGTCGCGCCTTGTGCATACTGCGCCGTGATGGCCGTTTTGGCCGATATGCTTTCCAGCGTACTGGACACGTCCGAAGATTGAGTTGCAATCTCAACGGTCATATCCAGCGGATTTCCTTCGATATCGCTTTTCTCAACCGACACAATGCGTTTGTCGAGGTCAAGTTTTGCCCGTGTATCGTTGAGCCGAACGAGCTTCCCTTCGTCGATTAAATCCCATTCCAGCCCCGTCACGCGATGAAAATCCAGCGCTTTGACGGTATAGCTGTACATCGGGTTTTCAAGTTCACGCAAATAGGCTTTTCCCTTCGCAAAGAGCGTCGCTTCGTCGCTGATGGAGCTGTCCGTCAGCAGCTTGCTGATAACGCCATACTTGCTGATATTGGGAGAATCAATATAGCTTTTCCCTGTCGGATTGACCGTTCGGATGCTAGTCTGGTTCACACCTTCGCCGCTGCCCATGCAATACAGCCGCGTACAGAGATTGGAGATAGCCCGTCCCCGCTTGATGCGCTGCTCATTGCGGCCGTAACGCACCTCGCAGTTGCGCGCATCATCTGCCCGCACGAGGTTGATTGTCCACGGGTAGCTGTCCGTGTCATACGTCCAATGATAGTCGCTGTCGAAGCACTTCGGGATTGAAAAAAGCGCATTGAGCAGATCTTCCTTTTCCCACGAATACTGAAACTGATATCGAAAATCGCACCGCCCAAGCTGCCAGCGCTTCACCGTCTGCAAGCTGAGCAAATGCCGGATGATATCCTCGGTATAAACGCCAGTGCCGCCCATTTCCAGATAACCGTCAACGCGGTCATCAAACAAAAAGGCGATTACATGCTCCAGCTCATATTGAATGAACTCTCCTTCACCCGTGATATCCGATTCGGGCTGATCGCAGATTCGATATTTGCCAACGGATTTATCACCGTCCACAATGTCCACGATGCCGTGAACCGTTTCGCAGAGGTCGTTGTCCGCATCATCATCGGCGGGAATTTCAAAACTCGCCGTATGCAGGTCGTTGAACATTCGCTTGTAGCCCACTTTGGACGCATGGCGGATCGTTCCAATGCGCGTCATATCGCGATTGTAAATCGGAATCCTCAATCACAACCACCTCGCCCGTGCGCTCACCGTCACCGAAGCCACTGCCGCCGATGCGCTCATAATCTCGATGTTCACTGCGTTCGGAGGTACAGAAGGAAAGTCGCCCTCGCAGAGCGCCGAAATCATGCTCTGGCCGCCGCAAACCACAGACAGGTTTTCTCCGTCCACTCGCAAGGTCTGGCCGCCCGTGAGCGAAAATCCGCCGCCATACAGCCGCGTTTGCCTCTGCTTTCCGAGTCTGTCCCTGTACCTGATGCGAAAATCCAAAATCGCCGTGCTGCCCGTATTCATCACATCCAGCGTAAGCGGCGTTGTATAGCCCATGCCGCGCGAAAAGACCTTGCTCAAATCGATGGTCTGCCACGCCCCCGCCGCTAAGCTCACAGCCTGCGTAGCAGTGCTCATCGCCGCATCCTGCCATAAAGGCTGCTCGGTAAACGAGATGTCCATCACGCCATTTTCCCATTTATCGCATGTCAGCGAGGCTTCATCCTCAATCTCGGCCATAATCGACCGGCTGATATCCGCATCCATCACCAGCTCCGCGCGTCCTGCTTGCAGCAGCCACGCCGCGACATCGTGCATCCGCCGCGCGACCTGCTCATCAGTCAGCCGCGTCCCTTCCTGCTCTCGATTGACGAAGTAGAGCTTTCCGCTGACTTTTCGCTCTTTGAGCATCAGCTCGGCGCGTTCAAAGCGCAATGTTCCCGCCATGCCGGATACCTCATATTTGTTCAGCACAGGTGCCGGAACGGCCGTCTCCTTGTCGAGTACGAACATGCAGCCCATATCGTTCAAACAGTGCTTTCCGCCGAAGGTAAAGTTGTCCGCATACGGGTCTGATCCTCCGACGGGTTTATCGTCATACAGGCGATATCGCCGATAATCCACGCAGGTGAATGTCACCTTGAGCCGCGCCGAAGCGCCGCTGTACGTCAGCGCCTCCGTCCCTGTGCAGCGCGCTTTGTAATATGTGCCGCCCATGCTGTCAAAGTGCAGCTTTTCTTCACCGCTTTCCTCCAGCCACGCCCTGACCTTTTCCAACAGCAGCGGAAGCGCCGACCTGTTTTTTGCCCGCATAAGCAGCTCTACTTCGATTTTGCGCACCGTCGGTATGCCGACACAGGCCAGCACCGCGCCCCTGCGCGTCACCGTCTGCCACTCTTTTTCAGCCAAAAAGCACTCGGACACGGAAGTTACCTTCACACGTCCGAGCTGTTCCGGCTTCACCCCGGCAAATTCCATCAAATCAGCACCCCCTGTGCGCTGCGGCCGGATACCGTTTTCTTCGCTTTATCCGCGATAGACTTTGAAACGGTCGGCGCAGTTTTCCGTCCAACCTTTTCGCCGTCCATCACCACATCGCCGCCAAGCGCCCCGGATTCGATGAGTCTGTCTGCAATTATTCTGCCGACCGCACTTGCGTATGCTTCCCGATTCTCGCCATCGGAGAGGCTGTTCGCCGTCTCTGCGGCAGTCTGTCGAGCGTTGGCGCGCGCCGTCAGCACCGTGCCGACAGATGGGTCAGAAAGCCGCGTCTGCGCCGTCATGGCGCGAATGGTATCCTTCACCGCCTGTGTGGCCGCTGCGGCCATCATGCCGCCAGAAAGGCCGATAGCGCCGCCCTCGTCCATATCCCGACCGAGTGCAAGCGTTTCTCTGCTGGGGCTGTGCGCATCGGCGGCCTTGCGCATAGCCGCGACCGCATTGCGTACAACAGTCCGTGCCGCGCTGGACAGCATCCCCGACATCGAGTTGATGCCGCTGATAATGCCGCGCATCAGGTCATTGCCGAGGCTGTATCCCGTGCTGCCGTTCAAACTGCCGCGCATTGCATTCACCACCGCATTCCCGGCATTTCGTGCCGACAACGCCGCATTGCCCTGCATGGCCTGAATCCCGATGGATACATTGGTCATCGCCATACGCGCCGTATTGCCGAAACTCTGAACCGTCGGCTCAAAGGTGGTGTTCATCGATGCAACCAGCCCTTGAACGGCAGTTGTAATGTCCGTTTCTTTTCCAGAAACGCCGTCGCTCACGCCCGCTCCGATGTTTTCGCCCGTGGTCTGCGCGTTGCTGGCCGCAGTCGTGAAGTTCTCTGGATCTGTCGTTGTGTTCATCGAGGCAATAACAGAGTTCTTCGCGCCTTCCGTTCCCTGCTCTGCGCCGCTTCCATAACGCCCCATGTCTGCCTTGCCTGCGGTCTCCATGAAATCGCCCACCGCCCCGGTGATCTGCTCCATGCCCGTATTCAGCGCATCCGATGCACTGTTCCAGATGCTTTCGTCTCCCAGCGCATCGGCCAGCGAGGCCGGAATCTCAATACCCAGCGAATTACAAAGTGCAATCAGCGCATCCGTGCCATTGCCGAACGCATCTTCAAACTGCTCAACTGCCGCTTGACCAGCCGCATACAGTTCTGGATATCTCTCCTGCAATCCGTCCGCCATTCCGGCAACAATCAATCCTGCCACCATCATGGCCTGCTCATTGGAGATTTCCGCTCCACCCTGAAAACCATTGATGACCGCCTGATACAGTGCCACGCCGGCCTCGCTGAAATGGCTTTCATACTGTGCCAGCACGCCGTTGATGTCGAACTTCTCGAGGGACAGATACGCCGCAACCTGTTCGAGCAAAGTGCCCTGCTGTTCGCCGAGATATTTGGTGACGAGCTGGCTGCCCTTCATCGTCGCGCCTTCGGCATTGGTGAACATCATATCGGAAACCTTCGTCCAGTAGTAGTCCGTCTCAATGCCAAACCAGCTCATTACGCTGTCCAGCGCACTGGTGAAGATTGACCCCATCATCTTCATCAGACCCTCGCCGATGTTAAGCATGCCGAGCGCAATACCCTTGCTGAGCGCAAAGACAAAATCTGCGCCGCACTGCACAATCTTGGTCAGCCCTTCCGGGGAAAGGATGTACCCGACAATCGCGCCCGTGATATCGCCGAGAGCGTCCATGCCGTTGATGATACCCTTGCCGAGATTCTGAACAAACCGGGTCAAGTCCGGCGTTGTCACGATATCGTTGACAGCGTCGATAATCGCGTCCACCAGACTGGTAGCAACCGTTCCGATGGAGGTTCCCCAGTCTTTATCGTTAATCAGTTCCAACAGGCTTCCAATCGCCCCTGCAATATCTGCCGCTGCTGTGATTGTTTTCTGAATTCCCGTCACAACGCCGCCAAGCAGGCCGGATGCCAGCGCAGAAAACGCCGCTGTGAACGTGTCCCATGCGCTGAAATCTTTCAAACCGCCGACAAGCTCCGCCACAAATTCGGCGGCTTTCGCCGCAAAGGTAACCTTGTTGCTGATGATGGATGTAAGAATCGTCGAGGCCAGCACGGACAGGTCGCTGATTTTCGCTGCCAGCTTTTCAGGCGTAAGCGCTTTGAAGCTCGCGGCAATCTGACCGACAATCTTCTCGCCTGCGTCAGACCATGCCCCGCCGTTTTCTCCCTCATCGCCGAGGAACAGCTTCTTGAGCCAGTCTCCCGCCGCACCGAAGCCGCTCTTAATCCAGCCCCATACGGTGCTGCCGACATCTTTCCATGTACCTTCTTCGGTCAGCGTGTCTCCCAGGATTAAGCCTTTAAGCCACCCTGTCACGGAAACAAAGCCGCCCTTAATCCAGCCCCAAATCTTCGCTCCCGCATCGCCCCACGTGCTCTGGTCGGTCAGCGAATCGCCAAGAATCAACCCCTTGAGCCAATCCGAACCGAAATGGAATGCCCCTTTAATCGCTGCAACAACATCTGCCCATTTGAGCGTTTTGATGTAGTTTTTTGCATCCACAAAAGCTTTCTGCACCGTCTTGCCGAGGCCGCGAAACGTTTCTTCAAGCGCCGTCAAAACGGCGACACCCAATTCGCCCCACTTCACCGCCTTGAATCCCCTGAAAATACCCTTGGCCAGATCAATCCCAGCCTCCAGCAGATTCGGCGCATTGCGGATTGCTGCGGTCAACACGGATACCGTGGCCGAGACGACGGATGGAATCAGTTTCGGCGCGCCCTTGGCGAAACCGTTCAGCAAAGACGTTACCGCCTGTGCGCCAACCTGCGCCACGTCCGCCGCATTGTCAGACACAACGTCCGCCAGCGACGAAAACAGGTTCATTCCCGCTTCGGCCGCCTGCGGAACAATTTCAGCAAGCCCCGTTTTGAGCGAGGCAGCCAGCTTGGGAATACGCCCGGAAATATTCTTGATGGTCGATTGAACCGTTTTATCAAATGCCTTGAGCTTCCGTGCCCCGATTTGGGTATACTTTTCAAACGCTTTGCCCATATCGTTGCCCGCATCCATCGCGGCAGTCCCAAAAAGCAGGAACGTTCCCGCCACAATGCCCAGCGGACTGACCAAGGCTGCAATCGCCGGGGCAATCTTCCCCGCCAGCATCAGCGCTTTACCTCCGTACATCAGCACAGGGCCAATCGCCGCCGCCAAAATGCCCATCTTGAGGATGACCTGCTTCATCGGCCCATCCAACGCGTTGAACTTGTCCACGAGTCCTGTCATGCTCTGAATGGTCTTTCGGATTGCCTGCTCATTCAGTGTGAACAGCGCTACATACGCGCCCTCAACAGCGGACTGAAACAGCGTCCAGTCGCCCTTGGCATTGGCAAGCACTGTCGCCGCCATTCGACCTGTTGCCCCCTCGCAGTTGTCAATGGAAGCCGCCAGCTTATTAAAATCCTCGTCGCTTGCGCTCACGATTGCCAGCAGGCCGGACATCCCCTCCTGCCCTGCCAGTGTCGCGGCATACAGCGCCTTTTCCTGTTCAGTCAGGCCGGAGAATTTCCCGCGCATTTCGGTCATGAGCTGACGCAACGGTTTCATTTCGCCCGTCGATGTCGTCATGCTCAAGCCGAGTTCCTTCATCGCCGTCTTGACTTCCTTGGTTGGCTTGGAAAGCCTCGTCAATAAAGCACGGAGCGCCGTGCCGGATTGGCTTCCTTTGATGCCTGCATTGGCCATCAATCCAATGGCGATAGCCGCGTCCTCAATGTTATAGCCAAGCGCGCCCGCCACAGGCGCAACGTATTTGAAAGTCTCGCCCATAAGGCCGACGTTCGTATTGGAATTGGAAGATGCCTGCGCCAGAACATCAGAAAAATGGCTTGCATCGCTGGCTTTCAATCCGAACGCAGTCAGCGCATCCGTAACGATATCCGACACATCAGCCAAATTCTCACCGGAAGCTGCCGCAAGATCCATAATCGGCGCAAGGCCATCGAGCATATTGTCCGTTTTCCAGCCTGCCATCGCCATATATTCGAGCGCCTGTCCTGCCTCGGTGGCCGTGAACTGCGTCGTCGAACCCATTTTGAGCGCCTCCGCGTTCAGCTTTTCCATTTCTGCCGCTGATGCGCCGGAAATGGCTTCGACGCGGGACATCTGCGAGGTGAAATCCATGCCGGCGCTCAAAATGCTTTTGCCTATTCCTTTGAGCGGATCTGTAACCATGGAAGAAAGCGTCGATCCCGCCCGAATCATATCCGCGCCGATGCCTTCCAGCTGTGTCTCAATGGTGCGAATCGTCCCCGTCATGCCGGACGCATCCAAATCAAAGCTGGCAAACAGTTCGCCGACCTTTAACGCCATGTTCTCACCGCCTTAAACCGAAACAACCGACGAAAAAAAGGCTTCCGCAGCTTTGCGGTCAGCCTCATCATCGTCCTCTGGATTTCTGCGTTGTTTGTCCTGCTGTGCGCGGATGCGTACCGCCACCGCTCCATACGGGGACAGGTTGCAGGACAATGCAACGAAACGCCGCCATGACAGCCCTTCGATCTGCTCGGCGAGATTGATGCCGTAATCCCGCTGGAAATCGGCTTCAATCGCATCCCAAACGTCGAGCAGACTTACTTTTTTGCCGCATCTCCCGGCAGCTTGGAGCGGCTGTCCTCATCGCTGAGTTCCTGCCCATCTTCTTCGTCGAAATCTTCAACGCCGTTAATCAGCGCGAACGTTTTCTGCACGAGCAGCGACAGCATATCTACCGTCATGCCGGATTCACAGATTTCGGTCATCGCCTTTTCGCCGAACAGCGCATCCGCCGCCGTGAAGATCATCTTGCTGTACGCCGCATTACGGGAACTCTGGTCAGCCAGCTTCTCCGCACGTGCCATCATCAGCGGCACAATCGCCGGAATTTTGGGCGGAACGGAATAATCCTTGCCGCCGACGCGCACCGTGAGGTTTTCGCCCTTCGCTTCCTGCATAAACGTATCAAACTCAAGCACTTTAGCCATGTGTTTTTCCTCCATTCACTTCAAAAAAAGAGGGAGAAGCGCTTCGCTCCTCCCTGTTATATGTGCTGCCACTCTTACGAGGCGGCCGTAACGGTCACGGCAATATTGGCTGTTTTCGCGCCATTGACGCTGGTGATGACGATGTTCGCCGTGCCTTCCCCAACCGCCGTGAGCGTAAATCCGCTCTCGGTGATATCCGACACCTGAACAACGCTTCGCTTGTTGTTGGTCACGCGGAATCGCTGATTCGACGCATTTTCGGGCGTGAACTCCACGTCGATGAGCTTCGGGCTGTCGCCGACCTTCATTTCCAGCGTGGCCGCCGCCGTGCCGCCAGATTTGGCCGCGACAGCTTTCACCTGCACATACTGAATCGGTTCGGCCTCGCCAACCTGTTCCAGAGACCACGTCACGCTGTTATCGCTGTCGTCGCTCGACTCCTCGGCGCTGGTCACAACGTAATCCGCAATCCAGCCGTGACCATACGGGTCAACGAATTTGAGCGTACAGTCGGAATCGCATCCGCTCATTTCGGCGTACTCGTTCAGCATCTCCTGTCCGGGGTCAACCTCACCGGTCGCTTCAATAACCTTCTTGTCGCCTTCCAGATCACAGGAGCTGGAACGCTTGGTGATGTACGGCTCCGCCCAGATATCGGTATCCGCGCTGCCGTCCTCGGTTTCACCTTCGATGGTGCGCGTCAGGCTGGTCAGGCCATAAATCCGCACAAACTGCTGCGTGGCAACGTCGAGAATCGATACCACCCAGTTGCGGATATTGACAGGGCAACCGTTTTTTCTGCCCTTCTTGCCCATGTGCTTCCCTCCAATCAAAAATCACAGTAATAAATCAGATAGTTGCTGGAATACAGCTCGCGTCCCCTTGTGTCCATACCGAGTCCCTGCGCAGAATTGACGGTTTCCACCCGAACGCTTACGCCGTCTCCGGCCATGAATCCGATAAAGCCCTCCAGCTCTTCGGTAATCCTGCATGCCGTTTCATACGGCCATTGAGCATCGCCGACACCGCCGCGTGTATAGATTTGAATCCTCGCGCCGTCTTTGCTTCCCGAAAACCCCGTATCCGTGGAAAAAATGCAGATTGCGCAATCCGGGCTGTCCGGCAAATGCCCCCAGAAGATATTCCCGTCCTGTTCTTCCGTGGCACATAAGCCAAGCCCCAAAAATTCAAGATGGTTGGCCATCTGTTCGATCAGATTCACGCGCTTCATCCCCCAAGGTCTTCGCCCATTGCGTCCGCCAGCACGGCCAGCGCTTCCCGCTGCACGCCCTTATCATTGATGGGGTCTTCCAGATACTTGGCCTTTCGGCCTCGCTGGTGACGAAAATGCCGATTCTCATGCTGAACGACCGCATACGGCGTATCGTATGAAATCGTGCCGGATAAGCCATCCTCTGCCACATCCACAACGCAGGAGTTTTTCAGCGGCCCCATGTCCAACGGCACCTGATCTTTAGAAACAGATGCGATATGGTCAAGCATGGCAAACGTTCCCCTTTTACTGCCGGACTGCACCTGCCGCTGAATCAGCGTTTTGTCGATTTTGACACGCACCTTTCCGTGTCTGCTCATTCGAGCTGCACTTCCAGATGCGAATACGCCCCAAATCCGTGCATTTGGCTACACTGAATCACGCGCATTTTCGCCCCTTCACACTCGACGATGCTGTTTACGGGAATCGGCGGCATTGGACAGAACATCAGCGCAGAGGCCACGGTCTCGGCAATAGAGCCGTCAGGATTTTTATAGACGACTTTCGTCTTTTTCCCGAACTCCATCCTGCATTTTCGTACTTCTTCGAGGCCGTACAGCGCCTTTCCGCCCGCATAACGCTCAAAAGGCTTAATGCGCGCCTCCTGCGTCATCAGCATATCAATCAGGGACATGCTGCCATCCTCCCTTCAAGCCCACGATAGAGCAGCCCAGCCAGCAACAGCTCGCTGTATGCCGCATCGCAAATCGTCTTGCGGGTCAGTTTTCCAGTGAACGCCGAATCATCAAACGATGCCGAAAAGTGGCCGATTGCGACCGACGTTACCCCTTCGGGTAAGCTCATGCCCACAGCCGCGCGCCGCTGACGCTCGTGTTCAATCTGATAGTTGACAGCCCGCTCAAATGCAGCCCGCTCAAAATCGCTGATTGGTACATTCGGAAAGATGAATCCGCTCATCTTCGCCCGCATGTTAATCATGTCGTTTTCCTCAATGGGCATTGGCTTATCTTCATCTCCTCAAATGAAACTTCGGGCGGACAACCCACGCCCGCCCGATACCTTCCGGCTTACGCGCCGGTCGCGGTATACTTGGCCGTAATCGTCACGGTGTTGCCGTTCACACGCTCCACAGTGACCTTGGCCTCGGAGGTCTTGGGCAGGCCGCTGATATTGGCCGCGCCAAACGTCGCCGGGAACATATACCCATCCTCAGCGGTCAGTGTCACTTTGGCCGTATAGACGGTAGACGCCGCAAAGCTGTCCGCAGCCGGCAGCCATTCAATGCCCGCCGTATAGCCGTCACCGCCATCGTGCGCGGCCTGCGGAGCTGCCGCCTTGACGGGCTTCGTTACCTTGAACGTCGCCGCATCAATGGTGTGAACGGTCGTCGGCAGAAGCACGGCAAACGGGTAATAGTTCGTGCCGGAAACCATGTTCATCGGCTTCGGCAGTGCCCAGCCAAGGCGCATGACAGCTCGAATTGCGCAGCAATCCTGCTGGGCAAGGTTGAGCAGCACCTTGCCGGAATCGTCGGTGAGAGACGCTTCCGTCAGAATCTTGTAGGTGATATCCTGCCGAATCGCATAGCGCATGAGGTTCCAGTTGCCAGCCAGCAGAAGTGCCTGCTTGCCGTCGAAAGAACCATTCATCGGGAAATCAATCTCGCTGCCGTTCAGTTCATACAGCGCTTTACCCGCCGTGCCGTTGCTGTACGCCAGTCGGAAAATCGGCTGTCGGTTCGCATCCACCGCGCCGCGCAGCTTCGCGCGGAGCTGAAGCGCACCGATAAAGGCATCAACAGGCAGCCCCTTTTCCTCAACGAGCGCAATCACGCCGTCCTCGCCGTTGATGTCCTGATACAGGTCGCCAGTCATCGGGCGCACCTTGCCCGCCTTAATCGCGCCGCTGACCAAACCTTCCGGCCACGTGTCCGGCTTGTTCGTGCCATGGAATACGGCCATGTCGATGACCTTGGCGAATGCCTCCTCGATGCGCGGCTGCACCTCGCCCCAGATGTCGTAATCCGCATCATCCAGCACCGCGTCAGGGATCGGCACGATGACAGCAACCTCCTCCGCCACGATGTTGACCTTTTCCCACGTCAAACCGCTGGTCGGCTTGAGGCCAACGTCGCCATTGACGAAGCCAGCAGCCACAGAACCCGTCAGCACAGGAATCTTCTGCTGCTTCGCCGTCATGTTCGGCATACGGTAGCCGCGACGCAGCGCCACAGAACGCGTTGCAACGTTCTGAATAATCGTCTTGGATACCTGCTCGGGAATAAGCGCTTCCGCGCTGTTGCGGTTAATCATGTTCATGTTGTTCTCCTGTCTGTCCTTTCGGACGGTCGATTATCGGCCTGCCGCACGGCGAATCTCATCATTCACCTGCTGGTTAGTCGTTTCTGCCCCTGCGCCGCCGCTGTGCGTATCCAAACCGCCGCGGCCGCCAGGCAGATTGCCGAAAAGATACGGCTGTGCAGTTTTCATCGGGTTAAGCTGATCATCCAGCCCTTCAAGCTTCCCGTCCTTCTGCGTCACCTTGTCCATGTCAATCAGGCGCACCAGCAGTTCGGGGTCTCGCGCGCCAGCATTTCGCAGCTCTGCGAGAATCAGCCCCTTCTTCGCGCTGTCGGCGATGGTCTTATCCCGCGCAGCCAAGTCAGCAGTCAACTGCACGACCTGCTGATTAAGCGCGGCCGCGTTCGCTCCGGCTGCCTGCGCCTGTTGAAGCTGGGTGTTCAGTTGGGTAATCTGCGAGCTAAGCTGTCGCTTGTCCGCATCATACTTGGCCTTGGGGATGTATGCTCCATCTCCCACATTGGCGAGTTGGATGCCCTGTGCGGCGGCCATCTTCTCGGCAAACTGACCGAAAAGCTCTTCACCGAGAATGGGCTTGAGGTAATCATAGTTCGGGGTATCAGGCATTTGCTTTTCCTCCTACTCTTTCTGGTCATCCGCTTTGACTTTTGGACGGGCTGTCTCCCGCTCGGCGGAGCGCGCGAAACCCGCGCGCCGGGCAAAACAAAAGAGCGCTCTCCAAAAAGAATCGCTCTGATGGTCATGGATTATTTGATGCTCGGCAGTCCGGCATCCTCCAGCATTTGCACCGTATCGGAGACGAACTGATTCACAGCCTCCTGCACATCCTGCCTATGCGCCATGCAGTAGTCCTTGTCGATCTGCTCAATCTGGAGGATGATTTCGCCGGAATCATAGGACAGCCGTAAAGCAAGCACCTGCCTCTTTTCTTCGTCCCGAAGCGTTCTGCTAAAGCTCCTTCTCTCCTCGTTGCCAATCAGCATGGATTATTCCCCCTTCTTTTCTGCCTGTTCGGTGGAATTGTTAATCATTGCTTTCAGCCTATCAAATGCGTCTACAACGTTGGCCGCCTTATACGTGCTGCAAACATGACGGCGAAAAAGCTCACTCTGACAGGTATGGTAATGCAAATCTGCCAACGCACAGGCGTTGAACAACTCATAGATCTGCTTCGCATCTTCCATCGTCAGACAAACCGTATTTTTCTGCACCTGTTATGCCTCCTACTTTTTCATTTTTCGCGCTGCATCGCTGAGTTTCACCCTGCCGCCCTCGCGGTCATAATGCCGAAGAAGCGTCGTCGGCGCGCTCTGAATGTGCTGGCGTGTAATCCGCTGCCACTTGCGCACCATGTTGAACGCTTCCCGTTCTTCCTCCGGCGTTGCCGCTGCCGCCTGCCGCCGTTTATACCTCCGAATCTGCCGTTCGCAGTACCGTTGGCGGCTGCGGGCGGTATACCCTTCGGACGGCGGCTGTACAGCCTGCGGTCGACTGCGCGGTGTTCCATGCGTGATGCCCTCGTGATAAATGGAAATATGATGCAGACACCGCGGATGGAACACTCCTGCGGCGTAAGCATCATCCAAGCTCAGATAACGACGATTCGTTCCAGAAACGGAAACCACAACGCCCTGCCACGCTTCACAAAGCGGGCAAGCATCCATGTGCGATGAAATCATCGCCAAATCATAACCGTAACTCTGCATGGTGTCGGTATACCCGCTGACGGTCGCCTGCGTGATTGCAGTCAGCACCGCCATTTCCGCGTATGTTCCCATCTGCCATGTCCGCCCGGAACGGTCAACAAAAGATGATATGCCCTTATCAGCAAAGTCCCGAAGGGCGCGTCCAACCGCTTCCCGATAGGTGATGCTGCCCGTTGCCACGAGCGCTGACGCATCGGCTATCACATCCGCATACGCATCATCGCATTGGCGGAGAATCCTTCGGTCTGCCGCATCCAGCCGCCTGTTGAGATCGGACAAGATATCGGCCACTTTTGCGCTGTTCGGCGCAATATGCAAAATGCCGATGGATTGCGCATATGCTTTCGCATCCGCAAAGCACCATTTCTGTGCGTCCGCATAGGCCGTTTCCAGCGTGTTCGATGTAATCTTCCCTCTGTTCTTTGCCAGAGCGGCAAGCAGCTCGGAAAGTTGGCGGTGTACCTGCGCTGTTTCGGACAGCTTTATTTCGGCCCATCCAGGCGCGTTCACACCCTTCAGCAGCCTGCGTGCAACTCGGCGAATCATGGTCAGTTCCGCTTCGTTGTAAACCTCAAGCACCTGCCGCGCAAGGCTCTCGTATTCGCCTACGGGGATTGCCATGCTTATTCATCCCCCTGTTCCTCCTGCTCATCTTCCAGCGGCGCATGCTGCTTATTCGGCAGCGGTGCATAATCACCCAGCCGCGCATCCGGATCATCCATGCCGATTCCGTTTTCCTCATAAATCAGCTTGACTTCGGCAGCAACCTGCGTCTCGTCCCAATCAGGATGCAGCATGCGCACCTTTGTCTGTACGCTGGCCGACTGCGCTCGGTTAATCATCTCAATCGTAGAAGATGTGGTCGCCATATCACTGGCAAAGATGCCCGGAAAGCGCACATGCACATGGATTTCCTGCGAGCTGCCCTTCTTCGGGTACAGCCGCGCATCAAGATGGAGCATGGCTGTCAGCAATCCTTCCAGCGTATCCTGCCAATACGTCTGCTTTTTGGCACACGTTGAATAGGATTTCTTCTCACGGATTCGAAGTGCCGTGCCAGATTGCGCCATTCCCTCAATGTCGATGCCGAAAGTCTGCGGCGAATATCCTGCGCCTGTGACAATTTCCCTGACAAGCGCAACACATGTTTTCTGATGTTCATCTGCTCTGATGGAGAATTGAGAAGGCGTAATCTTATTGGATTCACCATCGCCGCCTAAAGAACCGCTTTGGGTGTCCAGTGCGACCAGCGTCTCGACATCTTCATCAAACTCAAACGTCGGTGGGCGATTCATGCTGTCGCCAAACATTTCTTCCGGCTTGCGTCGAAGAAACTGTGCGGGGACAATCAGCCGTGCTTTGGCCAACCTGATATCCCGCATCCAGCTCGAATAGGATTCATCAAGCGCATCCATCAGATCACGAAGATTGTCATAATCGCTGCGCCCCATGTACGAGCCTCGGAACATCCGATTGGGTTTGATATTCGGCACATGAACGGCCAGAATCTCATCCGTTCCCGTGCTCACTTCCGGCTCAATGCCCAGCTTTTGCACCTCGTCATCGCTCATCTGTGCACCGAGGCTGTCCAAAGTGCCGCGATAAAGTCTGGTGGAAATCCGTTTCGGTTCATACAGCTCATACGCACGGATGACGCTCTGAACATTGCCGGACGCGCTGCGTTCTTCCTCAATGATTGTGAAGAAGTGAATCGCCCGAAGCGTTCCAAGCCTGTATTCCGGCCACGCATCATCCCCCTGCACAACGCGAATCATCGGACAGGACAAGCGCAGCACATCCCATGCAATTTTGAGATACACGTCGCCGAGCGCTGCCGCGCTTTCCGCCGCCTCGTTGAGCAGCGCCGACATGGTGTTGATTCGCAGAATCTCCTCCAACCGTTTCTGGCCTTCTCCGTTCGGCTGTTCCTTCATATCATCCACACAGATGATTTTGGGATGTTCACCAAAAAGCAGGTCGCTGCCCGTCGTGGCAATGTCAGCCGCAATCGGCACATGGATTTTCTGCTTGCTCGCCCGCCGCCAGAAGGATTTAGGCTTGGCCGTCTTTCTCAATGCCTTTTCTGCGCCGCAATAAACAGCGGAATATGGCGCATAATACGCGCTTCGATGCGCCATCAGCGCCGCCCACGCCCGCTCCGGCGCAAGCACAGTCGTCTGCTCATCCATGATTCAATCCTCCCTGTTTATCCAACCGTCGCCAGATATCCGGCATATGGATAGATGCTGTATTCGGAGCTATCCAGCGCATCGACGGGGTACGAGCCATTATCCATCCGCATCCATTCGCCTTTTTCATAGGCTGCCTCATCCCATGTTGCCATCTGCAACGCCTCGTGCCACGGCGCAAGATGTTCGGCCACATGATACCGCCCCTGCATCAGCAGCATGCAGACCAGCTCAATTCGTGCTCTGATGCCGTCCGACTTATCCGTTCCGATGACCGCAATTCTCCCCATGCCCTGCTTACTTAGTTCTTCCCGCAGAGCAGCACGAAAAAGTTTTGCCGCACTATCCACATAAACGTTGGCAATTTGTGGATAAATCCGCGTCCACGGTTTCAGCCATTCAGCAATGGCCCGCGCATACCTCGCCTCGGTCATCTTCTCGCTGATTCCCTGTTTATGGTAAAGGCCGTCGATATGCACCACATCCCGCCAACCCGACGTGATACCCGTAAGGGTTGCGCAAGTCGCATCTGTGCCGCCCACGTCCACGCCAACGGCCATCTCGATAAATCGCTTTCCTGCAATCCATTCGCGCCCTACGGCCACCTGATCGCGCACATAGCCGTCATAGATTCGGCCTCGCGCCGATGTGCGCAAGCCCTGAATGTCCGACTGAAACCAGATGGAACTTTGGTCGTATTTGGCAAGTTCTGTCCGAAGCTGCTCATTGCTGAGCGATAAGTTGTCCAGAATTGTAAAATGCTCGTAGTTGTAGCCGGGGTTCTCTCCCCGCTTTTTCAATTTGTCCTGATAATCCAGAAATTCATGATAGAACCAATGGCTTGGCGGCTTTGGGTTCAGGTCAAAAAAGACCTGCCGCCTGTTCGACGCAAGCGTTCGGTCGATACACTCTTTCACAAAGGTTTCGTGACACTCGTTGACCTCGGTAATATATACCGTACCATAGCTGTTGCCTTTGATTCGCGCCGCATCATCCGCTTTCTTTCCTCCGGCAAAGAGCACAATCTTCTGCCCTCTCACCGATTGGATGAACAGACAATCTCGCGCCTGATACTTTCCTTCCCTGCACCGCCCATCAAAAATCGCTTTGAGGCCGAAGCCGTTTGAATCAAGAATATTCATCTTCGCCGCCGATACCGATGTGCCGGCCGCAAGGTGTATTTTGTCCGGGTGCGTATCCAGCGCCGCCGCCCACGCCACCAGATTGATGATGTTCTTGCCTGCGCGTTTGCCGCCCTCGGCGACGTTGAGCCAGCAGCTTTGACAGCGCCGGATATACTCGGCCTGCTTCACTGTAAACGGTGCGTACTTTATCACGGTGTTCCGTCCTCCTGCCCCGTCACATCATCCATCGTTCTATTTGGCTGCGGGTTGCGAATCAGGTCAGCCAGTGCCGTGATTTTCGCATTGGCAGAAGCAACCGCCGCATCGTTGTTCTCGATTGTCGGCTCGTCGCTCTGCCCCAGCATGTTTTTGCCGAGGAAGATTGCCATCGCAGGGGATTTCTTCGCAAGGTTGAACTGCATGCGCCTAAGAGATACCTTGCCATCCTGCGCATATATTTTATAGACCTCCGAAAAAGTCTGCTTGTAGGTGCGTTTACACCACGCATTCAGCGTATCTTCGCAAATCCCAAAAATACCGCAGATTTCCGTTTCGGTACACTGAATTTTGCAAAGCTGCTCAAATTCCAGCTTGGCAATCTCCTTCCTTGGCCGTCCCCTCTTTTTTCCCATGGTCACCCACCCTTTCGGGGCTCACAGCCTTTCGGTATTTTTCGTTCAAAATCATGGGAACACAGTTGACCCAAGAGATATTATGATGCATACGCCTGTGCGTTTCTCCCATCATGGCCACCGTAACGCAGGAGGGCATCGTCATCACGCTGTAAAACGATTTGACGTATGTTCCGACATCGAGATAGATATCCGTCAACCCGCCTGCATTGGCCTGCGTCTCTTTCTGGATAAGCGACGCGTCTGTAACAGAAAAAATCTTCTCGCCACGGCTGCCGAGTGTGACGTACATGTTCACATCCTCGTTTATCGAGCCGAAAAACGAAAACGGCCTGTCCACACGGCAGAAAAAGGCATTCATCGCTTTTCTGCTCAGCTTCTTCGCGAAATATTTTCCGTTCAGCCCGCCGATGTAATCACCGCCCTGTGACAGTGCCACAACCAGCGAATCAGATTCATACAAAAAACTAAGCATTGCTTCGAAAAGTCGGTCAAGATCTGTGCAGCGCTTCGCCGCCAGTTTCCCACTCTTTTCAAAGCGAAAATCGAACGCTGTATAATCATCGTCCAGCTCAAGGAATGACGACAGCCCCAGCCGCCCTGCAATCTCAAAACAGGAATTTCGGGCATACAGCACGATATTGTGCTTTTCATAATTGTCCATCGTATCGCTGTGCTTCATAGCCTCCAGCTTATCAAACACAATCACGTTTTCTTTACCATATCGGGCTATATACTCATCCTGCTGTTCATCTTCGTTATCAACGACGATATAGATCTTTCCCGTATATCCGCCCTTACGAAGCGTCGGAATTGTATATACTCTGTCCGCGCGCCCGTGTGAGAGAATCAACACGGCAAAATCATTCCGCATCGCCGCCGTCCTCCCCGATCATGTCCCGAATCGTTCCGTTCAGCTTGGCATACCCCAGCGCAATGGCGTCATCCACGTCGATGATGACCAGCGCCGAGTGTTCCATGAGCCGCTGCATCTCCGGCGTTGCCTGTGCGTAATACTCGGCAATGGCTCGGTAATTGAAATCATTATGCCGTCTCGCCGCCTGCACGAGAAAATTCTTCTCGTCCTGCGTTACACCGGAAGCCTCAATCTCTCGAATCAGCTCATCCGTTCTGCCGCTGTCCAGCATGTCCGCAAAGTTGGGTATCTCGCCCCTGACCTCGTACTGCGGAATGTTGACGCTGCTGGTATATTTGCCGTCCTCCCCGTCTTCTTCGCCGGGCATTTCAAAACCGAACGGCTCCATGTCCAGCCCCTCATTCGCGATGTCGCCCAGCACATCATCCAGCAGATCGTCATCCCACGGCGTTTCCATCGTGCTCTGATTATGCTCAAGCATATAAGCATCTCGGTCACGTTTGGAAAGATGGTCAAGCATGATGCACGGAACGCCTTCCGCCGGAATCCTGATTTTTCCGTCCTGCACAAGCTGTTTCAGCGCTTCCAGCCGTCCATGTCCTTCCACCACAACGTGGTCTTTGCCCCATACGCCGATAGGGTCAAGGAATCCAAAATGCAGAATGGAGTTTCGGATATGCTCAAGCTGCTTTTTTGTGTGCTTTTTCGGGTTCTTGGGATTCGGGCTGAAATCCTCAATCGGCAGGTAATGTGCCGATTCTGCCCACTTGATTTCTGCCATGCTCTTTTCCTCCATCGTCCTTGGGTTTTTCATCACGGCGTTTCAAGCACGCCGCAAATGGGCAGTAAGCCTTGCCGCTGGATGTGCTGAGATAAACGCAGCTCAAGCAGCGATACGGTGCCCTGACCTCGCTTTTTCTCATAAACGCCTCCATCAGCAGGGTACAAAAAGAGCCGTCCGGGTTTTCGCCCGTCGGCTCTCTGCTGTTCACTTTTGACACGATAATTATAGCACGCGTAAAATAGCCTGTCACGGTCAAAACCCAGATAAAAAACGGTCAAATTCCGGCACTTGACGCATTTCCCTCCGATTTCTAAATCCGCCTCATGCCAAACACCGTATCTCGGAAACTCTCTACCTGTGCAATCAGTTCATCGTGCGCCTCCACGTTGGCCACACAGAGCAGCCCCAACCGATTCTGTATCATATCCTGATAGTAGTCACAGATATCATTGGCCTGCTGAAGCAGATTGGTCAGGTTACCCAAATCCGCATCCGTCATACAGTATTCATCCTGCATTTCTTCAGGCTCAACGCAAAGTTTCGGTTTTTTCATAATTTTCTCCCGTCTCCCCGTCCGGCCGCTAGGTCAGCCTGCTTTTTGTTGATCAGGCGGCTACTACTGCCGCATTAAGACGCTGCCAATCGCTCCTGCTCATTCCCAGCACCGTATAGCCGATGCTCTCCATCTCCGTCGAACGGTCGTAGCTTTCTACGTCCTGTGCCGCTCGCGTAATAGCATTGGATAAGCCATACAAGGACAAATCTCCGCCGCGAATCAGATGATCCAGCACTCCGCTTCCTTCCGCCTTGTTTAAGCCATAATCCGCGGCCGCCAGTTCCACCATCTGCGGAATGTCCGCGCTGGTGATTTTGGCTTCTTTCGCCTCCCGCATCATTTCGATCACCCGTTCAAAACGGGTCTGGTCTACCACCGCTCGAACGGTATCTCTTACCTTGAGCAGCAACGCACGGTCATCGGCCGCCAGCGTTTCACTGCTGTACAAGGTGTAATCCTCCGCTGCTTCGTTTCCGCGCCCAACATGGTATTTTCGCGTTCTGGCATCGTTAACCACCATACCATTGGTGCAAACCAGCCTGTATACGAGCGGCTGAATAGACATACTGCCCATGCCGACCTCGGAATTGGTAATGAGAATGCCCGATTGCACAATATCACCGGGGACGACTTCCGCCGTCAGCCGCGGATTTACCGCCTTGAGATACATCTTGCTTTCAGTAATCTCACAGCTTTCAATCCGCACATCCGGCATTTCGGCAAGAATCGGAAGCACAGCTTCAGCAATTTCGGCGTTGTCGATTCGCCGATACCGTTCGGAGAGGAACGCCCTCGCGTTGCCGTCCAACGTGCGCACCATTCGCTTTTGCGGGGTCATCGTGAACCAGCTGTTCACATTCTGCGCCAGCAGTTCGGGATTCTCCGCTCGCATCTTATCATAATACTTAGCAGGGATGCCAAGCGCCGAACCGATCTGACGATGGGCAATTTCTCCAACACCCAACAGCGTACTGACGTTCTTGCTGTCATTGCGCATCATCATTTGATACGCCCCGGCTTCGACGAATCCCATCTCCAAGTTACGAGTGTCCAGCAGATAATCCCGCTTCGCGTTTCTCTGGCGCTCCAACTCCTGCGCCAGTTCCATAAGTGATCGTCCGTTTTTCATTTTGCATTTCCTCCTGTTGGTCATTTCATCAGCCTTTGGGGCTTTGTAGAGTGCCCAGTGCCCGGGCACTCTGAAAACCTCAATCCACTTCTTCAAACCGTCTGATGTACATGTGCTTGATGGTTTCTTCCCGGTTGTCAGCGCTCACCGCCCAGAGGTCAGTGAGATAAGCGCCTCCCATCACAAAGCTGTCATCAGCGAACGCGGTAAATTTGACCCATACATCAAAATCCGCCGAATCTTCGCCGTATGCGTCGCGCACGCGGAAGTTCTTTGCAATCTCGGCGCTGGCTTCCAGCACCTTCACACGGCTGTGAGAGCAGACGAGCTCGGCGGCCATCTTCGCCCATTCCTTCGCCGTCCACTCGTCATTCCGTTCGGATTCGATGACACTGCGCACGGAAGGCATCTCCGCGACCGTAACAATGCGCTTCATCTCGTTTGTAAACTGAATTTTCATTTCCTGTTTCTCTCTTTCTCAATGCGCGTTCTTGATGCACCACTCGATTGCGTGCCCTGCATCCGCAAAGGTTTGCCTGGCGACCTTCAAAAGTTCCAGTCGGCACTCCTCTGCCGAGAAGTCCTCCTCCGGGTCATCCACGAAGCCATAAACAGCGGCCTCCGTTTCTCCTTGCCAGTTCATTTGCGCAATCAGAACTCGGTCACCGAACCGCATCATGCTGTCATGGCAAGGTTTGAGGCGACCGCAAAAGATCTCCATGCAGGTGCTCTTCGGGAAATTAATCCACTGCTTTTTCATATCGCGTTTATCTCCTTGTTTTTTATATTTAACTTGTTGCACATATAATACACCATGTCAAATCGCATGTCAATATGTTTTCTAAACTTTTTATTTATCTTTTTGGATTTTTCTCTTTACACATGAAGCCTACATGCGATATAATGGGTGCTGGAAGGTGATATAATGTTTTCTTTTAACAAGCTCTGGAAACTTCTAATTGATTTGGGCATGTCAAAGACTGAATTTCGGCAAAAAGTCGGACTTTCTTCTACGACAGTTGCCGCAATGGGTAAAGGTACGGGTTTAACACCTAAAGTTCTTGCCCGCATCTGTGAAACGCTGCATTGTCAACCGGGCGACATCATGGAATACATTCCCGGTTCTTCGACTTCCGAATTTCCCCATGAAGCAAAATAAAGGCGCCGAAATCGACGCCTTTTCTTTATGCCTCATTCATCTGTTGCGACACCTCGACCATGCGCTCCAACCCTTGGCGCATCACATACTTGAGTGCTCCCTCGGTCATCCAGTCCCCGTATTCATCCGAGTATCGTTTCACCGTTTCCCGCCAGCGCAACCCGCTGACCAGATGCGCCATAATAACAAACCGCTCACGTTCCAGCAGCGCGGAGAGGAGGATATCAAGCATGTTTTTTCTGGCTTTGAGGCTTTCCAATTCCTGTGTATCCGCTCGAAGACTATCTATGTCGGCCATCGGCAAATCATTCATCAGCACCATAGCCGTCCGCTCCGTCAGGCTGATCGGTGATCCGTGCGCCACGGGCATATCTGTAATTTGAGGAGAACCAAGCTGCGTCCCTGCAATAAAACCTGACCCTCTGTCCAGACTGGCTTCTGCTCGGCGAATGCGATATGCAAGCACATCCATCCGCGTACACATTTTACGGTAGTCATACAGGTACGTCATCAGTTTTGTCTTCGTCATACGCGCTCCGCTCCTCCTCCGTCATTATTCCCAGCAGTAATGCACGGTCAAGAACCAGCTTTCTAAGCTGCATCGCCTTACTTATCGCCCTGTTTGCCGTTTCTGCCAATTCGATGGCAGCTTTTGCCTTTTTGTCTGCCGCCTGCCAGACTGCTTGCCACATTGCCGCCGCGCCGAGTGCAAAAGCCACGCTCGCAAGCACCATCAGTTTCACGATCTCCAGCATGCTTTCCTCCGTTCCCCCACGCTATCGCTTAAAACGGCAGTTGATCGTCGTCCACCTCGGTGAACCCGCCGTAGTCGCCATGATGCTGTGGAGCACTATCCGTCCTGCCGTCCTTGCCGGCCGCCTCGATATAGCCGTCCTGTGGGGCGCTCGTCGGTGCGCCGAAACTACCGCTGTTCTTTTGCGACTGCGATGTTAGAAATTCGACTTCCTCCGCGACGATATCCCACGCTACCCGCTTCGTGCCGTCTTTGACCTCATAAGTACGCGTTTGAATCGAGCCCGTCACCGCAACTTTTCTTCCCTTGGACAGGTAACGGCTGCATAGCTCGGCCAACTGCCGCCATGCGACAACGTTCAAAAAATCCGTCTCCTGCTGCCCAGTTTGAGAATTACGAAACCGTCGATTCACCGCGACGGTAAAGTTGCAAACAGGCGTACCTGCGCTCGTACTTTTCAGCTCCGGGTCTCTCGTCAGGTTTCCGATCAGAAATACTTTGTTCATTCCCCTTTTTCCCCCGTTTCTTTCCGTCCGTATGGCATATCTGATCTATCTCCTCATCACGCCGACGCTTTTCTTCGTCAAGTGCCCTCTGCGTGACTCTCATACAGGAATACGAACAGAAATACACATATCCGTCAGCTTTCCCCTTGGCTTTCATGGACAGTTTATAAGCATGCTGCGGTGTTTTATAGAACGGTTTCCCGCACTGCCAGCACTTACAACGCGTCCGACTTACCATTCCGCCATCCAGCGATGCCGTTCCATGAATGAACTCGTGAATTTTAGAATCACTCATCCGGCACAGCCCCCTTCTCCTGCTGCGGCTCATCTGTGGGGTGATCTTCTGGGATGCCGCACATATTATGCCAGCGCGTGTGCATATCATAGGCGTGCATCCATGTCATATCGCCCTTCTTCCATTCCCGTAACCCGTCCCGAATACCGTAAAGCATCTGGTACAGTGCCGAATCAACCGTCATTCCGCCTGCCCCAGTTCCCATCAGCGGCATAAACACTGCCGTTTCAGTTGTCACGCTCAGCTCGTTTTTCACCGTCAAGACGGCCGCACGTGCCGCCTGATAGACATAATCTGTGCCGACAATCTCCATCGGAATCTGCATGGTCGGCGCGTAGATGACATTGGGGGAATTTGCGACTTTCGCCCGAAGCGCCGTCCCGATGGGCATTTCCGGCCCATACAACTGGGCAATCCTCGTCTGGATGCGTTCTTCGATGCCCGGCCACGTCTGCGCAACAGCCAAATCAACGCCGCCGTCCATCAGCCCAAAGCTGTTGCCCGAAGTCACGACAACATCCCTGCTCGTGATTTTTCCCTGCTGCGCCAAGTCTTCCAGCTTGCCGCATACAGCCTGCATAGTCCTTTCCCTCTTTACGGCATTAGAAATGAACTCGCACACATCCTGATTTGGATGAAAAAAGATGATCTTCATGTGTCTTTTTCCTTTCTCACACTTTGCCTTCGTCGATTTTTGATGACAGATATGACCAAAACACCGCAAACAACGTACTGCAATAATCCAATGGGCTTCCGGACCATCAGCGCGCTTTCTTTCTTTTCTTCGTCGGTTTATTGGCCATCGTCAGGTAGCCCATCTTCTTTTTACGAAACAGCCTATCTAAAATCTTCATTTTCGCTTTTGCTCCCTTCATCGTGCAAAAAACTCGCCGATGCGGCTTCTTGCATATTCTTCTTCCGTCGCGCTGAACCAATATTGAACGATTTCACCGTTCTTTTCCCCCTCAATGCAGATTCGGTACTGTGGCCCATGGCTGGTGCTGCTCGACCTGCCCGTATCCGCATCATAGCGATATGATGAATAGGCTGCTGTATAGCCCTTATCCACCACAATTCCGCACTGAATCGAATTGCGTTCATTTTCAACAAAACCGACAATGCCAAGGGCAATCAGGCACATGAGCACCGCAAAAAGACCATTACGCCGATGAATCCCCAGTCAATCCGCCTCACCTTGCACCTCCATTTTCTCTGCCGCTTTAATCCATTCTCTCGGAATCCGTCCATTGAAAGCCCTCCACTGCTCTGAATATGGATATCCATCAAAAACAATTTCCGCACCGGGAACGGCTTCGGAAAGCTGCTGCCTATCGAAAATATTTTTCAGCCACAAATCGGGAATTTCAATCGTCAACCGCCATGCCGTCCGGCTATACTGGACAAAGTTCTGCGTTGCCCAGCTTTGATGCGTCGGATCGGGGTCACAGGTCAGCCACACCCAGCCCGTATACATGACAAAGCCTTTCTTCTCTGGAACAGCAACTCCGCCCATCGTCAGGCCATCCTTCAAAATACGCCAGAGCAGTTTGTCAGCACAGAAATGATAAAGTTTCACGGCTTTATCCTCCTCTGCTTTTCTTCTCTGATGTCGTTTAGGAAATACAGCCACTTCGGCTGGTCGATCTGCTCATCTCCGAGGCTGTCCGCCTCGATGATGTCCCTTTCCATAACCGTCAGCGTCTTGCTGTCCAGTTTCGACAGCAACGGTCTGATGAAATCTATCACCAGACCCGGCATATAGGTCTGCCGACCGATGCAGTACCTCACGGCACAAATCAGTACCGCGCCGAAATCATTGTTCTGGTCAGATATCTTAATCATTCGTCGTCGCCCCCTCCCAAGGGTGGTTCTCCATCTCTTGCTGTGTCGCTTTTCTCTGCCAGCAGCGCCAGTATTTGCCATACATATCGATTTCGTGACCTCTCGAAATTGGTCTTCTACTTATCCCATGGGAACTGCTGAACGAAATCGACACCCATAATTTCTCGCAGGCTCGATTTCATAAAAATCGGAGTCTTTTGCTGCACAGAACAGTAGGCCAGTTCATCAATCCAGCTCTTTTCTGGAATAACCTTGCCTTTCCGATTGCCCGTTTCCGCGCCGACAATAATCCAATCTACCCGCTGTTCCGGCGGCGTGTCGAAATAATTCAGCCCGGTGAACGGTGCAAAAATCGGTTCGATGGAAACAAACGTCTTTGCCCTTCCACAGAAGAAATATTCCTGCATCGGGTTTTCGCAAGTCGTCCCGTACCAGAATCGGTCATTGTTCAGCGGCAATATGCCCGCCTGAATCAGCTTGATATATCGTTTTGGATTCTTGGTCAGGAACAGGTAGCGATGTTGCGGTGCAGCTTTGCAAGCCTCAATTACCGCACTGATCCACTCCGTCGGCACCCACTCGCCAAACAGATCTGCCATGCTGCACACGAAGATATCGCGCGGTTTCGTCCAGCGCATCGGCTGATTCAGCCTGTACCTATGAAATGTCGGTTTGAACCCAAAGGGATACGGAGCATTTGTCGTCTTTCCATCCAACCGCGTCACTTTCAGGGGCTCGTTCAATTCAATGCAGGGCAAGGAACTATGGCACATCGCTGAATCATCGCTTCGCTCATGCCCTTCATAGCGTTTTGCCATGCCTCTGGCATAGCAATATGGGCAACTGTGCAAACAACCCGTAACAGGGTTCCATGTTGCATCCGCCCAGTCAATTTTCGTTTTATCCATTTTTCACCCCGTACTTTTCTCACAAAATAGATTAACCGTAATGAGTGCCATGGGATTTCACCGTCTTTTCGTATCTGTCCGGCTCATGGGCATAGCATCGGATGCAGAACATGCACGCCGTCGGTTGTGAATCATTCTCATGGCTGCATCTGCCGCACGCGTCCCTGTACGCCAATACGCAAATCTCCTGATGCTCGGCGACGGGACACGATTCTCCAATATACGGGCTTTCAAACCGCGTGCATCGCCCGTCCTCAAATGCTCTACACTCCACATTTTTCACTCTCCTGCAATCAGAAATTGATTCATTCCTGCGTCGGACTCAGCAAGGAAATACTGAGCGTCGCGCATAATGGCTTCATAGCGCTCGCGTCCCTGAAAACTGTCCACGACGCGCTGTTCCTCCGGGGACATGTCCGAATATTTGTATTTCCCGTAGGCGTTCGGCAACCATCCTTTCTTTCGCCCTGCAAAGATATTGAACTTCTCTAGGAGATTTTCATCCTTAAAGATGAGATGAGCCGTGCCTTTTTTGAAGAATGTAGCCTTGAAATACTTGGTATCAATGTTTCGTGTGCATCCAGTTGACTCGGCTATTCTGAAGGCTGTATCGAGGCTTCCCTCCCAGTCAGTTCGCCCGCAGTCGAGAAAATCAAACACCTTTTCGATATCACGGAATCTCTGAATGACGCGCCATGAATCAAACGATTTGTCATAGGAGTAGGTGGAGTAGAAGGGGATAATCACCTTCTTACCGACCTTGAAGCAGTCATTTGTTTTCCAGCCATCATAATAGTGCCGGTTCGGGCTTTCCTCGTTCCAGTATTTTTGAGTCCAGCTATCGAACAGTGCAACAATGGTATCTTCGATGCCGCCAATGACCTTGGCATTCATTTTGATGATGAGTGTCATAATGTTGTAGATCGAAAATTCGTAATCGACCAGTTGCGAAATACTGTCGTGCAGCTCATTGATAAGGTTCGATGTGAGTCGCTGCACAATAGCAGGCTGTTTGAAGATCATGTTCCAGTACTTGTATCGGGTTTCCCTGATGTACTTATTGATCGAGCAATCGTTTAGATTGCTACATCCCGTAATTTTGAGGCTGATGATCGGCGAGTTGTACTTTTCATTCGGTAGATTGAGCATGTAGGGTGACATGGCCTGCCATTCCTCAATGAGCCGGATGCCGCAGGCGACCTCATAATTGTAGCGGTTTACCCATTCGTCCATCTCACTATACAAGGCAAGATCGCCGTATTGTTCCGGGATTTCCTGCCGCTTGTAGGTCGGAGCTTCTTTCATCCCCTGCATTATCGAGCTATCCCGTTTTCGTTGAGGAATAACCTTTTTGACGAGAGCCACGTCTACATCTGTTTTGCGTTCTGCGTCACGGAAAGCGTCGGAGATGAAGGAAATCTCCGCGCCCGTCTGAAGGGCTGCTACAAGGCGCTTTCGCGTTTCCGTGTAGGGGTTGCGGATTGTTTCGGCATTGAGGATGCAACGAATTTCGCCGCCATGCTCCATCAATTCAAGAGCTTTGAGAAAGTGGTCAGCCCCTCGGTCAAAAGGGGGATTCATTACGATGAGGCTGTAGCGTTTTTGAGTCTGGAATGAGAGGAAATCATCGTGAATGACCCGGAATCCGCGCCCTTCAAGTGTATTGCGGAGGAGCGCGTCTATTTCGATGCAGTCAATGTCGGCTTCTTCAGCCGCCCCTCTGATGCTGCGGTCATCATATGTCGGGTATCCGTTGCGGGCGTAGTACATTTTTTTTGCGGCGTACAGGGCAAGGTCGCCCTTTCCGGCGCTCGGTTCAAGAACACAGTCGATCTTGTCCCATTTGATCCCATCAAGCAGCTTTTCCGCCAGCGATTCCGGCGTAGGGTAGAAGGTTTTCTGCGCACGATCACTTTCGACCGCTTTGATGACTGCTGTGTTCATTGTGCCGCCTCCGTTTTTTCCAAGCCGCAAAGTTCCGGCAGATTCGCTCTGACCAACGCTGCCGGAATCGGCGGACAAACAGCATTGCCGCATCTGGCGACCTGCTCCACCTTCGGATAAGCCTTTCCGTCCGCATCTACATCAATGATGTAGTTTTCAGGGAATCCCTGCGCATCAAAAAGCTCGCGCGGGGTCAGCATCCGCAGCCCGATGTCCACAATCTGATATTTTTCCCCGCACACTGTAACCAGCCCAAGCCTGTCTTTGGATGTAATCGTCGGCGCGGGCTTCTCACAGGATGCCGCATTGTCTCCATTCCCGTAATACTTGACCAGAAACGCTCGAACATCTCCAAAATGGCCAGCTCTGGCCGTAATGGTGTTGAGCGGTTCATCTGCGCATTGCCCGTCGCAATTATTGTTGAACTGCGTCACATAGGCCGCGCACAGCGCATTATGGTCAATGGCCGTTACCGTCGGCAATGGAGCATCCGCCGCGCTGGCCGGGCTGCTCGTTCCGTAGAACTTGCTGATAAATGCGGAAACCATTCCATATCGGTTTGAAGCGTCCACAGTCATAATCGGTTTATCTACCGTCTGCCCGCGCACTTCGCCGCCCTGCTCATCGTGATACTGAATCATCATGGGCATGACTACGCCCGTGCCATGCTTGGCCGTGATCGTATCCAGCGGTTCTGCGATATCCTGTCCCCTAAAATTTTCACCACCATGATTGACTTGAATAATGAATGGCGACGGGTTCTTCAAAACAAATTTTTCAATGCCTCTTGCAATTCTACGCATGGTCTTTTCCGAAAGCGGGCGAACAGCATGAATCCCGTACTGCTTGAAAATTTCCTCGCTTGTCGCAAAAATTGACGGGCATGGGAGATTGAAATCCAGCACATCAGCTACCGGCACCCATGGCTTTTTCATTCCTGCCAGTGCCTCAAAGCTATCTGGCGCCGCGTGCGTCGGTTCAGGCCAGACAATCGATTTTCCGTCACAGCGTGCAATCAGGAAGAACCGTTTCCGAATGGTCGGCGCTCCATAATCACACGCCCGCATCATCCTGTACTCGACCTTGTACCCTTGCCGTTCAAGCTGGCTGACGAACCGCCGGAAAGTTTCGCCCTTATATCGGGGATCTGGCCGATTATCCTTATCAAGCCGTCCCCAGTCCTGAAATTCTTCTACGTTTTCCAGCATGATAACGCGCGGATGCACCGCTTTCGCCCACTTTACCGCAACCCACGCCAGCCCTCGAATATGCCTGCTGACAGGCTTTCCGCCTTTCGCCCTGCTGTGATGCTTACAGTCCGGCGAAAACCACGCCAGCGCCACAGACCGCCCCGCACACGCCTTGACGGGATTGACCTTCCAAACATCCTCCTGATAATGCTCGGTTGTCGGATGGTTTGCTCTGTGCATCGCAATCGCCGCCGGGTCATGGTTGATGGCAATATCCACGCTGCGGCCTATTGCCATTTCAATACCCGTTGATGCGCCGCCGCCACCTGCGAAGTTATCCACGACAATCTCGCTCATTTGACTTCACTGCTTTCTTTTGATATAATGAATACGGTTTTTTGAGGAATGTCCTGCCCGCGGCCCTAACGCGGACAGGACGTTTTTTGTTTATGCGATAATCGTAACCATGCCGCTGGTTACCAAGTTATCCAGCGCCTTATCCAGATACGCGTGAATATCCTGAATCGCCCGATGCTTCCACAGGCCGCCGTCTGCCTCGTAAAGCGCAATCTCCGGCATGCCCTTTCCATCGCTGTTCCTGATACGCAGAATGAACGGGCTTTCCGGCTGATCAATCTCGCAGAACGTGCGGAACGGCCTCAAATACACGGGATTTTTGATGACCACATCGCTGACCCGCACAATGCCGTCACGCACCGTTACACGCTGACTGATGCCGTCGTCGCTGGTGTTTGTCCCCTTCTCTATGCTCAAATTGCCAACCACCTTGCCGACTTCCAACGAATTGTCGGTTTCAATAAACCGGCTCTGAAGCTGCACGATGAATTCTTCCTGCCCAATATACCTGCCAAATTCGAACGGCTCATTGTCGGTCACGACACGCGCCAGCTCGGCTCGAACCGCATAATCATCGCTGCACTTAATCCCATACAGCACAACCTTGCGCGGGTCGGTTACCTGCACGACCAAATTTCCAAACTTATCCAGATGATCGTCCGGGTCGTTCAGGATATAATCCACCAAGCCGCTCAGCGTGAAGATGTTCACTGTCGGGAGCACCGCCGGAAACGGCTCTTTGATACGCACCAAATCACTCGTGTTGACATACATGCGGCCGTCAATCTCCTGTACTGTATAACTCCGGTTCTTGGTGCCAAGCTCGTACAGGAAGCGCATCGCTTCGGCGTCAAGCTCTCCCAGCTTGAACAGCGGAACTTCCCTCATTTCGCTGACGCTCTTTCCATTCTGAATGCTTGCCATAATTTACAGGCTCCTTTCTTTTGCTCGGAACGACACAATCTGCGGCATCGTTCCCGGTTCATCCTGCGGTTCATCTTCCGTCGTGCCAATCGGCATGCTGACAGCTTCCGGCTGCACATTGCCGGCCATGTCGAGCTGCCCCGCCACCTGATTCAACTTCTGCGTCGCATAAATCGTTCCGTCATCAGTCTGGTCGAAGAAAACGCTCTGCTTCACAGGCGTAGGTGGCGCGAAACTCTCCTTCACATCAAAGGACATCTCGCCTCCGTCCCTGCTCTCGGTCGGCTTAATGGTCAGCACCATCGTGATTTTGCGCGCCCGTCTGGGCTCCGTGTTCGGGTCAAGAATGTTGCGCGTCATTCTGCCGAGCGCATCTTCCCAGCGCTCCTGCACCGCACCGCCCATCAGGCGGCTCAGGTCTTTGAGGTTGCCAAAGGTTTGGCTCATTGTGTTTTACCCTCCTTGTGTGTCTCGCTCAAATGCGAAGAAGTTCATGTGTGGCGCATCGAAAGCAATCGGCAAAATACCCTTGCGGCCGTTTCGATTCTTCGCCACGTTGATAAGCATGAATGTCCATCCGTTCATCTGACAGGATTCGGCCATCTGCTGCCACGGCTCTGGAACAGTCCGAATATCCGGTGCATGCAGAATCAAAAACTGATTCGCGTCCTGCTCAATGGTGCCGCTCTCTCGGCTTTCGCTCATTTTGGGCATCCGCCCGCCTTCGCCTGTTCCCATTTCGGACTGACGATTCATCTGCGTCATGGCAATAACGGGAATTTTCAGCTCCATTGCCAGCCGTTTAAGCGCTCTGGAAATCTCACCGACTTCTTCCGCGCGGTTGTTGGTCTTTCTGCCGCTCCTGAGCAGCTGCAAGTAATCCACGACAACCATATCGATCCCTGTTTCCTGCCGCTGTCTGAGGGCAAGGGAACGGATTTGCAAAGGGGTCTGTGCCTGCGTGCTGATGCTCAGCTGGATTTGCCCTATTTCCGCATACGCGGCAACGACGCTCTGAATCTGCTCATCGGAAAAGTTGCGCGCTTCAATGGCATCCACCGGTACACCCGAAAAGCGTGCCACGATGCGGTCATACAGCTCGGCTTCGTCCATCTCAAGCGATACATACAGGACATGCTTTCCCGACCGTGCCGCGTTGGTAGCAATAAACAGCCCCAATGCCGATTTGCCAACGGATGGCCTTGCGCCGATGATGCACAGCTTGCTGCCTCGAATCCCGCCGCCCAACACACCATCCAGCCGACCAATTCCCGTGTGCATGCTGTCATCCGTTTTCTGTTCGGCAAACAGATAGTCGTGCATATTGAGAATCATCTGCGGGATGGAAACAATCTCCTGGGTCGGCCCATTCTTCGCCAATTCATCAATCTGCCCGCGAATTTCTTCCGCCGCCTTGACAGGATCAGTCAGCTCGTTTCGGGCAAGCTCTACGGTCTGTTGAGCGATTTTGCACAGCGCCCGCCGCATGCTGGCCGCTTTGACGTTCGCCACATACTGATCACACAGCACCAGCGACGGCATGCCGCTTTGCAGCAGATCAACCAGCAGCGTCGAATCGAAATTCGGCATCGCATCCGAAACGGTAACGAGGTCGCATGTCTTATTTTGAGCATCCAGTTTTTGCATGACGGCAAAAACTTCGTGGCAAATCAAATCCGTGAAATCTTCAAGCGTCAGCTCAATATTTCGCGGAAGAATATCGCCTCGCAGGATAGCACCGATAATTGCCCTCTCGCTTTCAGCCGCCTGATAGGCAGTGGTTTTCTCCTCACTCACAGACACTCGTACCCCTCGTAGTAATCTTTGCCGTCCTTCGTTTCACAGATAGGCGGCGCAGCCTGATTGGGTGGCTTTCCTCTGGCTCTGTGGTCGGCTGGTGCAATATCATCATCCGATCCGCCCTGCTTGCGGTACGCTCGAAGAATCCCCAGCACATAGCGTGAGGTTTGTTTATGCGCACGACGCGCCTTTTCGATGGCTTCCAACACCCATGCCTTGGGAAATTCCAGCATGAGCAGGAAATCGCCATGCTCATCACGGGCATCCAGCGATGCAGTGTCCCAATCCTCATGGAAAATCCCGGCCTTTCGTCCTGCTTCTTCGATTTCCTGATTGATGGCAATCTGCTCCAGCAACCCTTCTTCCGTTTCACCAGAGGGCGGGGGCAGGCTGCTCGTTTCGCCCTTGCTGCTTATATCCTTCTCTCTCTCTTTTTCTAATTCTTTATCTGATTCTATATGGGTGCATCCGCAACCGTCCGAATCCGTTTGCATGTTTAATGCTTCCGCTCCTTGCGTTTGCATGCATTCGCATCCATCTGCATACGTTTGCTTTCCAGCCGCACTTTGCGGATGCCAGCGTGCATTTGCAGCATTGCGCGTGCTTTCCGTGCGTTTTTTGAGGTTCTCAAGCCCCCGATCTACGTTGCGCACCATCAGCGTGAATGCCATACTTGCCGCAGGGCAAAGCTCGCCCTTCTCCGGCCGCCTACCCTCTTTCGCGTATCTGGATAACGCCACAATGACTGCCATCGCGTCGGCAGGTTCAAGCTCATTGTTCAGCGCTTCCACATCGGCAAAGTCAAGGACAAACCCTCTGGCTTTTTCTGAACGCATTTACCTGTTACACCTCCTTTTTGCTTTTTCTGGTCTAAGTGCGGCAGCATGCCGCTGGTGCGGCGCGCCAGAGTTGAGCCGGCAACAGTGCCAAAGGGGAAGAACACTGTCAAAACCGTTTGCGCCGCATAGTGCCGGTCTTTCCCGGCTGCCAGTATGAATTTGCTATTTGATTTTGTGTCCGGCAGCGTACTCTGCCTCCCTTCTTCTGCCGCCTTTTCTACCGTTTCAGCTCGACTCCTTCTGCTTTGGCGGCCATCGGACTTAAACCGATATCTGCGCTCGGCGCTACTATCCACCGTGCGCTGCATTGCTTGTGCTACGCCGCCACGACGCGGGGGAATCTCCCCCCGCATATTTATTGCTTGGCCTGTTCGACCTGTTTAGGCTTTTGAGGCGGCATGAATGTTTGAACCATCTGCACCACTTCATCAAATCGCGCTGCCGGAATATCGGCAACCCTGGCAATGCCCATACGCTTGAGCGCATCGCTGATTTCGCCCTGCCGCCCCGTTTCCTTCTCCATCTGCATGATCTTCTCGATCTGCTCTTTGGTAATAGTCTCGTTCTTCCCGTTTCCTCCAAGATGCGGGAATACTTCGCCCAGCGTCAGCGCGCCGTCATCAAAGCTGCATTTCAGCTCTTTGAGCTTGATCATGTGGTCAGCGTTCCAATCGTCAATCTTGGCGTTCAAGTAGTTCTCCAAATCCGTCCTCGTCACACCCAGCTTTTCATAAATGCGCAGCATCTTCGCCACGAGGTCGGCGCGCTTTTTTTCGTCCTTCATAATCTCAACCAACCCATTGGATGATGTTTTTCGGCAGGCCGCAACCGCCGCCGAGGTTACATCGCCGGGAATAATCTGAAGGATGCAGGCGCGCAGTCTGCGGCTGCCCATGTTGGCTTCCAGTTCGTAGATATCGCGGTCATCGGTCAGCTTATAGCCGCCCGAACGCGTAGACCGCCAATGCTTCACCTCAAAATGGCGTGAAACGTAGGTGTTTGTCTGCAAATCCCATGCGAACGCGCGGATTGCACTGAACCCAACGCCGTTCTTGGCTACACCGCGTTCAAGCACTTCCATACCAAAGGTCACATTGCCCCAGTTTCGGGCAAGCACCTCTGCCAGCCGGATGGATGGTCCGGAAATCATTTCATTGCCGCGCGGGTACAGGTAGATCGCCGCATCCGCCAGCGTCGGGCGCTCGCATTCCCGCAAGATGCAATCCATACTCAAAAGCGGATCGCGCGGAAACTGGCGCGCCATCATCACCTGCGCTTTGACCTCCGATACCGCGCGAGCTTCTGCATTGGCAGCAACCGCATTGCCGGAATCATGGCGTTTCGCATCCATGCTCATACCGTTCGCCGGGGCAACCGCATACGGATTGATGACCTGCAAATTTTCGAGTTCTTCCATCGTTTTTCGTTCCTCCCTTACGCCTTTACGCTGATGGTTGTATCCTGATAGAACTCAACGCCGGGGATGCTGGCCTCGCCCTTGCTCATTCGGGCAAGCGCATCCAACGCTGTCTGATTGATTTTCCGCAGCTCCATACCATTCACATAGGCTGGCACAGCGGCTTCATCCACCACGCGCGCCTTCCAACGCTTGCTGACGGTTGTGCCGACCGCCTTCGCGGGTTCGGCAACCAGCACGGATGCTTTCATGTCCTCCACCATCTCGGCCATCGCCATCGAAATCGCCGCGCCGTGCATGTCCCCGGCCTGCTCGGCCTCCGCCGCCTCATTCATCAGACGGTCACGTTCAATCTGCTGGCGCTTGACGGCTTTCCGCTCTGCCTCGCGTCTGGCTTCCGCTTCCGCCGTCTGATACCGTGCCATACCCGCCTTGATGGTTTTCTCTGCCCGTTCCATCGGCGCAAGCATGGCCTTCTCCTGCTCGCAGATACGGGCATGCGCAGCTTTCGCCGCATCCTTGCTGGGTTTCCAGTATTCCTTCATCTGTTTGGAGCGCTTCTTGATTTCCACGAGGAACGCCGCCGCGTCCTCATACTCGCGCGCATTTCCGATTCGCATATTCTCGGCTCGCTCAATAATCGCCTGACCCGAAGCAGTCAACTGTTCTTCGATGCCGAGCGAACCAAGTGTCCGAATCTGCAAAACGTTGTCTGTTGCTCTTGCTTCCATGTACATCACTCCTATCTGATTTCCGCCTGCATCGCGTTGTAAATCGCCATACAATGCAAAAAGTTTTTATATCCGTCATCGACCTGCCCGAAGTGATAACGTCCATCTCGCATAAGCTGTAAACCGTACAGCCGCCGAATCTTCATGCCGTGACTTTGCATCGCATGGGCATACGCGCCAATCTGCGTGGCCAGCATAACGCTGTGATAAGCCGCGGTGCATTTCAGATCAACCACATCAACGCCCTGCCCATCGTCGGGTTCGATGTGCCCCAGCAAGTCCAGCGTCCCCGCATACATCATCTGTCGATGATAGGTGCGAATCTCGCTGCCCTGCCAAGTCGGCGAATAATCCTTGCAAAAACGGAGGAACGCTCGGACGTATGGCGCAGTATCTTCATCTGTTTCAAGCACACCATACCTGACATAATTGCTGACCTGTTCATGCGCCCGCGTTCCTCTGTCCGCCGCCGCATCCAACGCCGCCTGCGGAACGGCTGCATAGAGCATGCTGCTCATCGGAGACATAATCTGCGTCACACTCGGCAGAACAAGCCCGCCCAGCGTATACAAATGCTGCTGCTCATCAAATGCCAGCTCCGGCCTTGACTGTATCTCCATCACACAGCCTCGCAATAATCCAGTTCTTCAAGGCTTGCGGCTTCCGCGCGGCTCTGGTACTCGTCGCAAACAACTACAGCGCTGTCCAGCGCCGTATATAAGCAACTGACCAAATCGCTGAGCTGCACGTCCTGCAACGCTCCTTTTTCGGTGGTGCGAATCATAGCTCGCAATTCCCTGCAAACACTTTCCAGATGATCGAGGATGGCGTATTCCGCTTCACTCATTGCGTACCTCCTTGACGTTTCTGTGACGAATCTGCTATAATAACAACAGCGCCACTTCTGGTCTGAATGCGGTGCGGAGGTCAGCATCTTCTCCATGCTGATCTCTTTTTTTATTGTCTCGCCGCATTTTGTTGTTCTTCCTTCTTGAGCTTGCACGCCGCCCAAATGAAGAATGACACGCCTCCGGCAATGCCGAGCGCAAGCAGGATGCTCACGCCAGCCCAGAACAGATCAATCAGTTTTTCGAGCATTTCTTTCCGCCTCTTTTCTCGACTGTCTTTACATCATCGCGAATCACCCGTTCTGTCGCATGAGATATAAACTCACAAACCAGCGACCCAGCCTTGCCCTCATCCTCACCCGCCAAGGTTTTCACGACAACGCTGACACAGATTTCCAGCGCTTCGAGGATATCCTTCGCATTTCCGGCCATCGTCGTCATGCCGTTCTCGACTTTAATCAGGCAGTTGCTGTCGCTGACCTTGGATTTTTCACCGCAAACGTCTTTGACCACCAGCTCGACAAACTTCTCGACAATCTCCTTGCGCATTTCGTCTTTCCTTCCTGCGCAGGCCACTTTGAGAACATTTATGGCAACGGCGGTTGCCTGTGCAAGCAGTAACTCGGCCGTTCCAGAAAGATGCAGTTCCTTGTTGTCCTTGCAATAAATCATGGTTTTCGCTCCTATCTTCTCCGGGCTATCCGCCCGTTCTCATCCAGCAGCCCGTCCATAACGAGCAGCTTTGTCGTGGCTTTCCGCCTTCTGACAGCCTCCCGCTTTTCCGGGGCAGGCTGCCGCACCGTCCTGCGGCTCTGAATCCACGCATCAAGATCAGGCTCAAGCACGGCCAGATGCGGCCTTGTGGTGCTCGTTCCGATATTGACGCACGGCATTGTCCGCATAAGATCGTTGGCCGTCCTGCGGCTTACGCCCAAGACCTTGGCCACTTCCTCCGTGTGGAGCAGCTTCGCTTTCATGCCGCTTTCCTCCTAGATTTGTAAGAGACCCAATGCCGTTTCGATGGCCTCTCTGGCTTCCTCCAGCTCTTGTCGATAGCTGTTCCGCAGCGTCGGGTCAATCTGTCCATCGACGGCATCCCGCTCCACTCTATCTTGGAGCTTGAGCACATCGTCGATCTGATGCTTGGTATTGACGACCGCACCGAGCAACCCCAACTCTCGGCTATCGGACGCACCGAAGTATTTCACGATTTCGGGGTACTGCGCCCGTGCCCAGCGCCGAAACAAACCGACATCACGAAGCTGCTCCTCCATCATGTCCACGTCGGCCATCTCTGGAATCCAATCGCCGCGCTCCATGCGCTTGACCTGCTCAACAGACACACTGAGCAGCGCCGCAACCTGAATCTGGGTCAGCCCCGCCTCTTTTCGGGCATCCTTGAGAATCTGATGGGCTGTCTCGTTCATTTAGATATCTCCTTGTTTTGAATCCTTAAATATGATAAAATCGAATTAATTGATAAATCACTATAAGGAGTTGCTACCAGTGGGAAAAGTCGCTGCCTCTATGAACACGCCAAGTCCTGTAAACCTTGATTTACAAATTCCAAATCGTTGTCCCCACTGTCTTAAAATGATTACCCCCTCTTTGGAATATGTTGCTCTCAATACATCAGATGACGGGCATAACTCATCTGTCAGTGCATTTTGGGCATGTAATGGTTGTTCCCGCATCTTTTGCTCTCTTTACGCTTTTGCATCTGCCGATTATAGAGACGTTTATCCTTGCTTTATCACCGGCTCTTATCCACCCATTGTCGAAAAAACCGATATTGACCCTCGTGTAAAAGATGTCTCCCCTCGTTTCGCTAATCTTTTTCAGCAGTCCGAAAAAGCAAAATCAGAGGGAATGATTGATCTTGCTGGAATGGGCTTCAGAAAAGCATTAGAATGTCTTTTAAAGGATACTTTGATCTACCTTGAAAAGGACACTCCTGAGCATATTGCTGCCCTTAGTCTTAATGAAGCCATCAAATCATTCAGCGACAATCCTCGTCTCATAAAAGCTGCAACTCAAGCAAGAGTGGTCGGGAATGAATACACGCATTATCAAGCCCGCTACGAAGGCTATGACATTGACGTTCTGCAAAAACTCATCTCTATAACGCTTCATTGGCTTATTATGGAAATCGAAACCGCTGAACTTTTTCCTCTTCCGAAAAAGACTTAACCGCTTCGGCCAGCTCCATGCTGGTCTTTTTCTTTATTTCATCAAAATGCCGGATAATAATGACTTCGGCCATCTGTTTTGATGTTCGATAGTCCGCTTTCGCTTCTATTTCCAATGCTTCGTAAGTCTCTTGTGGCAAATCAATCTGCATGCTTTTCTTCCCGCCTCCTTTCCGAACGAAATCTGTTCTCTCTGCCTTCAAAACAGGCATTTCTTGACACTTCTTGACGTTTAATATTGATTAAAATTAACTTAATCAACGTCAATAACATCACCAAGAGAACAACCAAACAACTTAGCCATTCTCTTAATTGATGCGTACTTTGGAATTCGCTTTCCCTGTTCCCACAGGCAAACCGTCGAAGCATCTACACCGATTTTTTCAGCAAGTTCAGCCATTGACAGTCCAAGCCGTTCGCGATGTTCCTTGATTCGGTTCATAATTTTCATCACACCTCCTTGTTGATTTCTGTCAACATTATATTATCAGATTTTACTTTTGTCAATACGATTTCGTGATTTTAATAAACTTTTGTCAACTTTATTGACGTTTCATTGAATTAAAGATAAAATTATATTGATTAAAGTCAATAAAAGGGCGTGAGATCATGAATCGACTAAAGGAACTCCGAAAAGCTAACCGTATCACGCAAAAGGAAATTGCTGATATGTTCGGCATTTCTCCCAGCGCAGTTTCATTCTGGGAATCTGGGAAAAATAATATCGACTGGCGCTGTGCCACAATACTTGCTGAAAAGTTCCATGTTACCCCCGAATACTTACTCGGCGAAACCGACATCATCGACAGCGCTTCTATTCAGGCTCCTGCCGCTGTCCGAATCCCTGTCGTCGGTACAATCCGTGCCGGAATCCCGCTGGCGGCCATCGAGGATATTGAAGACTGGGAGGAAATTCCAGCGGACATGGCAAAGAAGGGCGAGTTCGTCGCTCTGCGTGTCAAAGGCGATTCAATGCTTCCCGATATCAAAGATGGAGATGTCGCAATCATCCGTCGGCAGGAAAGCATTGAAAACGGACAAATCGCCGCGGTCATCGTCAATGGGGAAGAGGCAACAATAAAAAAAGTCCGGCTTTTGCCGGACGGAATCATGCTGATCGGTCTGAATACCGAAGTATACGAGCCTCATTTCTATTCAAAGCAGGAAATATCTGACCTTCCCGTTCGCATTTATGGGAAGCTGGTCGAAGTACGAAGGAAATTCTATTGAGGAGGTTACATACGATGAAAAAGAGAGCCCGACGTTCCAGTGCCCCAAACCGTTCCAATAAGAAAAACTCTTCTGATAGTGGATGCTTATGGTCTGCAATCAAAGCAGTCCTTATGATCGCGTTCTGGCCTTTCACTTTGATTTACTGGCTTATATCCTCTCTGACCGGTTCAAAGCCTGTCAAGACTGAAATCTTCCCCTCTAATATTTCACCTTCACGTTCTGTCGGGAATGCTTCACAATCTGATGACGAATATCAGGCTGTCGGGCTTTACAAACCAACATTCGTTTTTTCGACGGTTGACGGCTACAAAGACAAACTCAAAAACGTTCGCGACAGGCAACGTGAAATGGTACATGATAAAACTGCCTGCATCGTTCCAACCAAATTCACCTATAATGGAAGCGTAACCGAGGGCAACCGGCTCGTAAACGATTGGATGCGTCTGATGCTTCGTGCGTTCAATGGGGAATGCGACGTTATCATCGACCATGTTTCTTTTTTGAATTTTGATAGTTCTAGGGAAAAAATCAAGAAATCAGCTGAATCCATCAACTCGATCGGTTCGCGCATGAATATCTCTATTTCCGATAAGTACATTGACTTGAAGCTCAACGAGCTGACCGTCGCCTATGACTATCAACAATTCAAACAGGCTGAAAAAGAACGGATCCGTCAAATCCGCGAAGATGAACGGGAAAAAGCGAAACTCGAAAGGGAATTGCAGGAACGCCGGGCAAAAATCATCAAAGACCAAAAGCACGTTGCCAATGAGCTTTCTGCTCTCTCTTCTCGACTGGAATCTGCAACGCCGGAAGAATCCGCAACGATACAATCTCGCATTGCTGAACTGAATGAGTATACTCAAAAGCTGCAAAGCGACCTTGACACTGTCGCCCAACGCGAGCAGCAAGCCCGCGCAGGCTATGTCTACATCATCTCGAATATTGGCTCGTTTGGCGAAAACGTTTATAAGATTGGCATGACCCGCCGTCTCGATCCGCAAGACCGAGTAGATGAACTCGGTGATGCTTCCGTTCCTTTTCGTTTTGACGTTCATGCCTTCATTTTTTCCGAAGATGCTGTCACGCTCGAAAACGCCTTGCACAACGCTTTCGCCTCTCGCCGTGTAAACCTCGTCAACCTGCGCCGTGAATTTTTCCATGTAACGCTGGATGAAATTGAGGCTTGCGTCAAGCAGAACTTCAGCGAAACCGTTGAATTCACCCGTACAGCCACCGCACAGGAATACCGTGAATCCGAAACAATCCGTGCTGAACAAGCTCTGGCAAGCTAATCGGAACATCAACCATTTTGCCAAGGTCGGCAAAATGGTCATCAAAAAAGCTCCAGTTGCACAGCCGCATGAGTAAGGCAAACAGAAAGGACGCTTCCATGAGCAACGATTTTCGTTTTCTGATGTATCAATCCGCCGAAGAAAATGTGAGTATCAACGCCATCATCAAAGACGAAACAATTTGGCTTTCTCAAAAGGGCATGGCTGAGCTGTTCGGCTGTTCAACAGACAACATTTCCCTCCACCTAAAAAATATCTTTTCCGACGGCGAATTGACGAAGGATTCAGTTGCCGAGAAAATCTCGGTAACTGCCGCAGATGGTAAAAATTATCCTACTCAGTTCTACAATCTGGACGCGATTATCTCCGTCGGCTACCGCGTCAATTCCCGCCGCGCGACACACTTCCGCATCTGGGCAACCAGCGTCTTGAAGGAATACATGACCAAGGGCTTCGCACTGGATGATGAGCGCCTCAAGCAGGGAACGGCCGCGTTTGGCCATGACTATTTCCGCGAGCTGCTTGAGCGCGTCCGCTCGATCCGCGCCAGCGAACGCCGCATCTGGCAGCAGGTGACGGATATCTTCGCGGAGTGCAGCATCGACTACGATAAAAACGCCGCCGTTGCCCATGACTTCTACGCCATGATTCAGAATAAATTCCACTATGCCATCACGGGGCAAACCGCCGCCGAAATCATCTATGACCGTGCCGACCGCACCAAAGATCACATGGGGCTGACCACATGGAAAAACGCCCCGGATGGCCGTATTCTCAAATCGGATGTTTCCATCGCCAAGAATTATCTGGATGCGAAGCAGATTCGTCAGCTTGAGCGCGCTGTCTCCGGCTATTTTGATTATATCGAGGATCTGATCGAGCGCGAAAATGCCTTCACGATGGAGCAGTTCGCCTCCAGCGTCAACGAATTTCTCGCTTTCCGCCGCTATGACATTCTGCCCGATAAGGGACGTATTTCCGCCGCAGCCGCAAAAAAGAAGGCCGAAGCGGAATACGACGCTTTCAACAAAACGCAGCGCATCGTCTCCGACTTCGACCGTGAGGTGCAGCGCTTGATCGAATCCGAAAAGCGCAAATAAACATGTCTACTGGTTTGCACCAATCGTTTTGCGACGTTGGCAAAACGTTCAAACCCGTCGATTTCGATGGGTTTGAAAGAAAAAGCGCATCTTTCGTGGTGCGCAATTTTTTAACAGTTCATTAGAACATATGTTCGTATTTTGGATAGTGGGAAGGGGTTGGGTTCTCGTGCCAAGGCAGCACCTCAAACGCCGAAAAGATGGGCGCTTCGCATGTCGATATCAAGGAAAATGGTTTTACGGTTTGACAGAAGGTGAAGCCTTTGCCGCCCGCGATGCTTATAAGCAAATGCTGAAGCAGGGCATCCAGCGCAATGCCGATAGTATGGATGTTCGACATTACGCTGCCTCATGGCTTCCCATTCACAAAGCCGATGTCAGCAAAAAGCACTATAACGATTGCGCCCATCATATCGACATTCTTTGTGACCAAATCGGCGGCATGCTCATTAAAGACGTTAAGCCATCCGATATTAAGGCCGTTTACAGCGCACACTACCTCGGTTTGAGTGCCAGTACAATCAAACGTGCCAAATGTCTTTTTTCTGCAATCTTCGAGACAGCTATTGAAGACGGTTATGCTACCGTTAATCCTTGTCGATCAAAACATGCCAAACCGCCCAAGGGTTCATCGGGTTCTCATCGAACAATCACAGACTCTGAACGGGCTTTGATTCACGAGTGCAGCCACAGTTTCCGCGCCGCCGTCTACGTCATGCTCTATGCCGGCCTGCGTCGTGGTGAAGCCCTCGCGCTCAACATTGACGAAGATGTAGATTTTGAGCATCATGTTATTCATGTTCACCATGCCATTCACTACGAAAGCAACCAGCCTATCCTCGGCGATCCTAAGACCGAAGCAGGTGAGCGCGAAATACCGCTTCTCTCCATTCTGGAAAATGAACTTCGCGGACTACACGGCCTACTTGCCCCTGCTTGTAAAAACGGCGGTCTGATGTCTGAGAGCGCCTTCTCCAGCGCTTGGAATTCGTACCTCAGAACAATCGAACGAAAGCTGAACGGTCACCCTAAGCGTTGGCATCATCGCGGAGCAAAAAATCGAAATCACGACCCTATCCAGCTCCGCGTTGAAGCTCTCATCAAAGCAGGAAAAACAGAAGAGGCCGAAGTCCTTCGCTTGTCCGATTGGAAAACATTCTCTGTTCGCCCCCATGACTTTCGCCACAGCTACTGCACCATGCTTCGCGATGCCGGAACTGATCTCAAGCTCGCGATGAAATGGATGGGGCATGCTGATGAAAAAATGATTCTGAAAATTTATGACCATGTAACGGATTTTCGCACTGAACAGGCGCTCTCCACTCTCGAAAAAATGACCTCTGGTAGTCAAAATGGTAGTCAAACCGAAAATCGCATCAGAAACTTTCAGCAATATCAGGAAAAACTCTCCTAACCCAGCATCCCTCCGACACTGGGGTGTAAGCTCTGGGAAGGCGAGAGCGTCTGCTATGAAGCCTGAGTCAGAATACATACTTTTTGCGACAATCAATGGTCTTCCCGGTCTCGGAAGAGCTGTTTTTTCTGTACCCAAATATCCCGTTTCTCCTGACGGCGGCGGGTTTGTTTGGCGCGCTCAAAGCACTGTGCCGACCGAAAAAGATTGTCGATGCAGTGCTTTTTGTCATCTTGCGCACCAAATAAAAGGAGGAATAATCCGAATGAAGAAACTTGTCTCCCTGCTGCTTATGCTGGTGTTTGTGTTCTCGCTCTCCTGCGCCATGGCCGAGGGCAAAAAGCACGTCGAAAACCTCATCGTCGGCACGACGGCAGCCAACAACACCTTCAACATGACCACCCAAAGCGACGCATTCGGTCGCATGAATTACAACGGTCTGACGCAGGGCAACTACGTCTATCGCGACGCGAACGGCGATTTGCAGCCCTATTTTTTCACCAGCTACGAGATTTCGGAAGACGGTAAGGTGCTGGATTTCACCTGGCATAAGGGCGCGATCTGGCATGATGGTCAGCCCGTGACCGACGAGGATATCATCTTCACCTTCGAATTCCAGCGCGACGTGAAGAAGGTCGGCGGTTTGTCCAATCTGGTCAGCGTGGAGATCACCGGCGAAAACGCGGCGCGCCTGACCTTCTCCCAGCCGGACGTGTATTATTACCTCAACACCTCCTGCATGAACACGGCATGCATCTATGCCAAGCACATCTGGGAAGGCATCGAGGATTATTCCCACTACACCGGCGAGGCCGCTGCCATTGGCTGCGGCCCGTACAAGCTGGTGGGCTACGATGTGGATTCCCAGACCTCTTACTATGAGGCCGTGCCGGAGAACGCGTTCCTCGGCGAAATCACCGTGGACAAGGTGACCGTGCAGACCTACGCGGATCAGGCGAGCCTGATGATGGCGCTGGCAAGCGGCGAGTGCGACGCGTATTACAACTACGCCAACCCGATTGAAGCGACACTGATCGACAGCTTCACCGGTATGGACGGACTCGACATGGGCGAAAGCCCGTTCGCTGGCAGCTATCAGATGCTGTTCGGATGCAGCCGCACACCGGGCGACGACGTGAATTTCCGTCAGGCGATTGCCTACGCCATCGACTACCCGACCGCGGCGACCGCCATCAACGGCGAATACGGCAAGCCTGCCAACCGCGGCGTGCTTGGTCCGTCCTTCAAAGGCTTTGACGATTCCATCGCGATGCTGGAGTACAACGCGGAGACCGCGAAATCCATGCTGGATGCGGCGGGCTATGTCGATGCGGACGGCGACGGCTGGCGCGAACTGCCGGACGGCGGCAAGATGGATCTGTCCGTCATTCCGCAGTATTCCCGCAGCATGGAAGTCCGCTCCCGTCTGGGCGAAATCGTCTGCAAGTCCCTCCAGAATGTCGGCGTGAACTGCCACATCGACGAGGAAGCCATCGCTAACAGCGAGATTTGGGAAGATAAGGTGACCAAGGAGGAATACGACATCTCCATCACCTTTACCACCTCTGGCATGCTCTATTCCACGCCGTTCCGCTACATGCTCGCCGAGCTGCGCGACGGCGATTCCGGCTGGCACTGGGGCAGCTGCCATGATCCGCGTCTGAAGGAATACTACTACGCGATGACCGAGGCCATCAACGACGAGCAGTATATCGAAAACAGCCGCAGCCTCCAGCACCTCGCCGACGAGGAGATGTTCGGTCTGACCTTCGCGTGGCAGACGGGCTTCTTCCCGTATCGCACCGACAAGATTGAAGGCTGGGATAACTGGCAGAGCTGGGGCGTCATCAATGCCAGAACCTGGTTTGACCTGACGGCGAAGTAAGCATATCTGAATTTGGGGACTGACAAATCCTTGATCTTGGGGCTTGTCAGCCCTTTTCTGCTATAACGGGAGTGATTTCCTTTTGTTCAAACACATCCTCAAGAAAACCCTCATCGCCATTGCGACGATCTGGCTGATTATCACCATCAGCTTCACGCTGGTGCATACCATGCCGGGCGACCCGATCATCTTTCTGATTGGCGAAGAGGAATACTATTACCTGCTGGATAACAACCCTGCCTATCTGGAACAGGTCACGGAGAAATTCGGTCTGAACGACGATCTGCCGACGCAGTACGCGCGCTACATGAAAAGCGTGCTGACGCTGGATTTCGGTCTTTCCTATACCAACCAGAAGCCCGTCATCGAAAATTTCCGTTCCGCCGCGTATTGGACGCTGCTGCTCTCCGTTCCGACGCTCATCATCTCCTGCATTCTCGGCGCGGTGCTCGGCATTCACGCGGGCATCCGCCCCGGCGGTCTGTTTGACCGCATCGCCACGCCGTTTTTCCTGTTTCTGAATACCATTCCTTCAAACTGCCTGAGTCTGCTGCTGCTCATCGCGTTCGCCTACAAGCTCAAGTGGGTGCCGATCAACGGCATGGTTTCGCCCGGTCTTTCCGGCGCGGCGCGGACGGCGAGCATCGTCCAGCACATGATTCTGCCGCTGTGCATTTTGATTCTGTTCCGCACGTCGGGTGATTTCATGCTGATGAAAAGCACCGTCTCCCAGATTCGGCAGGAGGAATACATCCTCACCGCACGCGCCAAGGGCATCGGTCAAAACAAGGTGCTCTTTCGCCATGTGCTTAAAAACGCGCTCGTGCCGTATTCCACATCGCTGTGCATGCAGCTGGGCGGGCTGCTCTCCGGCGCGATGGTGGTCGAGGTCGTCTTCGGCTGGAAGGGCATGGGACAGATGATGTACAACGCCGTATCCTGCCGCGACTTTGCGACCGCGCAGTTCTGCTTCCTGCTTTCGGCGCTCTGCGTCGTGCTCAGCAACCTGCTGGGCGATATCGTCGCCGCGGCGATCGACCCGCGCATTCGGGAGGAGGCGGCAGAGCGTGCGTAAAAAGCATAACCCCGCCGCTATCGCAGGCTGGTGCATCATTTTGGCGTTCTGCCTGATTGCGATTTTCGCGGATTTCATCGCGCCGTATGACCCCTCTGAACTGGGCACGGCGTATCTCAAGCCCAGCGCGGAGCATCTGCTGGGGACGAACGATTTGGGGCAGGATATTTTCAGCGAGATGGTTTACGGCACACGCGTGTCGCTGCTGCTCGGCGTGTTTTCCGCACTGCTGGTTTCGCTGATCGGCACAGCTTTGGCACTTATCGCCGGATACTTCGGCGGTACGGCGGATAAAACCATCTGCGCTGTGATCGACGTTGCGATGGCAGTTCCGTCCCTGCCGCTGACGATGCTGCTGATTGCCTACCTCAAGAGCGGCATGTTCAGCCTGATTCTGGCGATCAGCATCACCGCATGGACGGGCACGGCACGCATTCTGCGCACGCGCGTCAAGCAGATCTGCGAACTGCCCTATATCAAGATTGAAAAGGCGATGGGCGTTTCCGCGACGGTCATCATGGTGCGCCACATTTTGCCCAACCTCAAGGATATCCTGCTCACGCGCATGGCGCTTTCCGTCTCCGGCGCGATGACGACGGAATCCGGATTGAGCTTTCTCGGTCTGGGAACATACGGTCAAAAGAGCTGGGGCAACATCCTACATTTTGCCTTCTTCCGCAACAGCATTCTGCGCAAACAGATCTGGTGGTATCTGCCGCCGATCATCTGCATCAGCGTCGCGGTGATGGGCTTCATGCTCGTGGGCTACTATGGCCGGCAGAGAAGGGAGTGATTACTGTGGAAAATGCGATTTTGGATATTCAAAACGTTTCCGTCCGCTTTGCCAACGGCAGTGCCGTACAGGCGGTTGAGCAGGTCTCTCTCTCTGTCTTTCCCAGCAATAAACTCTGCATCATCGGCGAAACGGGAAGCGGCAAGAGCATCCTTTTGCTCTCCGTGCTGCGCCTGCTTCCGGCAAGTGCTGTCGTCAGCGGCGACGTGTGCTTTCACGGGCAAAGCCTGTTCGCCCTTTCGCCCAAGCAGATGGATGGCGTTCGCGGCGGTCAAATCTCCTATGTGCCGCAGGGAAGCGGCAACGGCATGAACCCGCTGCTTTCCGTTGGATTTCAGGTTGGCGAACCGCTGATAGCGCATCGCGGCATGAATAAAAAACGGGCGATTGCCCGCGCGGTGGAGCTGATGCGCCGCTTTCATCTGGGGCGTGAAGAAGAACTGGCGCGGCAGTACCCCTACACCCTGAGCGGCGGCATGCGCCAGCGTGCGCTGATTGCGATGGGCATCAGTGCCGACGCGGCGCTTCTGCTCTTTGACGAGCCGACCAAAGGGCTGGACGAAGCACGCATCCGTCTGGTCGCTGACACGCTGAACGAGCTGGACGGGCAGACGATGGTCTGCGTCACGCACGACCTGAGCTTTGCGCGTGACGTCGCCAATCGCATCGGTGTGATGTATGCGGCGAATCTCATCGAGGTCGCCGACGCGGACGAGCTGTACGCCCATCCGCTGCATCCCTATACGCGCGATATGCTCGCCGCCATGCCGGAAAACGGGCTGCATTTCCGCCCCGGCTATGCCCCCGCGCACGACGATACGCGCGTGACCGGCTGCAAATATCGAATGCGCTGCCCGAATTGCAGCGAAAAATGTGCCGAAATGCCGCCGATGGCGGACGTGGACGGCCACAAAGTGAGGTGTTGGCAGTATGTGTGAAACCATCATGGAGGCTGTTTCGCTGACCAAGCACTTCCGCAGCGCGGATAAGACGTGGTTCACCGCGGTGGACGGCGCGTCGATTTCCCTGCAAAAGGGCAAAACGCTCGGTCTGCTTGGGCAGAGCGGCAGCGGCAAATCCACGCTGGGACAAATGATGGTCGGCTTGCTGAGGCCCGATTCCGGCGAGCTGTTTTTCCATGGCAAGCTGCTTAGCTATCCCATTCGAGGGCAGGCACGCCGCAGGATTCAGATTCTCTTTCAGCACCCGGAGGTTTCGTTCAATCCCCAGCTCACGCTTCGACAGAGCCTGGTTGAACCATTCAAGTTGATGGGCAAACCGTTTGACGACGGGGCGATTCTCTCCGTTATCGAGCCGTTCGGCCTACACGCCGAGCATCTTGTCCGCTATCCCGGCGAACTTTCCGGCGGCGAATTGCAGCGTGCTGCGCTGGCACGTGTCACCGTGCTTGAGCCGGAGATGATCCTGCTCGACGAGCCGACCAGCATGCTGGACGTGATTACGCAGGCGCAGATGATCGACTTCCTGCGCCGCTATCAGCAGCAGCATCAGACCGCCTATCTGTTCATCACGCACAGCACGGCGCTTGCCGAGCAATTCTGTGACGAGATTGTGAAGATGGAAGACGGGCATCTGCTCAAAGAAAGGAATACGAAATGAAACGAATCGCAATCGTCGCCTGCGAAAATTCCAATACGGTCTGTGCGGGCTGTGCCTGTTTGAACGCCTTTTACGCCGAAATAACGCCATATATAAATAAAACCTCCCTCATCGAGGGAGGTGGCACGACGAAGTCGTGACGGAAGGAGTTCACCACGCATTCCCCGTTCATCATGCAGGAAGTGCGTGGTTTTTCTTATTGTTTTATTTCAGTTCCGCCTTCAAATGCTCCACATACAGCCTCTGCACATCTTCCAGCTCGCCCAGCCCTTCCACCGTGCAATGCACGTCGAATCCGGCGGCGGTCAGATGGCTTTTCCAGCTATCCGCATCATCGCCCGCCATATCGTTTTGTGCGTGGTCGCCCGCGACAAGCATCATCGGGCGCAGCTCGATGTGCTTTGCGCCCAGCGCACGCAGCTCGTCGATGGCGTTTTCCAGCGTCGGCCAGCCCTCGACCGTTCCGACGACGACATTGGGATGGCCTTGCAGCCGAAGTGCCGTCTGCATCGCGGGATAGACCATGTTTGCGAAATGCGTCGTGCCGTGCCCCATGAGCAGAAGCGCGTCCGCATCATCAGGCTTGAGAGCCGCCAAAATCTCAGCCAGCTTAAGCAGGTCATCGTTATTCGCAATCAGCGGTTTACCGATGCCGCCACGCAGGAATCGCCCCGCATAGCGCATATACGATGCGCGGATTTTTTCGTCGTATTCGTTGCCGCAGAGCAGGTGCGTCGGCTGAACAAACACCGTGTCATAGCTTTCGTTCGCCAGTTTTTCCAATGCTTCCTCAAGCGACGGCACAATTTCGCCGCGCGATTTCAACACCTTGCGGACGATGCTGCTCGTATACGCGCGGAAAACGTCATAGCCCTCCGCAGCCTGCGCCAGTGCGCGCTCCACCGCGTCGATGCTCCGCCGTGCCCTTTCATACGTCGTGCCAAAACTCACAATGACCAACGCTTTTTTCATCGTTTATTCTCCTTCGGTCGTTCAATCATCACCACGTCGATCCCGCGTTCCAGCGCGGGCAGAACCTTATCCGCCACGCCCCCCGGCTGCCCGGAATCCTTTGACACCATCGTGCGGATGCGGAGCTGATCGTAGAGCGCCGCGTTGAAATCCCGCGAAAACGGCCCCTGCATCGCGATGACGTGGCTCTGCACCATGCCCGCCGCCGCGCAGAGATCGAGTGCCTGATGCGTCGGCAGGACGCGGACGAACAGCCTTTCCGGCTCAATGACCTTGGCATAGACGCTCAGGGTGTGGCTTCCCGTCGTCAGCAGGATGTTTCCCGCGCAGAGCGCGGCCAGCGCCGCCGCCTCCTCAGAATTGCCTGCCCACGTCACCGCGTCGCGCCAATCCTCGCGCCTGTCCGCCGCGCGCTCGATGCGCACGTAGGGGATATGCAGCGCGTCGGCGCAGGCGCGGATGGTCTGTGTCGCACGGACGGCGAAGGGATGCGTCGCGTCGATGACGCGCTCCGGCCTTTCCGCCGCGATCCACGCCTTCATGGCCGCTTCATCCAGCGCGCCGATGTGACAAGCTGCGCCTTCCGGCAGAAACTGCCGCGCGTATTCGCTCGTCACGCTGACCAGTACGCTTTCCCCGCGCGCAAGTGCCAGCGCGGCCTGCTCGCGGCCTTCAGTCGTGCCGCCGAAGATGATCGTTTTCATCGCCACAGCCTCTCCATCCATTCGGGGTGCGACAGAAAATGCAGATGCGCAAACCCTGCCGTCGTGTTCCCCTTGTGCATCCCACCCGGCCAGCACAATTCCGGTCGGCTCGCCTTGCGGATTTCAAAATCATACGCCGCTTCGCCTGCCGCTTCCGTCGCCGCATGGTGAAACTCATGGGCGGGATACGTCCTTCCCGTCTTCAAATCCCCGACGAGCACATAGCCGAAGCGCTGCAATCTATCCGTCATGCGGCAAACCTGCGGCAGAAAGCCGACCATCTCCGCGCTGTCGATGCTTTCGGATAAATACATCATGCCGCCGCACTCCGCATAGCAGGGCAGGCCGCTTTCCAGTGCCGTGCGGATGCTTTGGCGCATGGACATATTGGCCGACAGCCGCACCTTGAATACCTCCGGAAATCCGCCGCCCAGATACAGCCCGTCCAGCCCCTTCGGCAGTTCGCCGTCCTCAAGCGGGGAAAACGGCACAAGCTCCACGCCCGCCCCTTCCAGCGCATCGAGATTGGCGCGGTAGTAAAAGCTGAACGCCTTATCCCGCGCAAGCCCCATGCGAAAGCCGTCCATCCGGGGATATTTCCTCGGCGCGACGGGCAGAACCGGCGCGCGCCTTGCCAATTCCAGAATCATCGGAAGATCAAGCGTGTCCGCGACCTGCCGCGCCGCCTCCTGAATCCGGGGCAGCGCGTCCTCGACCTCCTCGGCGGGCACAAGCCCCAGATGGCGGCTCTTGAGCGCCAGATTCACATGCTTTTCGATGTAGCCCACGCACGACAGGCCGGTGTAATGCGCCACCGCGTCGCGCACCAATTCGTAGTGATGCGCGCCGGAAACCCGGTTGACCAGCACGCCCGCGATGCCGCTGTCTTCCCGGAGCGTCATAAAGCCCTTGACCGTCGCCGCCGCGCTTGCCGCCGAACCGGAAGCGTCCACCACCAGCAGCACGGGCGTCCGCGTCAGCCGCGCCATCTCCCATGTGGATTGGCGGCAGCTCGTCGCATCCATGCCGTCGTAATAGCCCATCACGCCCTCGATGACCGTGATATCCGCCGGGCGGCTGAGCAGTGTTGGCAGATCCCTCGGCTCGATCAAAAAGCTGTCGAGGTTGTGGCTCGGCCTGCCGCAGACCAGCTCGTGAAAGCCCGTGTCGATGTAATCCGGCCCGACCTTGCAGGGCGCGACGTCCAGCCCGCGCTCCCTGAGTGCCGCCATCAGCAAAAGGCTCGCCGTCGTCTTGCCGCAGCCGCTGCTCGTGCCCGCCAACAGGATTCTCATGCCCGAACGCCCTCCATGCCGTAGAGCAGCGCGTTGACGATTGCCGCCGCCACGTTGCTGCCGCCGCGCCGCCCGCGCGCCACAATGCAAGGCAGGCCAGTTTTAAGCAGCATCTCCTTCGCCTCCACCACATGCACAAAGCCGACCGGCACGCCGATGACGACCGTATTCTTCAAATCCGCGTGGTTTTCCAGCGGCTCCAAAAACGTCGGCGCATTGCCGCAGACCAGCAGCTTCGAGCCGGGAATGGCCAGCGCGCGCTCCATCGAAACGCGCGCCCGCGTCGTCTCCCGCGCCTTCGCCTCCCGCGCGATATCTTCATCCGCCATGAAGCAGACCGCCTGACAGCCCAGCTTCTTGAGCGCCGGTTTGCTGATGCCGGAAAGCGCCATCTGCGTGTCGGTGACGATCATTGCGCCGCGCGCCAGCAGTTCCCGCGCATAGGGGACAACCCCCGGCGTGAAGACCATCGATTCCGCAAAGGAAAAATCCGCCGTCGCGTGAATCACGCGCTTGACAATGGGCTTGATCTCCGGGTCAAGCGCCACCTGCAACTCGCGCTCGATGATCGCCATGCTCGCCTGCTCGATCTCCATTGGTTTCATAGGCTTGTACTCCTTCCCAAAATCTGCCCCTTCGCATCCAGCATCACCGCGTCCACGCGCATTTCCCCGTGAATGCGCGCTGCCGCATAAGCCGCCGCCGCGTCGGCCAGATGCGTCCAAACCGCGTCAAACCCCGCGTCGTAAATCGGGGAGATGCATCCGTCGAGCGTCACACTCTGACGCACGAATTCCAGCAGCTCAACCGGCGCGCCCATCAGCGCCAGATGCGCGATCAGCGTTTCGCGCCGTCCGTCGCCGTATTGGCTGTGCGTCTGCATGCTGCCGCCGGAAACCTTGACCAGCTTCCCCGGCTGCCCCAGCAGCGTGGCGCGCGCAAAGCCCAATTCCGCCGCGCAATCCAGCGCAAAGCCGACAAAGTTGCTCATCTGCACCGCCTGCATGCAGGGAAAGAGCGCGTTGGCCGCGCGCTCGCCCTGACTGCCGAAAACCAGCCCGATTTCTTCCGCGCCCTGACTTTTGCGGACGGATAATTCCAGCCGGATCGTCTCCTTCAGTGCTCCCTCGCTCATCGGGCGCACAACGCCCGTCGTCCCCAGCACGGACAGCCCTCCGACCACGCCCAGCCGGGGGTTGAACGTCCTTTTCGCCAGTTCCTCGCCGCCGGGGATGCTGACTGTCACCTCCGCCGCGCGCGCGGGGAAAACCTGCCGAACCGCCTGCTCGATCATCCGCCGCGGCACGGGGTTGATCGCCGCCTCGCCGACGGGCAGCTTCATGCCCGGCAGGGTGATCGTCCCCACGCCGTCGCCCGCCAGAAAGCGGATGCCGCCGTCGCTCTCCATCAGCCGAACGCGTGCGCGGACCTCACTCCCGGTGGTGATATCCGGGTCGTCGCCGCCGTCCTTGATGACCCCGCAGACATAGCCGCCGTGCGCGATGATCTCCGGCGCAAACGTTTTGCCCGCCGGAACGACGATCCCTACGCGCTCGGGGCATGCGCCGTCCCTCTGCCAGAGACAGCTCGCCAGCGCCGCCGCCGCCGCGCAGCTCCCCGTCGTGAAGCCCTCGCGAAGCGCCTTCACAGGCGATACCCCCGCGGCGTGAGCATCCGCCCAAAGCGCTCCTGTGTTTCCGCGTTACCGATGAGCACCGTCGTGAACATATCCAGCGGCTCATGCACCAGTTCGCCCAGCGTCAGCACACGGCTCTTCTGCCCGTCGCGCCCGATGTTCTGCACATAGCCGCAGACGGTCGAAGCGGGCAGCGTCTCCATCAGAATCGCGCAGGCGCGGGCGAGGTGATCCGGCCTGTGGCGACTGCACGGGTTATACAGCGCAATCGGAAAGCCACCCGCCGCCGCCGCGCGAAGCCGCCGTTCAATCGTCGCCCACGGAGTCAGTTGATCGGAGAGGCTGACGACGGCAAAATCCCCGCAGAGGGGCGAGCCGAGCACCGCCGCCGCGCTGAGCGCCGCCGTCACCCCCGGCACAACCTCGATCTCGTCGCCCTCTTCCGCCATGCCCAGCAGGAGCGACGCCATGCCGTAAACCTGCGCGTCGCCCGAGCAGATCAGCGCCACGCGCCTGCCTTCCCGCGAAAGCAAAAGAGCCTGTACACACCGTTCCTTTTCGCCGCGCATGCCCGTCGTCACAAACCGCTTTTCGGCAAACTCGTCCCGAACCAGCTCGACATACGTCGTGTAGCCCACGATCACCTCCGCACGGCGCAATGCGTCGTCCGCCGCAATCGTGCGCCCCTCGCGTCTCCCCGGCCCGATGCCCACGACCTGAATCATACGTTTTCCTCCCCGGCCAGCGCGAGCGTCACGCCCTGCATCGCCGTTTTGCCCACGAGCAGCCGCCCGCCGGTCATCACCGCCGCGCGCTCGCACACGCAGCCGCAGCCCACCGTTTTCATTACAAAATCCGAATGGGCAAACACACCCGGCACGGCGTTCAGCTCCGCCGCCGAATACGTTTGCAGCGGAAAGCGGTATTTTTCGCAGAGCGCGAGAATCGCCGCCTCGTCCTTTTTCACGTCAATCGTCGCAACCGCCCGGACGGACAGCGGCGACACGCCGTTTTCATGCAGAAACGCGCGGAAGCAGTCCTCCAGATGTGCCGCGTCCGTGCCGCGCTTGCAGCCCACGCCCAGTGTCAGCGTCCGCGGCCTTAAAAAGAGCGTCACGGGAAACGGCGGGCGGATCTCCCGTTCCGTAATCGCCACGCCGACCGATTTTCCCGCCAGCGCGGCAGCGGAAACCGCCTGAATCGCCGCCTTGTTTTCAATCGCGCAGTCGTTTTTCATCGCCCAACTGTCGATGGCCGGAACACCGCGCACATCCGTCGCAGTCGTCAGCACGGGCTCCGCGCCCGTCCGTTCCGCCAGCAGCAGCGCGAGGTCGTTTGCGCCGCCGATGTGCCCGGATAGGATGGGGATGATGTGCCTTCCCATTTCATCCATGACAAGCACGGCGGGGTCGGCCGCCTTATCCCGGCAGAGCGGCGCAATCGCACGCACCGCAATGCCGCATGCGCCGATGAACAGCAGCGCGTCCGCATCGGCAAACGCCTCCCGCGCCCACTGCATCACAGGCACGCCGCGCGTCACGGGGCAGCCGAGCTTTTCCTGCCAGCTCTGCCCCTTTTCAGTAAAAGCAATGGCGCGGATGTTCATGGCGTTTCGGCCTCCCGACAGGCGTGGGCGAACGCCGGATCGTAGAGCTTGGAGCGCTTATCGCTCTCCCGCAGAAAATCGCCGACGAGAATCAGCGCGGTCTTTTTGATGTGCGCCGCCTTTTCCGCGATATCCGCGAGCGTGCCGCGCACGACCTCCTGCTCCGGCCACGTCGCTTTGTAGACGACGGCGACGGGCGTATCTTCCGGGTAGCCGCCCGCCGTCAATTCGGCGCATACGTCCTTGAGCATCGAGACGCTCAGGAACAGCGTCATGCTCGCCCGATGCGACGCCAGCGCGCGCAGGTTCTCCTGCTCGGGCACGGGCGTTCTGCCCGCCATGCGCGTGATGATGAGCGTCTGGCTGACCTCGGCGGGGGTGTACTCCGCCGGGATGGCCGCCGCCGCGCCGCAGAACGAGCTGACGCCGGGCACGACCTCATAGGCCAACCCAAGTTTATCTAATTCGCGCATCTGCTCGGCAATCGCACCGTACAGGCACGGGTCACCCGTGTGCAGCCGCACGACGGTTGCCCCCTCGGGCGCATCCCGCATCGCCGCGACGGTCTGCTCCAGCGTCATGGACGCGCTGTTATAAATGGTCGTTTCGGGTCTGCAATAATCCAGAAGTTCGGGGTTGACGAGCGAACCCGCGTAGATCACCACGTCCGCCTTTTGCAGCAGGCGCATGCCGCGCACGGTGATGAGGTCGGTTGCGCCCGGCCCCGCGCCGATAAAATAAATCATAGGAACTCCTTTTTGGGGCGCCGCCCCAAACCCTGCTCGGAACCTCCCGTTTCGCTTCGCGCTGTTTTTAAGTGACGTTAGCGCTGAAAATGAAAACCGGGTTTTCCGCTTTGAACATCGTATAGCGCCCGACCGATTCGAGCGCCGAAACGGCGACCTGCCGCGCCTCAAAATCCACCATCGGCCGCATCAGGCGCAGAAGCGCCTGCGCGCTTTCCATCGTGACGGCGGTTGCGACCAGCCGAATCGGGCGTTGAAGTCCGCTCAAAAGCTCCACGATAGCTTCTGCCGCGCCGGTCGTCCCGCCGAGGAAAACCGCGTCCGGCGCGGGCAGCGCCGACAGCACCTCCGGCGCGCGGCCGGGAACGACGCGCAGGTTGAGCGCGTGAAATCTTTCGGCGTTCCGGCGGATGAGGTCGAGCGCTTCGTCCTTCATTTCAACGGCATAAACCTCGCCCAGCGGGCACTGACGCGCGCATTCGACGCTGACGCTGCCCGTCCCCGCGCCAATATCCCAAACGACGCCGTTCGGTTTCAAATGCAGCGCCGACACGACGAGCGCACGCACATCCCGCTTAGTCATCGGGGTTTTGCCGCGAATGAACGCCTCATCCGACAGACCAACAGGCGGCAGGCCGCTCTCCGGCGCGTCGTTTTCGATATAAGCCATGCAGAGCGGGTCATACGTCGCATCCGGGTCATAGGCCTCCGTCCGCTCGTCGGGATAGGAGAGCCGTTCGCCGACAAACAGCCGCACATTTTCCAGCCCGCCGAGGTTCAGGCTCTCCCGCACCCACGCAGGATTGTGCGCCGCGTCGAGAAAGCAAAACGTCTGCCGATGCGTCCGCACGGCGTGGCACAGCGCGCTTTCCGAAAGTGCTCGGCCATGCGCGGAGAGGATTTTCGCGTCCTGCCACGAAACGCCCAGCCGCGCGGCAAAGAGCTGCAAGGCGCTGACGCCCGGATGCACACGCAGATATTCGCCGCCGATTTTCCGTTTGAGCATTTCCAGCAGGCTGTACAGTCCCGCGTCGCCGGAAACCAGCACGGCGGCACTCTGTCCTGCGTCGCTGGATAGACGCATCTGTTCAATTACACCTTCCAGCGGCAAAAGCGGCCTTGCCTTTTCGGGCGGCACGAGCACGGCATGGCGTGCCGCGCACCAGACCGCATCCGCACGATCAATCGCCTGCTTCGCGTCGTCGGTGAGCAGAACGGCCTCACCCGGACCGACGCTGATGATATCAAGCATGGCGCACCTCCACACAATGTTCTTGAGCAAAACAAATCAGTTCATCGTCCCATGCATGGGCTTCCAATCCATCGGGAATAAGCAGCGCGCCGCAATTCAGCAGCATTTGCCGGGCTTCCGTCAACACGGCTTCACTCGGCGGCGCGAACGGCGCTGTCGTCAGTATGCGGGCGGCCAGATGGCGCGCGGCAGGGATATCCATATCGTTTTCCGCCAGAATACCCGTTGCAAACGGTGTTCCTTCCCGCGTCAGGCGGCGGTAGACGGTTGTCGCCTTTCCCATGCCGCCGAGGACAAACGCGTATGGCGCACCTTCCGCACGGGGAAGCTCCATTGATCCGGAAAGCGCGTCATAAACACCGGACGAAATGCCGTACAGCTGCGTGATGTTTTCTTCCGTAAAGACTGCTTCGGGCGCGCCGAACATCTCCACGCCGTGCGTGCCGATGCCCATCACGAGGTCGGATACCCGTGCAGCGAGGTCAATTTCGTGCAGGCTCATCACGATGGTCACGCCCTGCTCCCGCGCGAGATGAAGCAGAATGGCGGACAATTCGATTTTATATCGAATATCCAGAAAGGAGGTCGGCTCGTCGAGCACCAGCACGCGCGGCTGCTGGCAGAGCGCACGGGCAATCATCACCCGCTGACGCTGACCGTCGCTGACGCGGGCGAACGGCTTGTCCGCCAGTTCTTTGACACGCACCAATGCGAGACTCTGCGCAATCACGTCTCTGTCCAGCGCAGTCAGCATCCCGAAACGGCCGGTATAGGGATAACGCCCAGAAGCCGCCACGTCGTAACAGGTCATCAGTTCCGGACGGACGCGCTCGGTCAGCACGACGGAAAGCCGCTTTGCCAGCTCGTAGCTGTCCATCCGCTCGATATTTTCGCCGCCGATGCGCACCACGCCGCCCATACACGCGAGGTGATGCGAAATCGTCTTGAGAATGGTCGATTTGCCCGCGCCGTTTGGACCGATGAGCGTCAAAATCTGCCCCGGCAGAATCGACGCGCAGAGGTCTTTCAACAATACACGTCTGCCGTAACCGACCGAAAGGTTGTCCAGCTCCAAAGTCGGTTTCACCGGTGTCCGCCTCCCCGCTTGAGTGCCATCACGATAACGACCGGCGCGCCGAAAAACGCCGTTACCGTGCTGATGGCCAGCTCCGTTGGCGAAAACGCCGTTCGGGCGATCCAGTCGCATGCCATACAGAATACGCCGCCCAGCAGGAAACAGCCGGGCAGAACAGCCATCGGTTTGGCCGTGCCGAGCAGCTTTTTTGTCATATACGGCACGGCAATGCCGACAAAGGAAATCGGACCGACAAGCGCCGTCACGCACGCGGCCAGCAGACAGGAAAGTCCGATCAGCGCCGCACGGAAGCGGCGGACGTTCACACCCATGCTCGCCGCGTAATGTTCGCCGAACTGATATGCGCCGATGGGCTTCGCCAGCAGCAGGCACAGCAGCAGGCAGACGGCAATCACCGCCAAGCAGATGCGCAGATTTCCCCACGACACGGCAGAAAAGCTGCCCATCGACCAGCTGGTGAGGTTCGCAATATCGCTTTCTTTGGCGAAGGTGACGAAAAAATCCGTCGCCGCCGAACAGACGTTGCCAATCATCATGCCGACGACCAGCAGCATCGCCATGCTGTGAATCTTTCGGGAGACGATCATCACAAAGCTCGCGCAGAGCATTGCCCCGACAAATGCCGCGGTCATCACCGCGCCGAACGGCACGCAACCCCAGAGCTTCATGCCGAAGATCATCACCGCACCGACAGCCAACTTTGCGCCGGAGGACACGCCCAGCACATACGGCCCGGTAATCGGATTGCGGAAAAACGTTTGCAGCAGAAAGCCCGACACGCTCAGCGTGCCGCCCATCACCGCCGCCGCCAGCACGCGCGGCAGGCGGATTTTGAGCAGCACGTTGTAGGCCGCTGTGCCCGCGCCCTCTCTCAGCAGCAGAATCCGCAGGATTTCATGCGGGGACAGTGCCGCGCTGCCCGTGCCCACACTGACCGCCAACAGCAGCGCAAAGCAGACTGCGAGCACCGCATAGCACAGCGCGCACCGCGTTTTTTTCACCCGTTCCTCACTCCAGCTTCATGATATGGTTTAGTGCCGCGTCGTCACCCGAAAGCATGCGGTTCATGTCCTCGATGAGGTCGCCCAGCCGTCCGGCCTGCTGAAAATAATCTGCGCCGGTGCAATAGACGCGTCCATTTTGCACCGCTTTGAAATCGGCCAGCAGCGTGTTTCGCTCAATCAGCTGCGAAAGTGTCTTCGGCTTGCCGCCGAGCTGACCCATATAGAGGATGCAGTCCGCATCGCCCGCCGCGAGATAAAAGGCTTCCATCTCCATCTGCCGCGTGCCGGATTCGCCGGTACCCAGTCCTTCCGGCGCATACCGCCCGCCAGCCAGCTCAAGCATTTTGACCATATAATCACCATTGTTGCGCACATACAGCGCGCCCTTGGAGGTGATGTAGAACATGGCGACGGTCACGTTCTCCTGCATCGGCTCAAGCGATTCGATTTTCTGCTTCTGCGCGTCAAACGCGGTGCTCGCCTCGTTCTCACGCCCCAGCAGCACGCCGTAGAGCTTCATCCACTCCATGCGCCCCAGCGGAGTTTCCTCCAATGCAGAGCTGTCCACCAGCAAAGGAATGCCTAGCTCGTCCAGCTTTTCCCGCACATCCGGCGTGCCCTCGATCATCGTGGAGAAAACGGCCAGCTTCGGCGGGTTCAAGGCAATACGCTCGAAATCCGGCTGCTTATAGTGACCGATGTATGCGATTTGTCCATCCTGAACCGCTTGTTTCACGCTTGGCAGATACCAGTCTTCCACGTCATAGGTCGTCTGCGTCACGGCGGAGAGCGCGCCGATTTCATCCATCAGTGCCACCGTCGAGGTGGAAGCCACGAACAGGTTGTCAAGCGGCATGTACAGCAGCATGATGTCCGCATCCAGACCATCCGGTGCATCCATACCCGCCGGAATCAGCAGAAAGCGCCCGCCGTTCTGCACGGTAATCAGTGAATAACCGCCTTCCAGCCTGTCCACGGCAAAGTTTTTCGCGGCTTCCAGATCAAGCTTTTCTGTGACGACGGGCAGCTCCGCTAACGCGGTTTGAACAGCAAAAAGGCTCAAAAGCAGCGCAATCATCTTTTTCATAAACTTCCTCGCAGTTTTTCTCAAAATAAATGAAAAGCGCCCATCTCGGACAAAGATGGACGCATAGCAAACAAACGCTTGACCTGCCTTCTCCAACTGCCCGAGAATCGGTTTCATCTCCGCAGGGCAGGTCTCCTGGCTGACGGCTTCACGTGCGCCGCCTTCTCGAAATCGCTTTCAATGGCTCATGGCACACGCATACCGAATACAGTAATGGCTGTTGCGCCGGATTTGAACCGGCTTCCCTTTTCATTTGAATGGCTTCAAACACCCTGCGCGGTATAGATTTTTCTCGTTTATTATACGGGGTTTGAGGGAGGGAGTCAAGATGAGAGAGGAATGGATTTTTCTTAAATCGCCAGGAAATGAATGGGTGCAGATTTATTTGTTTGAAGTGGATCATCCGATTGTCGGAGGGCGTTCTTTTCAGCATCATTTATAACCTGCTCCAATTCTTTCCGATTGCCCGCCGTTTCCATCGCATCCTCAATCGAAACCCGCCCATCTGACACACGCGGCAGCGCATCGGGAATAACCTTGCGTGTCCAGTATCGGATGCGGTTCAGTTCCGCTATTTCAGCTTTGACTTCTTCGAGTTTGGGAAGAAGGGCTTCGCGCTCCGCTTCAAGCCGTGTGCGGCGGCATAGGCTTCAAGATATTCCTTCTGCCGAAGAATCGAAAAGGACTCTCCTTCGTTTCTGTCCTCGCGGGATA